>Ga0207932_1000524_pt1 | contig 12928 bp, 7 predicted proteins | sample NGESurdeep092012_FD_184480 | JGI IMG/M metagenome (GOLD analysis project Ga0207932, IMG submission 184480) | Arctic peat soil microbial communities from Barrow, Alaska - NGEE Surface sample 415-2 deep-092012 (SPAdes) | ecosystem: Environmental > Terrestrial > Soil > Wetlands > Peat ...
CTTGCGAGTTGAGCTTGCGGCGGTCACTTCGCGCAGCATCGCTTTGCTCTCGCCTTTCAGGACGCCACGTGCCGAGGCGGTGAGCTTTAACGCACCATAGGCTTCGCTGTCGGGTTGGAGGTGGCCTAGCGACACCAACTGGCGCATCACAGTGCGCCACTGCTTTTCGTTCAGATCCGCGCCGACGCCGAACACCGAAAGTTGGTCGTGTCTGTACTGCGCTACACGTTCGGTAGAATTGCCAATGAGCACATCAATTAAGTGCCCCGCGCCGAAGCGCTGCCCGGTACGATAGACGCAGGACAACGCCTTTTGCGCGACGACGGTGCCGTCCCAAACACGTGGTGGGGAGAGGCAGTTGTCGCAGTTGCCACAGTTGGGGGTCCCGGAAGCTTCGCCGAAGTAATCAAGAAGACGGACCCGCCGACAACCGGCGGTTTCACACAAGCCAACCAGCGCGTCGAGTTTGCCGACCGAGACACGCTTGTAAGCATCCTTCCCGGTGGACTGGTCGATCATTCGCCGTTGCTGCACGATGTCGGCCAGACCATAGGCCATCCAGGCATCGGCCGGTTTACCGTCGCGGCCAGCGCGGCCGGTCTCCTGGTAATAGGCCTCGATGCTTTTTGGTAAATCGAGATGAGCAACAAAACGCACATCGGGTTTGTCGATCCCCATGCCGAAGGCAATGGTTGCCACGATTACCATGCCGTCTTCATTGATAAAACGATCCTGGTGCCGGGCGCGCACGGTTGCGTTCAGGCCGGCATGATAGGCAAGCGCTGGGATGCCAGCGCTTGCAAGCGAGGCGGCGGTTTCATCCACTTTCGCGCGCGACAGACAGTACACGATACCCGCGTCTCCAGCGTGGCGCTCGGCGATGAAGGTTTGGAGCTGCGACCGGGCGTTCTGCTTCTCGATGATCTCATAACGAATATTAGGTCGATCAAAACTCGCAACGAAGCGGGGCGCGTCGTCAAGTTTTAGGCGGGTAACGATCTCGCTACGGGTGAGTTCATCTGCTGTGGCAGTGAGTGCTATCCGTGGCACATTTGGAAAGCGTTCCGCGAGTATCGACAGTTCGATATACTCCGGACGAAAGTCGTGTCCCCATTGCGATACGCAATGGGCTTCGTCGATAGCGAACAGCGCGAGTCGCGCGCGCCCGAGCATGTCGAGACAGCGAGGCGTCAGCAATCGCTCCGGGGCGATGTAGAGAAGATCGAGGTCGCCGGCGAGCAGGCGTTGCTCAACCGCGGAAGCTTCCTCCCAGGAGAGCGAGGAGTTTAGAACCGCCGCCTTGACCCCGGCATCGAGGAGGGCCTCGACTTGGTCTCGCATCAGCGCAATCAGCGGCGAGACCACGATGCCGCAACCCTCGCGTAACAGCGCCGGCAATTGGTAGCATAGCGATTTGCCACCGCCTGTCGGCATTAGCACCAAACAATCTCCGCCGCCGGTGACATGCATGACAATCTCCTCCTGCGCGCCGCGAAAAGCGGGCAGGCCGAAGACGGAGTTCAGGACGGAGAGAGCGGTGGGGGCGATGTTCCGCCTCCAGTTGAAGGGGTGACACAGGCAGGAATGATTATGCGGTATTTGTCGATTCGGCGCGCACCAAAAACCTTATCCGGCGATGATCAACCAGGCTTGCTGCTAATGGACCAAGACAATGGAGAAAATTGGCTCGGCTTCACCGGTCGACGGCGCCCGAGGAAATTCAGCTTGGAGCAGATTGCTACTGCTGGCATTTCCTTCGGGACGGCTTTTGTCTCGGTTGCAATGGTGCGCTAGTCCGAGTGGCGAGCGTCTCGCGCAACGTCGGCGGACGGTAAAACTCAAGCAGGCCCTGGCCGGCATCGTCTGAGCGTGTTGTGGATTTTGGCAATGTGCGCCGCTCACATCCCGGGATAACAGTCTGAAAGCCTGCGGCCGTCCGCTCAATGTCGGGCATGTGGGTCCTCATCTTTTTTGATGTGGATGTCCGGAGCGGAAATCGTCTGTTGCTCGACGAGAATAGCGTCGTGACTCGTCACAGGGACCTGTCACATCAAATTGCGTGCGCGTGACGAGGTGTGAGGTTTTTCAACGAGGTGCGCGGAAAGTGGGCGAGAATCCCTCCGGCTCCGCCAAGGCTAACCAATTGAAAATGATATGTAATAGTCCGTTTTCAAGGTCCAATCCGTCTAAGAGGTAGTGGATAAAAAACGACCCAGCTCAAGGGTCGCGATCACCTTGTAATGTCGAATAGTCCTAAAATTATTTCTTGTTATCATAGCGTTAGTGGTATGATCGACCCGTCGTTCGGAGAAGGAAGACCATTCCTCTATTCCGATAACCGTGACATCGCGGGCCCGACCACGCGTAGGCTATTTTCCGAAGAAGCTTTAGCCGCTGTCCTTCCAGCAGAACACCGCGCCAGCGATGTGTTTCCAGTCCTGCAAAATCCGCTTTCTTTTGATGAGCGAAAAGTTTTGGCAGGACGAGCCGGCAGGGCACCGCAGCTGTATCCGTGGCCGACCGCATTGGGTCCCGCGAATGGAGGTTATGGTCTCGCGCATCCGGAAAATCCGCTTCAGATTTTGCCCGGTCTGTTCCTTGCGACACCGGAACGCCCGATCAAAGTGGGCGATCTATTCATAGGCTTCGTGATCTTCGAGCATTCGCGTCCGACGGGCTGGATATTTTGGTATAGCGATAGTGACCGCGAATTTTTTTATCTAAACGTCGATACGTCAGAGAATACAATAAAATTGCCTAGGGCCGCTCTTGCACGGGCGCACCGCGTCGGTGCCGTGTTGCAAGCGCCTATATTGCCAATTACAGCCGTGCAATCCAATCGCAGCCGTGCTTGAAATTTAGCTCGATCACGAGTGAATATTTTGGTGGAGCAGCGGTTTCCTAAACCGAAGGTCGGAGGTTCGACTCCTCTGGGGACCGCCGGCATCTTCAAGAATTATTGTTACGTTTTCAAAGCCTTGAAGGCGGCCACTGTTTGTTCGGCCGGCGTTTTGGGTTATCGGGCCCAATTTCGTCCATTACAATAAAGTCCGCGTGTTTCAACGCTTTTTTGTAGCGAGCAATTTTCTCCATGCAACACGGATGCAACACGGGCTTCGTCAAGTTCTGGATTTGTTTTTTGCGCATCGCCTTCAAATCCTGCAGGCGTTTGCTTCGTATGCATTTGCCGCCGAATTCGGCGGCGAAGACCTCAGCTACAATCGGGTCGGCAAAGCACCAGCGAATGAAGTCTCGTCCTTCTTCATGGCGCCCGCGTCCACGATGGCTCTGGATGTTGCGCCCGGTATGAAAGTCATGCATCGCATCGAGCCGCTTGCCCAGCCCACCAGGCGGGACGGGCATCTCAACGATATTCGGGAAATCACGTTCGACGACTGCAGGGCTCCGACGTCCCTTGTAGCGCGCCCGAGCGGACCGCCACGTCAGGGATCTCTGTTTGATCGGTAAGATGCGCGACCTGGAGGCCGCCGAGTTTAGCGACGGCGCGCGCGACATAGGTGCGATGGCAGCGGTTGAAGTCAGCCTCGAAGCATAAGAGACATGATCGCGAACGTTCGGCAATCTGCGGTAAGGGGGAGGTCCACAGTTCAATCCTGTGCGGCAGCACCATTTTCTGCCTTCGCCATCGTTCAGCAATGGCATTGCTGAACGACCAAACCAAAAATTCGGTCGGCGCCCCGGCAACATAGCATTGTATTCCTACAGCCTCGATCGGCCGCCGATGGCGGACACAAGGGTTGTTCTGAAATCACCGACTTTCACGCGCTTGCCTGCGATAGGCGCCAACTCGATCTTTGATCGTCGCGCCAAAATCATCGCGCGACTCGAAGAACAATAGCTTCTGCTGAAGAACCCGAACGACACCGGCACCGTTCGAACGCGGGTGGAAAAGGACGCGTGTGTGAGAGTGGAAGAGGAGCGGCTTTATGTTCCGCGCTTCCCCGTATCCGACACTCACGATGCCATATCCCAAAGTGACGGCGAACCCCGCAGCAACATTCGTCGACCTTTCAAGGTCATTTGCAGACCACCATCTTGAGAAACGACAATCATATCGTCATTGAGCAATTGCAGCACCATCGTACAATCAGCCGTTCGGCCCCCTAACCGAATTTGCTTGAGCGCTAACAACTCACGCCGCGACAAGTCCTCACCATTTTCCATGCACCGCTTCCGTTGTCACCTGATATAAGCCGACGTACAATTTACTTATGACACCCGCGCGACATGATCACGGCGATAAAGTAGCGGCGATAGAGGCAGCAAATGCGTAACAATATCTTGCGCGCACTGATGATTGCGATGCTCATATTAACGATGAGCAATGTCGTTGTTTTTGCCGATTCGCTTGATGATTCACTCGCCGCCTATGACCGCGGTGATTATGCCACGGCCGTAAGGCTCTTGCGTCCGTTAGCCGAACAAGGAAACGCTCAAGCGCAGAATGCCCTTGGTGCAATGTATTATAAAGGACAAGGCGTAGCTCAGGATTTCAAAGAAGCCGTCAAATGGTATCGGTCAGCTGCGGTGCAAGGATATGCAAGCGCGCAGGTGAATCTTGGTGCGATGTATTACGAAGGACAAGGTGTTGCTGAAGATTTTGTTCGCTCATATATGTGGTTAAACATAGCTGCTACAAAAGGTAACGCTGATGCGATACGACTGCGCGACATCATTTCTAAATATATGATTGATCAGCAAATCGTCGAAGCCCATGCGATGGCATATAGATGCGAGACATCGCGTTACGCGCAGTGCGATTGAGCCCACTGGTAACCCGCCACGCTCAAAGCGGTGGCGAAGAACCAGCAGGGCTTTTGGATTTTATGAACATGGCAACTAGAGCGCGTTCCGATTCGATTGAATCGGAAACGCGCTCTAGATTCCTTATTTGATCGCATTTTCTACGGCGAACCGGTTCCCACTTCGCCGGAAAATGCTCTCACAACATCTACGCTTTCATTTCGTATGATCTAATTTTATGCAAGTCCCGCCTGACACCATTGGCGTATTTTCATTGCTGTCAACTCCCTCCACGTAACCGCGGAGATACACAGATACAAATCGATTGTTCTCTCGATTGAGAGTGTAATTATAATTTCTCGCCGAACAGACGACGTTATCGTCATCGCCAACGACGACTATCTTAGAATGTACCCCCGTGCCCGCGCTTCTGCATGAAAAAGCAGTATTTGTTTCCGCTTCAGTGATGGTAACTTCATAGTCGTTGACATCTTCATTTTCGTCCAAACTATTTCTTTGCACGCGGTCTCCCAAGAATTTCATTCGTATGATGAACCGACTGAATGACCCTCCCGAAGGCAATACAACGCCTTCCCATTTCCCGCTTGAGGAATTGTAGGCCAAGCCCGCAGCCATTTGGCGCGTACAAAAGTACGATAAATCATCAGTATCTTGTGCATACGAAACAGGCGACAGAATTGCCGCGAACAACAGCGAGCCAACAACAGTACGTAAGATTTGCGCGGTAAGTTCCCTCGGTCTCATAATCCAACCATCCAAACGCCTTTGGCGTTTTCAGCGCGGCTTGAGGAAGCTGAAATCGCAGCCCTGGTCGGCGCCGAGGATTTCCTGGGCATAGAGCCGGGCATAGCCGCGCGCCGGCGCCTCGGCGGCCGGCTTGGCGAGAGCCGCGCGGCGGGTGAGTTCCGCCTCGTCCACCATGAGGTCGATGCGGCGCTCTCTGACCGAGAGCCTAAGCGGATCGCCATTGCGCACCAGGCCGAGCGGGCCGCCGGAGGCTGAGTCCGGCGTCACGTGCAGCACGACGGTGCCGAAGGCGGTGCCGCTCATGCGCGCGTCCGACACGCGCACCATGTCCTTGACGCCCTTGCTGGCGAGCTTTTTCGGGATCGGCAGATAGCCGGCTTCCGGCATCGCCGACTCCGAATGTGGGCCGGCATTTTGCAGCACCAGGAAATCGTCCGCCGTAACGTCGAGGTTCGGATCGTCGATACGCGCGGCGAGGTCTTGGAGCGAAGAAAACACCACCGCCCTGCCCTCGCGCTCGAACAGCTGGCTGTCTGCCGCCGAGCGTTTGAGGATGGCGCCTTGCGGGGCCAGATTGCCGAACAGCGCGACCAGCCCGCCCTGCGGCTCCAGCGGCGCCTTGCGCTCGGCGATGATGCTGCGGTCGACAAAGCCGCCGGCATCGGCGGCGAGACGCTCTCCCAAAGTTTCGCCGGTCACCGTCATGGCGTCGAGATGCAGCAGGTCCTTGATCTCGCGCATCAGCGCGCCCATGCCGCCGGCGGCAAATAGGTCTTCCATGTAGCCGTTGCCGACCGGCTTGAGGTTCACCAGCACCGGCGTGCTGTCGGACAATTCGTTGAGGCGCGCGAGCGATACCGGCACGCCGGAGCGGCCGGCGATGGCGGCCAGATGAATCACCGCATTGGTGGAGCCGCCGATCGCCAGCAGCACGCGAAACGCATTCTCGATGGATTTTTGATTGATGATGCGGTCGGGCGTGAGCTTGGAGCCGATCAGCTTGACGGCGAGCGCGCCGGTCGCTTCCGCCGCGCGCAGCCGATCGGCATGCACGGCAGGGATGGCAGCGGTGCCGGGCAGGATCATGCCGAGCGCTTCGACCAGGCAGGCCATGGTCGAGGCGGTGCCCATCACCGCGCAGGTGCCGGCGGTGGCGGCAAGCTTGCCTTCGATCTCGTTGATTTCCGCCTCATCGATCTTGCCGGCGCGGTATTGCGCCCAGAACCGCCGGCAATCGGTGCAGGCACCGAGCCGCTCGCCGCGGTGGCGTCCGGTCATCATCGGTCCGCCCACCAGCATGACGGCGGGCCGGCCGGCCGACACCGCGCCCATGATCTGTGCCGGCACCGTCTTGTCGCAGCCGCCCATCAGCACCACCGCATCCATGGGCTGTGCGCGGATCATCTCTTCGGTGTCCATCGACATCAAATTGCGGAATTTCATACTGGTCGGCGACAGCCACACCTCGCCGAGCGAGATGGTGGGGAAATCCATCGGCAGCGCGCCTGCCGCCAGCACGCCGCGCTTCACCGCATCGAGCAGTTCGGGGAAATGGCGGTGGCAATTGTTGAAGCCGGACGGCGTATAGGCGATGCCGACCACCGGCTTTTTCAGCATGGCGTTGGAATAGCCCATCGAGCGCGCAAACGAGCGCCGCAGATAGAGCGAGAAATCGCGGTCGCCGTAATTGGTGAGACCGTGCTCGATGCCGGTGGGCTTGTCGCTCATGCCGATACTTTCTGAAGGCGAGCCAGTGCGGACGCAAGCTGCCGCGAACAGCGATGATTTGCAATGCGTTCCGCTGCGCCGGGATAGCGGCGCTGGAGCCAGCCGATAGCGACCTCGCGCATGAAGACCATGACCACCAGCAAAGTGAGGAACCAGGTCAGGAAATGGTAACGGGCGATGGCCGCATTATAGAAGAGTGCGACCCCATGCTGGGCGAGCGCCGAGGCCCCGATCAGCCGCAGCCAAGGATCGAACGAAGTGTCGAACGCCCGGCCGCGCAGCACGACAGTGAGCAGGATGGCGACGCCGGCGGCGTTGAGCGGGATGGTGGCGTAGGATTCAGCCGGTTCGCTCAGCCAATTCGCCACCTGGGTGAGCGCGCGCATCGCATAGCCGCCGCTAAAGTCGAAGCTCAGCAGTTCACGCGCCACCGCCGCATAGGCCGACGGCGGCATCACCAGCAGATCGGACGCCCCGGCATTGCTGCTGAACAGCACGAACGCATGGCCGAACACCCAGTTGTGCAGCGCCATGGAAAACACCGGCAAAATGCCGATGCACAAGCCGGCCAATCGCGGCCATTGCCTGCCAGAGAGCGCGGCCAGGCCACAGCCTGCGAGCAGCACCGCGGCGGCCGGCGCGACGATCGGCTTCATGCATATGCCGAGCGCCAGCAGCAGCGCGCCGAACAGCGCGGGAAAGAATTTGCCGGAGGGGCCGGCCACATTGGCGCCGATGACCGTGACCAGGCCGGCGATGAACAGGATATAGGCCGCCGGATCGGCAAAGCCGCGCGCCGCCCATTTGACGTAATGCGCAAAGCTGGTGCCGAACAGCATGCCGAGCGGGATCGCGACGAACAGCAAAATCAGCGCGAGCGGCCAGGGCTCCGGCAGGAAGCGGCGGAACAGCCTGTGGACCAGGAACGGCAACAGCAGAATGAGCGACAGGTAGCCGAGATAGCTGTCGCCGAATGCGATGTGTTCGAGCGCGCGGAAATAGCGCAGGCCGGGGCCGCCGTAATAGAAGACCGTCTCGCCGCCTTCGAGCGCACCCCAGATATCGCCGGCCAACAGCTTCTGCAAAATCAGCCGGCCGTAACCGTCGTAGAACAGCCCATCGTCGCCGCCGTCGAACGGCCGTACCCCGCCGAGGAAGCTGCCGTCATCGACGGCTATGACGACGACCGCCAGGCCGATCAGCACGAACGGCATGACCGTATGGCGCGGCTTGATGCGTACCAGACTCACGATCAGCCCGAACGCCGCCGCCAGCACCAGCGCCCCGCTGGCGAGCTGCAACCACCACACCGGCCACGGCGGCGTCAGCCGCATCGCGAGCGTATCCGGCTTGATGGCGATGCCGACAACGCGGCGGCCGGCATCGGCGGGTTCGATCGTGCGGCAGCCGTCGCCCGACCACAGCGCAAAGCGGTCGCCGGCGCTTTCCCACATGATCTCGCCGCGCCAGCACAGTTCGCCGCCGACGTAAGATGCCGGCAGGCGGATCATCTCGAACCACGGCATGGTGAGATGCCAGCGCTGCAGGCCCATCCAGAAGCGCCGATCGCGCTGCGCACGCTGCACGTCGCTCGCCGGCAACCAGTTGTATTGAGCCTCGTTGATGAAGCCGAGCCGCAGCCAGACCGGATCGGAAAAGTCGACGGCCGTCACCGCGCGCGACAGCGCCGACTTGTGAAAAATCCCATCGGCCGAGAAGGCGAAGGCCCGATCCGGAAAGCCGTCAGCCACCCAGCAGCCCGGAACGTCGGCCTTGCAGCGCCCAGCTGGCGGATATTGCTTGTCGAATTCCTGCGCCAGATGGCGATAGACCTCGGCCGGCAATTCGCGTTCGAGCGCCCCCGGCCCACCGATCTCGGGTTTACCCGAGATCGGCAATTCAATTTGCCCAGGTCGGCTAAAGCCGACCTGGGTGGGCAGGAACACGTTGTGGCCCTCGTCGATGCGCGGCGGCGCCAAGAGCGCCTGCCCGACCATGGCGATCGCAACGATCGCGACCGCGGCCAGCCAGGCGCGGCCTTGCGCGCGCACCTCGCCACTGAAGATGACCACGGCCAAGACCAGCAGCAGCGCATAGTCGGCCACGCCGTTGACCGGCAGGCCGATCGCGGCCACGCCCAGGACCAGCGTGGCAAACTTGCGCCATCCGGCATTGTCATCCGTTGTCGCCATCGCTCACTCTCTCCACTCCGCTCGTCCCCGCGCAAGCGGGGACCCAGGTTCTTTCTTGGCTGGATTCCCGCTTTCGCGGGAATGAGCGGCGTCGCAATTCACCCTTGCCTAGCATGGCGATTTGGCTCAAATCCATGCCGCGCGCCAAACCATCATATCGAGCAGGGCTGACACCGTGATTCGTCTGGGCATCGTCGGCAGCAATTACGGACGCACCGTGCAGTTGCCCGCGTTCCGCGCCGATCCGCGCTGCCAGGTGGTGGCGCTCGCCGGCAGCGACCAGGCACGCACCGCCGAGTTGGCCCGCGCGGCCGGCGTGCCCAAGGCCTATGGCGGCTGGCGCGCGCTGGTCGAGGACGCCGACGTGCAGGCGGTCGCCATTGCCACGTTACCGAGCCTGCAGGCGCGCATCGCCATCCGCGCGCTCGAGCTCGGCAAGCCGGTGTTCGCCGAAAAGCCAATGGCGAGCGATCTCGCCGGCGCGCGCGCCATGCTGCGCCAGGCCGAGACGAGCGGCCGGCCGACCATGATCGATTTCAATTTCACCCAGATCATGGCCTGGCTGCGCGCCAAGGCCATGCTCGATGAAGGCTGCGTCGGCGCCCTGCGCCATGTCACGGTGCATTGGCATGTCGAAAGCCGCGCTTTGCAATTGCGCATGCGCAACTGGAAAACCGTGGGCGACGACGGCGGCGGCGTGATGGGCAATTTCATCAGCCATTGTTTCCATTACCTCGAATGGTTCTGCGGCCCGCTCGCCGGATTGTCGGCGCGGGTGTCCGGCATACCCAGCGACGGCGAGCTGGAAACCACGGTGGCGATGGCGATGCAGTTCAAGGCCGGCCCGCTGGTCAGCCTTTCCATGAGCTGCGCGTCTTATCTCGGCATCGGCCACCGCATCGAATTCTTCGGCGAGGACGGCAGCTTGATCCTGCACAATCCCGGTGCCGACTACATGCGCGGCTTTGAATTGTCCTACGCCAAGCGGGGGGCCTCGCTGCAACGCGTTGCGGTCGAGGATCCGGCCGACGCGCAATATCCCGACGGCCGCATCGCGCCGGTGTCACGGCTGGCCAAGCTCTGGTTCGACGCCATCGAGCACGGCGGCACGCCCGCGCCCGGCTTTGCCGAAGGCTATCGCGTGCAGCGCCTGATCGACATGGCGCGCCGCTCGCACAGCCAGGGCGCCTGGATCGACGTCGCGGCGGAAGACGCCAGGGAGGGGATCGCGCCGTGAGAGAATCCAAGAGAATGAGTGGCGCTGGCTTCTCTTTTCCCCTCCCCCCGCACGCGCTTGCGCGCGGTGGGGAGGGGTTAGGGGTGGGGGGCGAGACGTTCGATGAGCCGGCTGAAAGACCCCCCACCCCGGCTTGCCTTGCTAACGCAATGCAAGCCGACCCTCCCCACCGCTTCGCGGGGGGAGGGATAAAGAGCAAACCCGCCGGCCAGGAGCGCGCGTCGTGAGCGCACGCATTCTTGTCACCGGCGGCAGCGGCTTCATCGGCGCCGCGCTGGTGAAGGCGCTGGTGCACAGCGGCGCCACGGTGCGCGTGCTCGACGATAATTCGCGCGGCAGACCGCGCCGGCTCAAGGACGTCGAGAGCGACATCGAATTCATCGCCGGCGATATTCGCGACGCCGCCGCGGTCGAAGCGGCGGCCCAAGGCATGGACGAGGTGCATCACCTCGCCTTCGTCAACGGCACCGAGTTCTTCTACAGCCAGCCCGAGCTGGTGCTCGATGTCGGCGTGCGCGGCATGGTCAATGTCATCGATGCCTGCCGCAAGCAGCAGGTCGGCCGGCTCATTTTGGCGTCGAGCTCCGAGGTCTATCAGACGCCGCCCACGGTGCCGACCGCTGAGGACGTAGCCCTGGTGGTGCCGGATGTTCTGAACCCGCGCTATTCCTACGGCGCCGGTAAGCTGATCAGCGAAGTGATGGCTATCAATTTCGGCCGCAAATATTTCGAGCGCGTGCTGATTTTTCGCCCGCACAATGTCTACGGCCCCGACATGGGCTGGGAGCACGTGGTGCCGCAATTCGCGCTGCGCCTGCACGCCCTCGGCAAAAGCCAGCCGTCCGGCCGGCTGCGCTTCGAGATCCAGGGCTCAGGCGCCGAGACGCGCAGCTTCTGCTTCGTCGACGATCTGGTGGCCGGCGTCATGGTCATGCGCGACAAGGGCGAGCATCTCGGCATCTATCACGTCGGCACGGCTGAGGAAGTCACCATCGCCGAGCTGGCGCGGCGGATCGCGCACTTCGCGGCACGCGAGATCGAGCTCATCCCCGGCCGGCTGCAGGCCGGCGGTACCATGCGGCGCTGCCCCGACATTTCGAAACTGGCCAGACTGGGCTATAAGCCGCGCGTGCCACTGAGCGAGGGCCTTAAAGCCACGCTCGACTGGTACTGGAGCAACGCGCAGCTCGCGCCGAAAACCTGACGCTTAAGGACACCATGCAATTAGGCCCCACCAAAGTCGCGCGCGCCGCCGGCACCGGCGCCAGCGTTCCGGTCGAAAGTTGTCAGGTCTGCGGCCACGCCCCGCTCGATGACGTGCTCTCGCTCGGCTACATGCCGCCGGTCAACCAGATGGTGCCGATCGGCCAGGTGCCGCGCCAGCAGCCGTGGTTTCCCACCAATCTCCTGCATTGCCAAAAGTGCGACCTGGTGCAGCTTGGCCTCGCCGTCGATCCGGTGATCATCTTCCCGCCGGAATATCCCTACACCAGCGGCACCACCAAACTGCTGCGCGACAATTTCGCCGACCTGCACCGCGAATCCGCCGCCATGCTGGGCCTGGGCGACAAGGACCTCGTCGTCGATATCGGCTCCAACGACGGCACGCTGCTGTCGAATTTCCAGAACGGCGGCCACCGCGTGCTCGGCATCGAGCCGACCGACGTCGGCGACATCGCCAACCGGCGCGGCATCCCCACGCTCAAGCGCTACTTCGGCACCGAGGTGGCGCGCGAGGTCAAGCGCGACTACGGCCCGGCGCGCGTGGTCACCGCCGCCAATTGTTTCGCGCATATTGAAGATGTTCACGCCATTGTCGACGGCATCGTCGAGATGCTCAGCGACGACGGCGTGTTCATTTCCGAATCGCATTATCTCATCGGCCTGCTCGACACCCTGCAATACGACACCGTCTATCACGAGCATCTGCGCTACTATTCGGTGGCGAGCCTCAAGCATCTCCTGGAGATGCATGATCTCGAGGTGTTCCACGCCCGCCCGATCCCGAGCCATGGCGGCTCGATCCGGGTCTATGCGGCGCGCCGCGGCGCCCACCCCGTGCAGGACAGCGTGCGCCACATGCTGGCGGCCGAGCCGCGCGGCAAAGCCATGAGCAAACGGCTGGCCGATTTCAAACGCGACGTCGTGCTGTCCAAGCTGCGGCTGCTCTCGATGTTGCGCGACTTGAAGGAAAAGGGTGCGCGCATTGCCGGCATCAGCGCGCCATCGCGGGCGAGCA
>Ga0207932_1000525_pt1 | contig 12919 bp, 10 predicted proteins | sample NGESurdeep092012_FD_184480 | JGI IMG/M metagenome (GOLD analysis project Ga0207932, IMG submission 184480) | Arctic peat soil microbial communities from Barrow, Alaska - NGEE Surface sample 415-2 deep-092012 (SPAdes) | ecosystem: Environmental > Terrestrial > Soil > Wetlands > Peat ...
GTTGCGCTCCGCTGGGAGAGCTCCTGGGAATGCTGGATACTCCATAAAATGGGGTCTTTTCTGATGCGTTACCAGGTCTCTCCGTCCACTGCCGACACTCTTCCCTCGCGCACCCCTGAAACTGACGCAATGGGGGTATCGCCGACTTCCGTGCGGCGGCTCGCTGGTGCTTCTATAAATAGTCATTCAGCGCCGAGCGGATGGCGCTTCTGAGATCCGATTCATGCGCGTAGCGACACCTCCTCTGACAAAGGATTTCGAGAGCAATGCGCAACCGGTGTTCGTTCCCGGCCGGCGCATACAAAGACCCGATCAGATCTGGAGTGACGGGTTGGGAACATACGTATGCCACAAGGTCTTTTATCGGGGCGTCCGGCCTTGGCGGCGGTGCCGGAGGGATCGGTTTTGCTGGTATCGCTGGTGCTGTTGAAGACGGTGGTGTCTCCATGGTGGCGGGCGCCAAGGCCCTATTGGGCAGATCGGTCAGCACCGAGTGTACACCCGGCGGCTCCCAGCGGAATGTCTGGCAGCGCGATAATCTCGCATAGGGCTCCTGTTATGTCTTTTCAGCTTTTGTCCAATTCATTTGCGGAAGGCGGATGGATTCCGGAATTGTACTCGTGCAAAGGTGCCGACCTCTCACCGTCGCTGGAATGGAGCGGTGAACCGGGGGACGTGCGCAGTTTCGCGCTCGTAGTCGAAGATCCGGACGCACCTTCCGGCATGTTCTGTCACTGGCTCGTAAATGATATCCCGCCGAACGTGCACAATTTGGCGCAGGGCCTCAAGCCCGGCTCGGTGGGAGTGAGTGGCACCAACGATTTCGGCCGGCCGGGTTATGGCGGCCCGTGTCCGCCCAAGGGATCGGCCCACCGGTACTATTTCCGGCTGTATGCACTCGACATAAACACTCTCGGTCTGCGCCCGGGAGTGGGCCGCAGGAAGTTGTTACAGGCCATGAACGGGCACATCCTGGCGGAGACGCAGTGCATGGGCCGGTTTCAACGTCGCTAGGACTTACCAGTTCGTGATCGAGCCGTCCGGCCGGAAATAGGTCTGCGCCCGATTGGCATCCTACCGCCGTAGAAGCCGCTTTAGGTGGAGGTGCAGGTTGACCATGCACACGGCCACCGCCACGGAAACCAGCACTCGCTCTGGCACATCCGGGTATACCACTGCTTCCAGGTAGTGAACCAGGAATGGCTCTCGATACACTGCAGCGCCTGCCTTCGATTCGAGCCCACTGTTCGAGCAACGTCAAAGGACAGGGCCAGGGTGCAATCTCGATGAAAATGCCGTAGATCAGGGAGCCGAAATGGAACCACCGCAGCAGGGGCCGGTTTCGGGCAACCAACCACCCGAAGATCACCCAAACGATCCAGGTTAAATGAACTGCCAGGACCACACTCGCCAGGGCGCCCCAAGCATTCATGTCGGCCTGCGGTTCTTCCCATACCACCGCAGGTCTCCATTATCTCACCGTTTCCGGCGATTCCGTCAATTCTCGCATGCCGCGTCTCTGGAGCCTCCGATCAGCACGCCACGCGCCGACGCCACCGCCGGCATGTCAGCATTGGGAACGCGCCGCGGAAGAGTCGAAGAAGGCGCGGTGAGACCACGGAGTAGACGGCCATGTCGAATCTTCTCAGGCGACTCCGAAAGCTCGAAGCGCACTCGACGGATCGGAGCGGCTGCGTGCCGCATTCGATGACTCTGCTGCCCGTCGATCCGTAGCTGGTCCATGTTTATTGGGATTTCGACCTTGCCAAACTGCCGCCGGACACCACCGCGGCCGTGCTGCGTTTCTACGACTGACCACGGTTATGATGCCGCCTCAGTCGTTGGCGGGCGAGGGTGGCGCAAACAGAATTATGAAACCTGTCTCAGAACCGACTGGGAGAGAGTGCCGTGATATCCATGCTCGCTAAACCGTCCAGAACGCATTCGGCAATCAGCTTGCCGGTCACAGGCCCCAACGTAAGGCCCATCATGGCATGACCGGTGGCGATGAACAGGCCGCTGTACGGCGAGAGCGGGCCCACGGCTGGCATGCCATCGGGCAAACAGGGCCTCAAACCACACCATTCCGACCGGACGGTGGGATCATCCATGGTTGTCAAATATCGACTGGACGCGTTCGTGAGCTGTTCCAGACGCGGGCGCCTGATCTCGTGATTCACCCCCGAGAACTCGAGTGTCCCGGCGAAGCGCACAAACCCGTCCATGGGTGTGCAAAATACCATGTTCTCCCCGAGCACGCAGGCGCGCCGCAGAAGCGCTGGCTTGCCCTCCCCGGATTCGCAATCGCGGTGATAGCCCTTCGCCGGCTGCAAAGGGAAGCTTACGCCAAGCTCCCGGATGAGCGGCGTGCTGTAGGCACCGCCCGCCACAACAACGGAGTCGGCTTCCATGAGTTCACCGTTCTGCGTCTGGACGCCGCGAACCTTGCGATCCATGGTCCGAAGGGCCACAACCTGTGTGCCGGTTCGAAGTTCCGCACCGTAACGCTCGGCTCGCTTTGCCATTTCGAGCACGAAGTGATATGGATTGATCGTGGCCGCCTCCGGATGAAATATTCCGCCCACTACCCGGCCGTTGATTGCCGGCTCGCACTCGCGTAGCGCGCCTCCCGGCATCACCTCAGGATGGAAGCCGTAGCGGGAGATGACACTGGCTTCCTTCCTGGCTGACTCCAGGCCGCGTTCGGTCAGGTAGATCTCGGAATAGCCGTCACGACGAAAACAGCATTCGAGTTTCTCTGTTTCGACCAATTCATCAAACAATTCGCGGGTGGCGTGGCCGAGTGGCGCCAAGGTACGCATGCAGAGTTCCACATGGCGATCGGTGCAGGTCCGGCGAAATGCCCAGAGCCACTTCGCAAGCGCGGGGTCTGGCCGCGGAGCCACATACAACGGGCCGAGTGGATCGAACAGGGATTTGAGGGCCTGCCGGACCCGGCCCGGCTTGTTGATTGGCGGATGCCCGGGTGCGATAGATCCGGCGTTACCGTAGGATGCTCCTTTTCCGATTTGATCGCGCTCCAGCACGGTAACCCGTGCCCCGCGCTTGGCCAGAAAGTAGGCGCAGCAGACACCAATCACGCCGCCGCCTACGATAATCGTGTGGCGGTCCCGTGACCGCATCGAAGAAAGGACTCCAGTATCCACGCCGGCCTCCCGTTAGTTAGTTATCCGATCCCAACGCCCCCACAGCGGTCGGGCGTTCCACATCCGGCCTCGACTCAGCAGCGGCCATGAATTTCGACCACGTCCAGCCGCCGATCAGCCCGGGCTGGAGGGGTTCTGCCTATGAAACTCGTACCCGGCTTTGCTCACGACAAAAGTTCACTTCGAACTTTGTTCGATGAATCCCCGGTCAATCAATTCATTGGCTGCGCTCGACTCGACAGGGTTGCGATACGGCTTCTGACCCTCCGGAAGCGTTCTCGTGGTGCGTGGGAGCATGGGCCAAGGTGTCTGCTGCGGTTGAGCCAGAAGATACATCTGCAACTCAACCATATCCTTTGAGGGCGTGTTGAGCACCGACGCTCATCACTTTCTCGGGTGTGACCATGCGCTCTCCATATCCGGATTTGAAGGGCCGCTAATCGGGCTGGATGAACCCAAGACGATTGGCGTGCAGATCGAAAGCATCCATAGTATAGCTCTGCTACCTGAATCCGGCGTGAAAACACTCCTGGCTGTCCTGGCTGGCCGGATAGCTGCCGATAACACCAGATAACACTTCTCGTCAAAAACGGCCCGGGCTGTGGTTTACTAAGGGGGCCATGAGCTTGACGATCCCCACGGAACATGTCGATGCGATGGGGGCCGTAGTTGACGCAAAGAAGAATAGTCCGTTGTGTCGAGAACGACATCGCCGGAATGTGCTCCACCCACCGCAGGAATTCTCGAATCACCAATTCTGGAAACAAATGGTGGGACGCCTGTGTAGCTCAGTAGCGAACCACTTGAACTTGACGAAAAACGCCGGTAGCACACGCCGCAGCGAAAAGGGCGGTCAGCCAAGCGCGTCTGCGGGCCGTTGGCAAACTCGCTGTTTCATCACCGGCCCGACGAAACCCTCAAGCCTGCCAGCAAGATCGAAGCCGCCTGCCACAAGGCCGATCACGCCATTCAACACGTGCTCGATCTGCTCGCCGCCTGAAATTCCGAGAGATGAATTCTCAGACTGGCTATGCTAGAAACTAGCACTCCTTCACGGTCACCAATCCACTCCATCGGGCCATGAATCAGACCCACAACTTCGCGGGCGTCGGTGGAGGCTTTCGTGTAGCAATCGTCGCAGAAATATAGCCACTCCGAGAAGAACCGGTCGTCCAGGTTGGAGAACACTCGGGGCCCACCTGGAATCTTCATCAGGTGCGCTCCGCGCGATGTTGCGCTCTTGACGAGTAAGTCAGCGCAAATCATGACGATTTCTCCGGCTCGGGGCTGTCGGTCGGTTTTCGTTTCCATTCACGTAACTCCTATGGCCACCAACGGTAATTGGCGGGGCACTGTTTGGGCTGTAAGGAGCATACAGCTTCGCACCCACGGGCGCAATGGGCTTGGGCCGGGCTTGGGCCGGGACCCTCCGGCGAAGGACTGCGGCGCACGCCGGAGTCAGTCTGCCGCTCAACTTGAAAGACCAGATTTCGTTCCATGGCGGGATCGAGTCATAACAACCCGGTGCCGAGTTCTACCCTCACCGCTGCCATTGTGTCGGAGCCAGCTTTCACCGGAAATGGGCTATCGCCGCGAACGTTGCCGGTTCGACCGCGGCTATGTCTACGATTGACTGGCGCGAGCACGCTTCGCTTTCAAACCGGATCACGAGTTGCTCATCCTCTGCACACGCGAGCGCGGCGCCGCCCCATCACCCCTCGCGGGGCAGGCGGCGGGCATCGAGGCGCCCGATCGCGACCAGGATGCCGAAGAGGATAGCCTCCGGGCGCGGCGGGCAGCCAGGTATGTAAACGTCGACGGGGAGAACCCGGTCGACGCCGCCGGCGCTGGCGTATCCTTCCCCGACGATGCCCCCGGAGGCGGCGCAGGCCCCCACTGCGATCACGACGCGCGGGTCGGGGACGGCCTCGACCGTGCGGCGGACGGCGGTCTCCAGGTTGCGCGTGACCGGGCCGGTGACCACGACCCCGTCCGCGTGGCGCGGGGAGGCGACGAAGTCGATGCCGAGGCGGCGAACGTCGTACACAGGGTTCAGGAGGGCAGTGAGCTCCCAGTCGCAGGCGTTGCAGGAGCCGGCGTCAAGGTGACGGAGGTGTAGTGACCGGCCGAGCACCCGGTGGATCTCCGACGAGGTGCGTGCGGCCTCGGCATCCCGGTCGGGTGCTGGCGCCGCCGCCGTGGCGGCAGGGTCGTCGGCCACAACCTCGATCCGCAGGTCGTCGCGGCAGTGTGCCGCGAGCTCGAAGTCCCGTCCCATGCCGACCGCGTCTGCCCATGGATCCTCGGCACACCGGCCGCAGAAGATGCATCGCGCGAGATCGAGAGCGACGTGGCGGCCCTCGGCGTCGAAAAGCTCCGAGATCGCTGTCGCGGGGCAGACTGAGGGAGGCGGCAGGTGGCTGCCGGGGCGAAGCACGGGCGCCCCGCGAAAGCGGTTCGGCGGCACGCTCGGCTCGGCAGGGTAGCGGATCGTGACCACCCCGGTGCGAAGCGCGTTTATGAGAATTCGCAGCATGTCAGCGATCCGTGCACGAGTAGCAGAGCTCGAAGCTCTTGTTGACGAGCGGAAAGTCCGGGACGATCGCCGTCTCGGCGGCCAGGGCTACAGCGGGCCAGTTGTGGTAGCTCGGCGACCGGAGATGGTATCGCTCCACTCGCCCGCGCGGATCGGTGCGAAGCCAGTGGACCGCCTCGCCTCGCGGCGACTCGATGGCCGAGATCCCGATCCGTCCGCCCGGCAGCGGCTCTGGGAGGGTGACCTGCAAGGGCCCGGGCTCGAACCGCCGGACGAGCTCGCCGACGAGCCGGATCGACTCCCGGGCCTCCAGGGCACGAACCGTCATACGAGCCATCGCGTCACCGCCGTCCGAAATGGTAACGACGTGCAGGTCGGGCGGATTGGGACCCGCAAACGCGCCGTGGGGATGGTCGCGCCGCGCGTCGCGGTCCACGCCACTCGCCCGGGCCGCTACTCCGGCGACGGCGAGGTCCACTGCAGCCTGGTGTTGGAGGATGCCGGTGTCGTCGAGCCGATCGACCACCGACGGGTTGGCTTCGATGCGCCCCATCAGGCCGTCGAGCCCGGAGAGAGTGTCCTGAAGCGTGACGGCGAGGGATCTCAGGAGGTCGTCCGAGAGATCGAGGAGCACGCCGCCCGGAACCACAAGGCCCCGGAGGAAGCGATTGCCGGCGAGCCGCTCGTTCATCTGCTGGAGGCGCTCCTTCAAACGCGCGCCAGTGGCGGTGCCGTAGTGGAATGCGGCGCCGGCGCAGATGTTACCGACATCGCCGACGTGGTTGTACAGCCGCTCCAGCTCCAGAATGATGCTCCGGATAAGCCGCGCCCGCGGCGGGGCGTCAACGCCGGCAATCTGTTCGAGCGCCTCGCAGTATCCCAGGCCGTGCGCGACCGAGCAGACCCCGCAGATACGCTCAGCGACATAGAAGGCGTCGAGCGGCGAGAGCCCTTCCATCCGTTTCTCCAGCCCACGATGCGTGTAGAAAAGGCGCGCGTCGAGATGGAGCACGGTCTCGCCGACCGATGTAAAGCGGAAGTGACCCGGTTCGATGATGCCGGCGTGGATCGGGCCGACGGGAATCTCGAAGACGCCCTCGCCCTCAGCGACGAGATGCGGGAACTCGTCGGCGGGCTCGACCGGGACGCGGCGCGACCCGTCGAAAGCCTTACGGAGCGGGAAGACGCCCTGCGGCCACCCGTCGTGGACCACGAGCGGGCGGGGATCGGGGTGCCCTACGGGGATGATCCCGAAGAGGTCCTGCATCTCGCGCTCGTGCCAGTTTGCGGCCGGGACCGCTGTCGTCAGGGAGGGCACCTCCGGACGCGCCGCATCCACGGAGACGAGAAGCGTCACGAATCGATCCGGGGCGCCGGGCGCGGTGGGTTCGAAGACGTAGCGCACCTTCAGATCACCGTCCGGCGTCGCCGTTTCGTCGGTCGCTACGACCGTGGCCAGAGCCATCGAGTGCCCCCCGATGAGCACGGCGGCCGCCGCGGGGAGATCGCCCGTGCGACCGAGGCGCACGGTGAGGTCCGATGGGCGCGGGCCAATACCCGCGTCGACGGAGCCGCTCGCGCACGCCCGCAACGCATTCGTAATGGTAGGGTCAGCCAACGATAATCTCCATAGCGCGCCGGAGGAGCCCGTCGAGAGGCGCGGGAATGGTGAGTCCGAGCAGGATCATGATCCCCGCGAGCAGCATCATCCCAAGCAGCGGAGACCAGGACTCGGGCTCCCGGGTTGCCGCCGCCGTGGGCTCGCCGAAGGCCATCGAACCGGCATGGTGAAGCAGACCGGCGAAGATGATGACGACCATCGCCAGGAAGATCGCGATTGCCACCCAGTGACCCTGGCCGATTCCGGCACGCAGCACCATCAACTCGCTCACGAAGATCGAGAACGGCGGCACGCCGGCCAGCGATAATGCCGCGAGCATGAGGAGGGTGGCGCCCACCGGCGCTACGGTGAGCAGGCCCCGGATGACCCGCATGTCGCGAGAGCCGTAGCGGGCGATGGCTTTGCCGGCGGCGAAGAACGCGAGGGCCTTGGTGATTCCGTGGTTCACCACGTGCAGCAAGGCGGCGTAGGTGCCGATGCGGCCGCCGAAGCCCAACCCGAGCGCCACGATCCCGACGTGCTCGACGCTGTGGTACCCGAGGAGGCGCTTGATGTCGTGCTGAGCCAAAATGAACGGCGTGGCCACGACGACTGAGGTGAGGCCGAAGACGAGCAACACCTCCGCCGGGAACGCCCGGCCGCATGCGGCGGCGGCGATTGTCTGGAACCGGATGATCCCGAGGAGCGCGCACTTGATGAGGACCCCCGAGAGCAGCGCCGAGACCGGCGTGGGCGCCTGGCTATGCGCGTCCGGCAACCAGAGGTGCATGGGCGCGAGACCCGCCTTGGTGCCGTAGCCGACCATGACGAAGACGAAGCCGATCCGGACGATACCCGGGTCGAGCGTGGGAGCGACCTTCATGATCGCCGACCAGCTTAACGCGCCCGCGCCTCCCTGGAGGCCGGCGGCGGCGGCAGCGGCATAGATGAGCACCGTGCCGAATAGGCCGAAGGAGATGCCGATGGTCGTCACGATGATGTACTTCCACGCTGCCTCCAGGCCGTGACGATGGCCGTGGTAGCCGATGAGGACGGCCGAGGTGATCGTCGTCCCTTCCATGGCGATCCAGAGAACTCCGAGGTTGTCGGCGAGGATCGTCACGACCATCGTCGCAACAAAGGCGTGCACGAGCGCGAAGTAGGACCGCAGCAACTCGGATTTCATGTTGCCGACCGCCAGCGCCTGCTTAAGCCACCCCACCGTATAGATGGACACAGCCAGGGTGAGGACGACGAGGAGGAGGAGAAAGACGAGCCCGAGGTCGTCCACGCGGAGGACGCCGAGCGCCCGCGGTCCGCCGGCGGCCACCTCCCGGGCCAGGACCAGCGTAAGCGCGAGAAGGACCGCCGAGCCGCCGACGTCGATAGCTGAGAGGATACGGCGGTCGCGCGTCGTGAGCATGAGCAGAGCCGTGACGGTCGGGACGAGCGGAAGGACCCAGAGGAGCGTCTCAGCCACGGATCATCCCCTCAGCCTGTCCAGGTCCGCGATGTCGGCGTCGACCGTCGAGCGGACCCGGAGCACCATGATCGTCATGACCAGCGCGGCGAGGATGACGTCGAGGATCACGCCGATTTCGATGATGAGCGGCATACCCTGCGTCACAGCCATCGCCGTGAAGAAGATCCCGTTCTCCGATGCGAAGAGGCCCACCATCTGGGTCAGCGCCGTTTTTCGGGTCGCCATGACCAGCACACCCGTCAGGGTGAGGGCGATGCCGACCGGGAGCGCGTTGCCGGTGATCGCCTGGCGGACGGGGCCGAGTGAGGCACTCAGTTGGAACGACGCCACGACGATCACCACCGCGAGGGCGAGGGTCGCGCCGATGGGGATCACCGGCTCCACCTCGCGCCGCACGTTCATGCGCTGGACCACCCAGTGCAGCACCCACGGGAGCACGATTGCCTTGACCGTGAGCGTGATGCCGGCGATCACCCAGAGGTCCACGTTCCCGGTGGCCGTTGCGAGGACCCCACCTGCGACGGCGATGAAGAGCGATTGGGCGGCAACAGCGTAGATGGCGCGGTAGATCTGCCCTGCCGCGACGATTAGGATCATCGTGAACAGCAACAGCGCGCCGAGGTCGTCGATGATCGTGTGGACCGTCCCGGGGCTCATAAGATCCTCAGCGCGAGCGCTACCAGGGCGCACACGAAGCCGACGCCGAGGTACTGCGGCACCCGGAAGAGCCGGAGCTTGGCGTAAGACGATTCGACAAGCGCGAGGTAGGTCGCCAGCACGAGGACCTTCACCGCGAACGCGCCGGCTCCCAGAAGGAGGCCCAAGGCGCCCGCAGCGTCCGCCGGTCCGGCTGGGAAGAACAGGGCCGCCACGAGGCCGAGGGTCACGATCTGCCGCGTGTGCGACGCCAGCAGCATGCAGCCGAGCCCTGGCCCGGAGTGCTCCAGCAGCATGCCTTCGTGCAGCATCGTGAGCTCGAGGTGGGTGTCCGGGTTGTCCACGGGGATACGGCCTGTTTCCGCCGGCAGCAGCACCAGCATGGCCGCAAAGCCGAGGAAGTCCGCCGCTCGCCAGGCGACGATCCACGACGTCCCGCGGTGCGCCGCGAGGGCGCCGAGCTCCGTCGTGCCGGCCGTCAACGCGGTCGAAAATACCACCATCATCAAAACCGGCTCGACAAGTGGCGCGATCGTCATCTCCCGCGAGGCTCCCATGCCGCCGAATGCGCCGCCGGCATCCAGCGCACCGACTGCGGTGAGGAAGCGGGCCAGTGCGAGCAACCCGAGGAGCATCAGCGCATCACCCAACGGAAAGGTCGTCGGCCCCACCCGGACCACCGGAACCAGGGCGCCAGCGGTCACCGTGGCAGCCAGCACGAGCACCGGAATCGACCGGAAAAAGCCCGAGGCTGTGTCCGCCTGAACCGTGCCCTTGCGCAGCAGCTTGATCAGGTCATAGTACGGCTGAAGCACCCCGGCCCCCCGCCGGCACTGGAGCCGCGCCTTCATCTTCTGGATCGTGCCCGTGACCAGCGGCCCGAGCAACACGAGGAGGGCCATTTCGAGGAGCACGAGGCCGAGCGGTCTTTCGCCGCCGATCATCCGCGCCTCACCCCGAACAGTAGCAACGCCACGAAGAGGGCTCCGAGTACGAACCCGATGTACCCGTAGATGCGACCGGTGCTGCGGGCGCGAATCGCCCGCGAGAACGCCGAGATCTCCCGTTCGACGCGGTGGTAAATCTGCGTCTCGGCGAGGTCCACGATCTCTCCAGCGTACTGAATGCGCCGGACGACGTAAGGCGTCCCGGCGGTCTCCCGGATCACCTCGCGCCGGGGGTGGTAGAGCGCCGCGAACACCAGCCGGAGCGGCTTGGCAAACGCCGTTGCCGTGTAGTCGAACCGTGGTGTGGGTCTCATCCCGCACGTCCACGTCGGCGCGGCGCGAGGTGCGGAACGGCGCACTCCGCGGCGCAGGATCCACGCCATCGCGGTGAGCGCGATGAAAAGCGCGGCCACCATCGTCATCGAAATAGCCGTGGCGTCCGTCCCTGACAGCGTCGGTGCCGTCGACAGCACCAGCGGTCCGCGGGCCGTCACGACGGCGCTCGCCCCAGGGCCGTGGAGCAGCGCGACCGTTGGCGCATCGAGCAGGCGCATCGCGTAGCCCGGCGCGACGCCGAGCGCCACACACACCGCCCCGAGCCACGCCATCCCGGCAATCATCGACGGCGGCGCCTCGGCGGCGTGCTCCGCGTGGGCCGTTCGCGGACGGCCAAGGAACGTGACCCCAAACGCCTTCACGAAACACGCAGCGGCAAGGCCTCCCGTGAGCGCCAGCATCGCCGCGGAGATGACGATGACGAGCCCGGCCGGTCCGTGGAAGCGGCCGGCGCCGCCCAGGAGGGCCTGGAATGTGAGCCATTCGCTGACGAACCCGTTGAGCGGGGGGAGGGCCGAGATCGCCACGGCGCCGAGCAGGAATAGCCCCGCCGTCCAGGGCATGCGCCGGGCTAGCCCGCCGAGTTCCTCCATGTTGCGGGTGTGCGTGCGGCAGAGGACGCTGCCCGCACCGAGGAAGAGCAGGCCTTTGAATGCCGCGTGGTTGACGGTGTGAAGGAGTGCGGCGGTCAGCGCGACGGTCGCGAGTGCGCCGCCCGCGCCCTCCTGGCGCCACAGAATCATCGCCAGCCCCACTCCCATGAGGATGATCCCAATGTTCTCGACGCTGTGAAACGCGAGCAGCCGCTTGAGGTCGTGCTGCTGGAGCGCGTAGAGCACCCCGAGCACGGCCGAGGTTGTGCCCACGACGAGCACCGTCCACCCCCAGGAGGGCGGGAGCGGCCCTTCGACCGGGGCGAGGAGGTCGAAGGCAAAACGCAATATCCCGTAGATCGCGACTTTCAGCATGACGCCTGACATCAGCGCCGATACGTGGCTCGGGGCCGCCGGGTGCGCGCGAGGCAGCCAAACGTGGAGAGGGACCACACCCGCTTTGGTCGCGAAGCCTCCGAGCGCCAGGAAGAATAGCGCCGTTCGTGTCGTGCTGTCTAGGTCACGCGCTGCCGCGCGAAGGGCCGCAAAGTCGAACGCCCCGGCCCGCTCGGTCAGGGAAAGGAATGCGACCAGCAGCAAGGCCGTCCCTCCGTGGGCCATCACCATGTAGAGGAGCCCCGCCCGCGCGTTCTCGCCATCCCTGTCGTCGGAGACGACGAGGACGTAGCTGGCGAACGTCATGCCTTCCCAGCAGAGGAGAAAGGTCAGCGCGTCGCCGGCGCAGCAGACGAACGTCATGCAGCCCAGGAACACATTCAGCCCGAACACCTGCGCAGCCTGCCGCGCCCGTCCCGCGTCGGGCGAATGCGCCCGGAGGTAGGCCGGACCGTAGATCGCCGCTGCGACCGCCACGAGGGAGATGACGAGCAGGAAGTAGGCCGAAAGCCCGTCCACCGAAAGCGATAACCGAGCGAACGGGAAGAGGGCCGGGAGCGGTCGTGTCAGGGCGCGGCCCGGGGTGCCGAGGAGAATGCCGAGCGAAACGCCGAGGCCTGCCGTAGCCCCCGCAAGCACAGCCAAATGACCCACGCCGAGCGCGAGTCGGCCCGACCACCGCGCCAGCAGGGACGAAAGCGTCCCTGTCGCGTAGCACGCAGCGATCAGTTTTACGCCAGAATCGATGTTCACGTTGCCCCGCTTCGGTCGCGGCCAGACCTCCGGACGGCTCGCCGTCAGCGCGACGGGCACACATTCTTGGCAGCGCCGACCGCGCGCCCATCGTACCCGGGATTTCCATCTTGACCTCTCGGCCCAGTTCAGTATACACGATCAATCTATCCTGGAGCTTATCCAATACAAGATGAGCCTGGAGAACAGGTCGATTCCAACACAAGCAGGCAGTGAAAACCACGGTCACACGGCCTCGCTGGGATACCTGTGGTGTGCCCAGCTAATTCGTCCGGCTCTGAAACGAGCGACTTCCGAAGTGGTCCTGTGGGTAGACGAACGCATCTCCGAATTCCCCCGCCCGGTTACCTAGTGAGGAGAATCCTCATCTGGCCAGATTCTCCATTTCCATTCCGAATCTGCATTCGTCTCGGGGAGGCGAGCGGGAACCCGCATGCGTAATGCAATTCCT
>Ga0207932_1000527_pt1 | contig 12907 bp, 13 predicted proteins | sample NGESurdeep092012_FD_184480 | JGI IMG/M metagenome (GOLD analysis project Ga0207932, IMG submission 184480) | Arctic peat soil microbial communities from Barrow, Alaska - NGEE Surface sample 415-2 deep-092012 (SPAdes) | ecosystem: Environmental > Terrestrial > Soil > Wetlands > Peat ...
GTCCCGCCTGCCGTAGAGCCGGGGCGTCCCGCCCGGCGGATAAAACGCTCGAACACAACACAAACCGCGCTGGAAAATTTCAGAATCATTCAAACGTTCCACCGTTCTTTCCGGGCGGCAAGATGCCGCCCTCTACGGCAGGCGGGACGCCCGCCGCTACCGCCAAATTGCATTCGCCTCGCTCTATTGAACAATTTTTCCGTTGACATACATTACAGTTCAATGTATAAGACTGCCATGCTTACGAAAGATTTGGTCGCCGCGTCATCGAAGCCGCTTGTGCTGTCCATCCTCGCCGATGGCGAAAGCTACGGCTACGAAATCATCCAGAAGGTGCGCGAGCTTTCCGGCGGCCAGATCGAGTGGAGCGACGGAATGCTGTATCCGGTTCTGCACCGGCTGGAGCGCGATGGGCTGATTGATTCCGAGTGGAAGGAGGCCGACACCGGGCGCGAGCGGAAATACTATTTCATCAGTTCCGACGGCCGCAAAGTTCTCAAAACCGAACGCCAGCAATGGCTGGCCGTTCACAACACCTTGAGCAGATTATGGAAAATCAAACCCGTTTCGATCTGAACGCCGCCATTGAAAGCTGGCGGCAGGAACTGGCTACGCAAGCCAATCTCACGGCGGAAGTCCGGCGCGAACTGGAAACGCATCTGCGCGATTCCCTCGCCGGATTCCAGCAACGCGGTTTGAACGAGGAAGAATCCTTCTGGCTGGCGCGGCGGCGAGTGGGCCAGCCGCAGCAACTCGGCGAAGAATTTGCCAAAGCCGACCCGGCGAAAGTTTGGCGCGAGCGGATATTTTTCATCGCAGTTGCGCTACTTGTGATTCCATTGTGGATGGGATTGGCGTCAAACTTAGCCGCTGGTGTTACTATATTTATCCGCAACGTAATCCACATCGACCTTACGCCTGCTTGGGCAGATGTTTATTTTCCATGGTGGGCGATACCTTTGTATCGAGGGCTTCCCTATGTGTTTTTTTATGCCGTATTGAGTATCGTGCCGACCATTTGGGTGGCCGTTCTTTTGACAAGAGGCCGGATAAATCGAACCCGATCAGCACTGCTGATTCTTTTCAAATCTCGCCGGCGTTTCCTGTTTGTATCAACGGCGTTGTTTTTAATTTGCTGTTCTTGGTGTATTTTCGTTCTTTCGCATGTTCCCGTAGGCTCGCCCGACGAGAAACTCTTCCGAGCGGGAGAGGTGTTGCGGTTATGGCTTACGAATTCAATCTGGCCTGCCGCTCTTGTGGCTTTAATCGCTTGGCTCCTGCCGACACAAAATCGAAAGACTCCAAAACGCGCTTGAGTTCGGAGCGCGGACAGCTTGTCTGCGTTGGAGTTCACGCTTCAGCGTGTCCCGGAACAAGCTGAAGCTTGAACTCCAACTTGTTTCCCGTTGAAGCGCGAGTGAACGGTTTGTATCGTGCGGGCGATGTCGCCGCCGGAAACCAAATCTTCCCCGCTCGGCGCGCCCGCTCGCGGGGACGAAGCAACGTCAGCGTTGCGAAGGCCCGTGACTTCGCTTTGGAGCGTTGGTGCGGAACGCGCGGCGCAACTCGCACGCCTCGACATCCATACTGTCGAGGATTTGCTGCTGCATCGGCCGCGCCGTTACGAAGACCGCCGGCATTTCCGCAAAATCGCCGAACTCACGAAGGATGAACCGGCCACGGCGCGCGGCACGATTGTCGCGCTTGGTCTCAGGCGTTTTCGCGGCGGCAGCAAATCCGTTTTTGAAATCATTCTCGACGACGGCTCCGCGCGGTTGCATTGCCGCTGGTGGAACCTGCCGTTCATGCAAAATTATTTTGCCAGGGGCGACGAGGTTTTTGTTTACGGCAAATTGAGTGAGACCAAACCGCGCGTGATGACTCATCCCGAAACCGAAGTCATCGAAGGCGGCGAGGAAAGTTTCATCCACATCAACCGCATCGCGCCGGTGTATCCGCTCACGGAGGGCCTGCCGCAACGCTGGCTGCGCGGGCTGATCTGGCGCACGCTGGAAAAATTTGAAGCGCAGATTGAGGAGCCGCATAATGTAGCGCAGGCGTCCCGCCTGCAAAAAACTTTTCCCGCCCAATCTTCCGCCGAGCAGGCGGGACGCCTGCGCTACGTTCCAACGCGTGTGAATGCGATTCGCATGATTCATTTCCCCGAGGAACTGGCCGATGTGGAAATTGCGCGCCGGCGGCTGGCGCTGGACGAGTTCATTGAATTGCAGGTTCAAATCCAAACCCGGCGGAAAAATTTTGAATTGCACGCAACGGCGTTGCCGTGCGGCGGCAACAATCGCCTCATCAAACCGTTTCTTGCCCGGCTCGGCTTCAAGCTTACCGATGCGCAAACGAAAGTGCTGCGCGAAATCCGCAAGGACATGGGCGGCGCGCATCCGATGCGGCGGTTGCTGCAAGGCGATGTCGGTTCGGGCAAAACCGCCGTGGCTGCTTGTACGGCGCTGATGGCGTTGGAAAGCGGCTTCAACGTCGCGCTCATGGCCCCGACGGAGATTCTGGCGGAACAACATTTTCGGAATTTCAAAAAGTGGTTTGAGCCGCTGGGCGTCCAGGTCGAATTACAGACCGGCAGTCGCAAGACGGTCGAGAGTCGAGAGTCGAGAGTCGAGAGCCAGAAGCCGTTCCGGCCTTCGACCCTCGACCCTCGACCCTCGACTTTGCACATCGGCACTCACGCCCTGCTCACGTCCGGATTTGATTTGCCGAATCTCGGCCTGGTGATCATTGACGAGCAGCACAAGTTTGGTGTGGCACAGCGCGAACAGCTTGTGCGCAAAGGCCGTTATCCGCATTTGCTCGTGATGACGGCGACGCCGATTCCGCGCACGCTCGGCCTCACGCTTTATGGCGACCTCGAGGTGTCAGTGATTGACGAATTGCCCGGGGGCCGCGGCCAAATCAAAACGTTCATCCGCACGGCCGACAAATTGCCGAAGGTTTGGGAGTTTATCCGCGAACAACTCGCCGCCGGACGACAGGCTTATGTGGTTTATCCCCGCGTCGAAGAATCGGGCGGGAAAGGTTTGAAAGCGGTGACGAAAGAATTTGAAAATTTGAAAACTTTGCTTGCGCCGTTTCGCGTCGGATTGCTCCACGGGCGATTAAAGAACCGCGAAAAAGACGGGGTGATGACGGAATTTCGTGCCGGCGGGGTGAACGCATTGCTCGCGACTTCGCTCATCGAGGTCGGCGTGGATGTGCCGAACGCCACGGTCATGCTCGTTGAAAACGCCGAGGCGTTTGGGCTGGCACAACTTCACCAGTTGCGCGGGCGCATCGGCCGTGGCGCACATGAGTCGTATTGCATTTTGGTTTCCGACGCGAAAACCAGCGGGGCGGATGAACGCTTGAAAGTGCTGGAAGAAACGAACGACGGTTTTCGCATCGCGGAAGTGGATTTGAAATTGCGCGGGCCGGGCGAGTTGCTCGGTCAGCAGCAAAGCGGTATGCCGAAATTCCGTTTCGGCAATCTGGCGGACGATCTCGATTTGATCCAGGAGGCGCGCGAGTTGGCGGCGAAAATGGCGTAGTGTTCGGCCTGCCGCCGTCGCGCCGTAGCGGTGCTTCCGCCTTCGTTTCCTTCGGCGCGACAAGTTGGCGCGCCGCGAAGGCGGATGGCCGAAAGGATCGAGCCACAAGCCCGATGCTGCAACCCAATCGCCCAGCCCAAGTTCGGCTTGGATTTTTCGCAGTTTGGGTTAAATTGCCGACATGAAACCATCCTTCTTGATTTCGGTTGCGGCCGGATTGCTTCTGGCCGGTTGCGGCAATAACAATTCCAGTCCTCATCCCCAAGGCACCAACACGAGCCAGACCACCAACTCGGAGGCAAAATATGACAGCGGCAATCCCATCACAGCCCCGGTGGATTATATCGGTGCGGTAGGCCAGGCGCAAAAATACGCGGTCAAGACGATTGACGTGTCGTATCTCAACCAGGCCGTTCAGTTGTTCAACACGCAGGAAGGCCGTTTGCCCAAAGACCTGAATGAACTGGTGCCGAATTATGTGGGCAAACTGCCAGCGACGCCTTACGGAACGAAACTCGACTATGACCCGAATACCGGCCAGGTCAAAGTGGTGAAACAATAAACTTCGCGTTGCATCCCCAAAAATTGCCCGGGACAGCCAGCCGGAATCGGCTGGTGTTTTTGTTTTTTTGTCTCGCCAAAGCGCCGTTCGGCAGGCAAAGAGGATGCCTCTGAAAAATGACCGAACAAATTGTCATCCTTGATTTTGGGTCGCAATACACACAGGTGATTGCGCGGCGCATCCGCGAATGCAACGTGTATTCTGTCATTCTGTGCCACGACACTCCGGCGGTGGAAATCGCCGCGCTGGCGCCCAGTGGCATCATTTTGTCCGGCGGTCCGTCCAGCGTGTATGCCAAAAATGCACCGTTGTCGGACAAGAATATTTTCGCGCTCGGCGTGCCTGTGCTCGGCATCTGCTACGGCGTGCAATTGTTCGCGCAGTTTCTCGGCGGCAAGGTCGAGAAAGGCCGGAAACGCGAATACGGCAAAGGTGTGCTCACCGTGAAGGACGCGTCGTGCGCGCTGTTCCGCAATCTGCCGGAAATGTTGCAGGTCTGGAATTCGCACGGCGACAAGCTCACGAAACTGCCGCGCGGTTTCAAATCAGTCGCCGTCACCGAAAACTCCGAATACGCCGCCATCGAGAACCGCTCGCGGAAATTTTTCGGCCTGCAATTTCATCCCGAAGTCGTCCACACGCCGCGCGGCAGGGAAATCATCGCCAATTTCGTCCACGGCGTCTGTGGCTGTGGCAAAAACTGGACGATGCGGAATTACGTTGAGCGGGCCGTCGAGGAAATCCGCACCCGGGTTGGGACGGGAAAAGTGATCCTCGGCTTGAGTGGCGGCGTGGATTCGAGCGTGGCGGCGGCGTTGCTGCACAAAGCCATCGGCGACCGGCTGACCTGCATTTTTGTCAACAACGGCCTGTTGCGCGGACGCGAGGCGGAAGTCGTGCAGGAAGTTTTCAGGCGCAATTTCAAAATCAAACTGCAATACGAAGACGCCTCGAAGCTGTTTTTGAAACGGCTCAAGGGCGTGACCGAACCCGAACGCAAACGGAAGATCATCGGCAAGACGTTCATCGAAGTTTTTCAGAATGCGGCCCGGCGCGCGGGCAAGGCGAAATTTCTCGCGCAAGGAACGCTCTATCCCGACGTGATCGAGTCCGTGCCGATTGACGGCAATCCCGCCGCGCTCATCAAGAGCCATCACAACGTCGGCGGGCTGCCGAAGAAAATGAAATTCGCGCTCGTTGAGCCGCTGAAATGCCTGTTCAAGGACGAGGTGCGCCAACTCGGGCTCGAACTCGGTTTGCCGAAGGAAATTGTTTTGCGCCAGCCGTTTCCCGGACCGGGACTGGCCGTGCGCATTCTCGGCGAAGTGACGCCGGAGCGCTGCGCGATTGTGCGGAACGCCGACGCCATCGTCGTTGAGGAAATGAAGTCGAATGGGCTTTACTACAAAATCTGGCAGAGCTTCGCGATATTACTGCCCGTGCGCAGCGTGGGCGTGATGGGCGACGAACGGACTTATGATTACACCATCGCCATCCGCGCGGTGGAATCGCAGGACGGCATGACGGCGGACTGGGTGAAACTGCCCTACGAATTGCTGGAGAAACTCGCCAGCCGCATCATCAACGAAGTCAAGGGTGTGAACCGCTGTGTCTTCGACATCACCAGCAAGCCGCCGGGGACGATTGAGTGGGAGTAATTTGGCGCGATTTTTTGCTGGTTTGCGGCGGGATCTGGATTTAATCTGGAGGCACAAATTTATTCCAGCTTATGGACATCATCTTTAATTGCCCTCATTGCGAACAGGAAATGGCCGTGGACAGTTCCGGCGCCGGCTCGGAAATCCAGTGCCCATCATGCGGCCAAAAAATCACGATCCCGGCAAGAGCAACACCGCCCGCTCCTGAATCCGCTCCGGCGGGGCCGGTTGGTGGCGGCTCTCAAGCCAGCCATACCATCGCCTCGTCCGCCGCCGCCAAAATCGAAATGCATCTCAAGGTGCCCGTGCGTGACAAGCCGGGCGAGGTTCTCATTGCCAAACCGAAAACGCCGTTGGAGGCGGTGGCCAGGGGCGCCGACAAAAAAATCCGGGTCCGGACGATTCGCCACAACATGTGCATTGAAGCGGGCCACGACAAGTTTGATGAAAAGGTTACGGAATTTTTGCATGAAGTCGGCGAGCCCAATCTCATCGGCGTTCACCCGGTCAGCTACTCGCATTTTGACGTCGGCACGCAAAAGTTACTGGCGGATTATGGCTTGGTGGTTTTGTATCGGGGATGATACTGGCCGCACCCGCCTTGACTTGCCGATTCCGGGTCGTTACTGTCGCCACATGAATCGCCGATTTGGATTCCTGCTCTTCGTCGCTGCATGCGTGATGTTGTTTCCATTTCGCGCGCCCGCGCCGTTGTTCTATGTGCCGGGTGAAGGCTGGTATTACGAGCTGTATGGCCAGAACACCAAGTGGCAGCGCCCCCGTGCCAAGGAACAATTGGACGTTGCGGAGCAGGCTTTCGCCAAGAAAGACTACCACACCACGCTCCATGCCGCGCACCGCGTCTTGCGCGTGTGGCCGTTGTCAGACTACGCGCCGGACGCGGAATATCTCATTGGCCGCTGCCTCGAGGCGACAGGCAATGATGAAGCCGCGTTCAAAGCCTACCAAAACATCATCGAAAAATATCCGCGCAGCAGCCGCTATGAAGAAGTGCTCTGGCGGCAGTATGAAATCGCCAACCGTTTCTTCGGCGGCAAGCGGTTCAGAATCTTCTGGGGTTACCTCCCGCTGTATCGCTCGATGAGTCAAACGGCGCAAATGTTTGACAAGGTCGTCAACAATGGCCCTTACAGCGACGTCGCCGCGCACGCGCAATTGCGCATCGGCGCCGCGCGCGAAAAACAGAAAAATTATCCCGATGCGGTGAAGGCTTACGCCACCGCCGCCGATCGTTACTACAACCTGCCGGCCATTGCCTCTGACGCGCTGTTCCGTGAAGGCCTTTCGTATGCGCGGCAGGCGGCGAAGGCTGAATACGACCAAAACACCGCGGTGCAGGCGATTGCGACGTTCACTGATTTCATCACGCTTTATCCCGACGACCGGCGCGTGCCGGAGGCGCAAAAAACCATCGCCCGGCTCAAGGCCGAACAGGTGCGCGGCAATTTTGAAATCGCGCAATTCTACGAAAAGAGCAAGAAGTGGAACGGCGCACTGGTTTATTACAACGAAGTGCTGCAACTGGATCCAAACTCGCCTTACGCCGCGTCCGCGCGCCAGCGCATTGAAGCCCTCAAACCGCGCGTTCAAGCGTCAACCGCCAACTGAAATGCGTCTGCCGGAAATTTTTGCTGTTTCTGCGGTGGCGGTGTTGCTCGCCGGTTGCGCCGGTTACCATCTCGGCCCGGTCAACGGCGCCGTCGCGGGTGAAAAGTCGGTTGAAGTTTTGCCGTTCAACAATCAGACGCTTCAACCGCGGCTCGGCGACGCGGTCACCCAGGCGTTGCGGGAACGGCTCCAAACCGACGCCACTTACCACCTCGCCACGCACGGTCCCGGTGATGTCGTCGTCAGCGGCGTGATTATGTACTACAACCGCAAGGGGTTGAGCTATTTGAACAATGATGTCACCACAACGGAGAATTACCAGGTCGGCATCGTTGCGCACGTCATCGCGCGCGAAAATGCCACGGGCAAGGTGTTGTTCGACAAAAACGTGAACGGCTACACGCTGGTTCACGTTGGCACGGATTTGGCGGACTCGGAGCGCCAGTCACTGTCGCTGCTGGCGGAAGACCTGGCGCGAAACATCACGGAATTGCTGACCGAAGGCGTGTGGTAAAAAAGCAATTGAATCTTCAAGGCGGGCGGCAACGCCCGCCTTTTTTATGCCCGCTTCCACCAACTGGTGAGACTTTTGGACTTTTGCGCCTGCGGCAATTGATTTTGCATCACGAGCAACTGGCTGCGCGCCGCCGTCAGCGCCATGATGAATTCGTCATAGCTCAGGAAACGTTCCGCGGGATTTTTTGCCATTGCCTTCACCAGCGCATCGCTGGTGGGCTGCGTGATTTCAGGCACGACCAGATTCGGCGGCGTCAGGGGCTCTTGCACCTGGGCAACGATCACTTCCTCGACCGTCGGCGCCTCGAATGGAACGCGCCCGGTCATCGCGTGATAGAGCGTGGCGCCGAGGCTGTACATGTCGGACAGAAAAGTTTCCGGCTCGCGCTTGATTTTTTCGGGCGCGACGTAATACGGCGTGCCCCACGTCACGTCCTCCACTTCGTGTTCCACGTCGGCTTTGCGGGCGAGGCCGAAGTCAATCAGCTTTGGTTCGTGGTCCGCGTTGAACAAAATATTGCCCGGCTTGATGTCGCGGTGGAGCAAATCGTGCTTGAGCGCCAAGTCGAGCGCGGAGGCGATCTTGACGCCGATGTCGAGCATGTCCAATTCCTGCAGCAGGCGTAGTTTCTCAATGCGCGCGTCCAGGCTGCCATGATCGGCCAGTTCCATCACGAGATACTGTTGGCCCTCCCAGTCGTCGAAGGAGTAAATGTGAACGATGTTCGTATGGTTGAGCCGGGCACAGGCGCGGGCTTCGCGATAAAAACTTTCCAGTGCCTTCTGATCGGTGAGCAATTCCTTCCGCATCAACTTCACCGCCACCATGCGCTCCAGTGTCGTATCCCAGGCACGATAGACCGTGCCCATGCCGCCCGAACCGACAACGCTCCGCAACTCGAATTGCCGGATCATCATGGGCATCATGATGGGATGCCCGCACTTGTTACACGGCACGGAGCCCAACGGCGCCAGGTCGCCCGGGATGAAGACCTTCGTCTCACACCACCCGCACGTGACCATTCGTAATTGTTCGCTCATGCTTTGAAATCAATTTACCATCATCCGGCTGTCCGACAAGCTGAGAAAACGCATTCTTCACTGCGCAAAAACCTGCGCAAAAACCTTTTGACAAACGCGCCCCAATGGTGTTTTTCCCCCGCGGTTGAATATGAAAAACACGTTTGCTCCAACGCGAGGCCGTGTGAAAACTCCCGGACAGCAGATGCGTTGAAGGTTGGGAGGGTGGATTTTTTTTTGTTTCGGAGTTTCTCTGTTGAGAGAATTGGATCGAGTAACCCGGTGATGGGGTGAGTTGCCTGAGTTATAGGTTGGAGTTGACCTCTTTTTTCGAGTGCCGGCGTTGCCGCCGGGCTTTTAACCCACCGCCGCCATCAACTTTTGGAAGTTGACCAGGTTCAACACCCGTTTGAGGTTGTAGGCCAGGGTCGTCAAGCTCCATTCGCACCGCACTTTCTCCAGTCCCTTCAGCAAAAAGTGGGTGTAGCCAAACCGCCGTTTGATGGTCCCAAACGGATGTTCGGCCAGTTGCTTCCGCATTCTGAACTTCTCCGGCTGTGCCTTCATCCGTGCCGCCATCGCTTCCATGAGGTGTTCATTGGCCTCGCGCGTGAGGGTGCGGTTGGCCTTGTTGCGCGTGCAACGGCTCTTCAAGACGCAGCTTTTGCACCCGCTGGCCCGATAGTAACGGAGGTCCCGGCCCAGTTCATAGGTGCTGAACCGATACGTCAACTCTCCTCCCGCCGGGCACACATACACATCCTTGCGGCGTCATACTGGAACTGGCTCTTGCCATACAGGCCGCGCGCCGTGTTCGCGCTGGTGTCGCTCTTGGGGATGAAAGGGGTGATGCCTTGTTCGGTGCACCGGCTGACTTCCGCCGCGTTGTAGTAGCCCGCGTCGGCCATCACTTCGGCTTGTTTCAACTCCAGATTCGCCTTGGCCTCCAGCGCCACGCTGGCCAGTTGTTTCAAGTCCGTCACGTCGTTGGTCACGTCCTGGGCGGCGATGAGTTTGTGTTTGGCGTCCACCGCCATCTGCGCGTTGTAGCCCACGATGAAACCGGCCGCCGTGGGCATCCGGCGCGTGTCCGGGTCGGTGGCGGAGATTTGCTTCTGTTCAACATCGAGCTGGGCTAACTCCACACCCAACTGCTCCACCGCCAGCCCCTCCTGGGCCAGGTGCTCCGCCATCAGCGTCGGGCCGAAGTCCGCGTAGCGCTCCTCTTGATAACGCGCCAGCACCTGCGCCCGCAGCGTAGGCGGCTTGCGCCGTGCACTGGGCCGGCCCCGCAGCCGATGCACCAGCCCCACGTCCCCTTCGGCCTGACACCGCCGCCAGATGCGCTTGCTCTGGCGGTAGCTCACCGCCATCAACTCGCCCGCCTGCACCAGCGTCAGTTCCTGCTCCGTGACGCCCGCCATGATCGTCAACCGATCCCGTTCCTTCTGACTCATTGTTAATGTCTCCATGTTGTGGCCGAGTTGCTACCGCAACTCCGCCTCAAAGGGGACATTTCTATCGGGTTATGATGGGGACATTCTCATGGAGTTCCGACATTAAATTTTTTGAAATCGTCCTCGTCCTCGAAAAACCGTCAAAAAGTCGGGGGACGGAGGACGAGAACGAGGGCGGGGAAGAAAATGAAGTGTTAATTTCCCTTGTTCCGCGGCGGCAAACTTGCTTTGCTCTGCGCTCAAAGAATTTGCACCATGACGTTGGACGAAACCAAAGGGCTTATCAGGATCTGCGCGAGCCAGATGAACACGCGGTATGGCAAAACCGTTTTCGATGAATGGGCGGTGGTGTCGCTTGCGGAAAACAAGGCGCGGGTGCTGGTTTACTACGGCCCGCGCAACGACGATTTCCTGAAGAATTTTGTAAAGGATTTGGGCGCCTTGCGCACGGAGTTGCTCGGCGGAAGATACGGCGTCGGCGACTTCGAATTTTCGCGGCACGGCGCCGGCACGCGTTTTGAGTCGTTCATGGTCATGGGTCCCGGCGCTTATCTTATTTGCAACAACACCGCCGAATCCATGGATTCCATCGCGAAAAATCCGCGCTGGCTCAGCGCCCAGGTGCCGTTTGCCGAGTTGAGCGACAAGGTGCGGGCCAATCCGCTGATGGTTTCCGGGGACACGCAGATTTTCAAAAAACCCCTGTGACGGTGCGGCGGCGCTTCAGTTCAGCAAACCTTTGTAGAGGAAAAATCCGTAGGCCGGGACCAGCACCCAGCCGATAAATCGCGGCATTTGTCCGAAAACGGCGACGAAGAAGAGATGCACCAGCGTCGCGCCGAGGAGAATCAACATTCCGATGTGAAAAAACGGTGGCACGACCATCGTATGATACAGCGCGTAAATGCCGAGGCACAGCGGGATCGAGATGTGTGAATCGCCGACCTGCGAAGCATAGACCGTTTCCGGCTGGCCGCGCCAGCCGTAGTAAAGCGCGAGCACCGCGTTGGGCAGCACCATCAGCCAGCCGCTGAGCCAGCCGAGATATTTGACGCTGATGAAGCCGGTATGGATGCCGGAAATCCAGTTCACCAGCCAGCCGGTGCTCACATAGATGCCATACGCGCCGACGGCCAGCAGCGCCAGATCGAACGGCAGCGTCCAGCCGAGTGATTTGCCCTGGCGCACGTTTGACTTGAGCACTTCAAAAAAGTGAAAACATTGCCAGAATAAAAACAGCCCCACCAGGACCAGGCCGTCGTTGAAATTCAATTCACCCTTGCGCCCGAGCGCCCAGACCGCGCCGGTGAAAAATAGCACGGCCGTGAGCGTGAGCAGGAGCGAGAGGCGGTTGAGTTCATGCGTCTTGCTGCCGGTTTTGATTTTTTTCCTTTGCGCCGGCAGCACGTTCATTCGCCAAAGAATCGCCGGCAGGCCGAGCACGAGCGTCATGTTCGTGACGTTGTTGACGAGCGAATTTGTCATCACGTCCGCGCCGTTGCCATTGTTGTGGCCGAGGATGAAGGCAAAGATGAGATTGCCCATGCCGGAGCAATACGGCATGACGAGCGTGCCGAGCACCGTGCCTTCGAAGCCGCGCTCGCTCATCACCTCGAGCCGCCAAATCATCAGGAACGACGCGGCGATGAACAGCGCCAAAAACAGCCACGGCGCGTAAGGGCCTTTGGCTTCAATCCAATGAATGAACGGGTTGAACACGGCCACGAAGTCTAATGAAAGCAATTTCCGGACGCGACATTAAACCTGCTCAAAAAAGGGCGAAGGGTGGGGCGAGCGTCCTCGCGAGCCGGCGTTCCAAATTCAAACCTCCAAACCGGGTCTCATTGCCGATATTCTCAGTCAACGGATGTCGCGAAGCGTTTGGAGTGCGTCGGCTTTAGCCGGCGCTGTCGAGCGGGCGGAGAACTTGGAAAGGCGGATGATCTCGGTGCGGACGAAAAGCGGTGCTGAAGTCACCGCAGTCCAAACGCTCCGCGAATTTCGGAGCGTAGCGGCTTTCGGGAGAAAGCCGCCATCTGAAAAATGAAGGAGAAGAATGCGGCGCTCTGCCGAGACGCCACCGGGCGTCGCGAAGCGTTTGGAGTGCGCCGTCTTCAGCGGCGCTATCGGGCGGGCGGAGAACCTGGAAAGGCGGATGATCTCGGTGCGGACAAAAAGCGGTGCTGAAGTCACCGCAGTCCAGACGCTCCGCGAATTTCGGAGCGTAGCGGCTTTCGGGAGAAAGCCGCCATCTGAAAAATGAAGGAGTAGAATGCGGCGCTCTGCCGAGACGCCGCTACGCCGGTCGCGCCGACTTGTCTCGTCGAAATCCGATGAAGACGGAAGCCAAAGGCGAAGGCGGAAATGGGCGGGCGTGACACGGGACGGATGGAAAGCCGCCGCGTGTGACGGTGGGCGCTCCGGGGAAAAGCGGCGGAGGGCCGTCGCAGTCCAAGACGCTGGCGCGTGGTGTGATGACTTTCGAAATGCGCGAAGCGTTTGGAGTGCGCC
>Ga0207932_1000528_pt1 | contig 12903 bp, 14 predicted proteins | sample NGESurdeep092012_FD_184480 | JGI IMG/M metagenome (GOLD analysis project Ga0207932, IMG submission 184480) | Arctic peat soil microbial communities from Barrow, Alaska - NGEE Surface sample 415-2 deep-092012 (SPAdes) | ecosystem: Environmental > Terrestrial > Soil > Wetlands > Peat ...
ATCCGGATCGACTCCGATGGCCCGGGCCGGCTCGAGGAGACGGGTGATCACGTCCAGCAGATCAGTGACGCGGGTCGTCAGGCTGACCAGCGCGGCCCCCACGACCGCGACCACGAGGGTGCCGACGACGGCGACCGCCGCCTCCCAACCTCTGGTCCACAGCTGAAAAGGAATCAGGAACAGGACAAACCAGCGCAGCGGCCACACCTGCTCCACGAGGGTCCTGACTCCGAACCCTGCGACGGCATACAGCCCGGCCACCAGAACGGATCCCAGCACGACCAGGACAGGCGACTGAAAGGCCACGAGCACGGTTGAGAAGACGAGCAGCCCGAGCAGCTTGGCGCCCGCCCCAGCTCGGTGCAGCAAGGACGTGCCCGGCTGGTAGGTGCTGGTCAGCATGGCCGCCCCGCAACCATCAGCGCTTCGTAGTAGCCGATGGATTCCTCGGCGGACCCGTCCGCCACCACCCGGCCCTCATCGATGACCACGACGCGCTGCCAGCCGCGAAGCAGCTCGAGGTCGTGGGTGATCAGGACGACCCGCTGCGCCAGGCCCTCCAGGAGACCTGCCACCTCCCGGCTGTTGCGCAGGTCCAGCAGGGTCGTCGGCTCGTCGCAGACCAGGACCTCCGGCTCGGTGACCAGCACCGAGGCGAGCGCCAGGAGCTGCTTCTGACCGCTGGAGAGCAGGTGCGCCGGGTGGTCCGTGTGGCCGCCCAGCCCGAAGCGGGCGAGGACGTCGCGCACCCGGTCCACCACCTCCTCCTTGCCCAGCCCGTGGCGTCGCAACGAGAACGCGACATCCTCGGCAACGGTCGGCATGACGATCTGCGCGTCCGGGTCGGAGAAGACGAAGCCAACCTTGCGACGAACTCCCGCCCCGTCGCGGCCCGTATCCATCCCGTCAACAAGCACCCGCCCGGTCGAGGGAACCACCAGGCCGTTGAGCAGCCTGGCCAGGGTGGACTTCCCGGACCCGTTGGCCCCGATCACCCCGATCCGGTTCTCCACCAGCGACAGGTTGAGGTCCGACAGCACCTCACGGTCGCCATACCGGTGACTCACGCCCTCGATCTGAATCACCTAGCCCACCCGCTCCGCGAGCAGCGCGAGCCCCTGGCCGCCGCCGATGGCGCAGGTCGCAATCCCGAGCCGGGGACCGTCCACCCGGACCATCTGGGCGAACAACCGCACCAGCAGCATTGCCCCGGACGCGCCCCACGGGTGACCCATCGCGATCGCGCCGCCTTGCGGGCAGACGCGCCCAGCATCCACGCTCAGGGAGTCAAGTGGGTCAAGGCCGAGCGCATCGGTGCAGGCAAGGACCTGAGCGGCGAACGCCTCGGTCATCTCGACCACGCCCACCTCGGCCAGCTCAATTCCGGTGTCCTTCAACAGCTTGGCCACCGCGGGAACCGGCCCCAGCCCCGGAGTGTTGGGGTCCAGTCCCACGCAGACCCACCCACGCAGGGCCAGACCGGGAACGCCCAGCGCCGCCCGGAGGCGCTCGGGCACCACAGCCACCGCTGCCGCGCCGTCACTGACCCCGCAACAGTTGCCGGCCGTCACCGTGCCCCCGGCGACGAAGGCAGGGCGCAGCCTCGAAAGAACGGCCTCGGTCAGCTGGCGCGGTCGCTCATCGGCGACCATCCCGCCGACCGGCACGAGCTCCACGTCGAAGGCTCCGGCCCGTGCCGCGGCCAGGGTCAACGCGTGGGATCGGGAAGCGTAGGCATCCTGGCGCTGCCGGGTCACCCCACACATGGCAGCGACCGCCTCCGCGGCAGGTCCCATGTCCGGGTCACCGATCTCTGAGGGCGCGAAGGGCGCGCGCTCGTATGCCGTCGGCAGACCGGTCGACGTCGCCGGGCGGGCCAGGCGCCACGGAGCGGTGCTTGCGCTCTCCGCTCCCCCGGCCAGCACCACATCAACGGCCCCGGCAAGAACGGCGGTTGCAGCCTGGTGCACCGCCTCCTGCCCGCTCCCGCACTGACGGTCCACGGTCACCCCGGGCACCTCGATGCCCAGCCCCGCGGCGAGCGCGGCCACGCGGGCCGGATTACCACCGGGTCCCCTGCAGTTCCCGATCACCACCTCATCCACTCCCGGAGCGTCGGGGCCGAGGTCATCCACCAGGGCCCGGAGCACCGGCGCAAGCAACCCCACGAGATCGACTCCGGCCAAAGCATGCCCGGCCGTGCCTATCGGGGTACGGCGTGCCGCGATCACCACCGGCGTGCGGTCGGGGAAGCCGCTCATGGCTTGTCCAGGCTCGCGACGAGATCCGGAAGCGCGTCACGGCGCAGCTTGCCGCCCGAGGTGCGTGGCAGAGCGCCCGCGTGCAGCCAGCGCCGCGGACGGGACGGCGCCGGCATCCCGGCCACCGCCGCGCGCAGGGTGCCATCGACTGCCGACCCAACCACGACGGCCGTCAACACCTGCCCCAGCCGCGGGTGTGGCACACCGAACACCGCGACCTCGTCCACGCCCGGGAGCCCCCGGAGAAGCCGCTCGACCTCTTCCACCACCACGGTGTGACCCCCTGAGGTAACCGCACGATCGCCACGGCCCAAGACCTCCAGCCCACCGGGAACTGCTCGGGCCAGGTCCGAGACGGTGGCCCAGCCGTGGGGGTCGAACCGCAGAGGCCCGTCGGTCTGAGCCGTCAGATAGCCATCGGCCAGGTACGGCGAACGCGCCCACAGCACCCCCTGCCTGAGCTTGGTCTCCGTCCTCAGCTCGGTCTCCACACCGGGAAAGGCATGGAACGGTCCACTTCGGTCACGCCACGCCACAAACGACAGCTCCGAGGCCCCGTAGTACTCCACGACGTGCCAGCCGGCAGCCTCGCACCGCTCCCGCAGATCGGCTGAACAGTGGTCACCGGCGACCACCACGCGTCGGACCAGGGGCAGCCCGCCAGCCTCAGCACGTTGCAGCAGCCCCGGGAGCTGGGACGGAACACAGTGCAGGGCCGTCGCGCCGGCAGACTCGTCACGGCCGCCGTCACTCAGGACGAGCCGGGCACCCACCACGCCCGCATGGAACGCGCCATACAGGAACAGCGAAGACCACAGCGTCCCGGGCAGCCACACCGTGTCCACATCCGTGATCCCGCTGATGTCGCTGAATGAGGCGACGCTGGTCTGCCAGGACTCCACCGTGCGCACAATCCCTCGGGGCCGACCGGTCGACCCCGAGCTGAACAGCACCATGTCGCCGTCGCCGACCACCCCGCTCAAGACGGCATCCTTCACCTGCCCGGTCGCCAGGCCCAGGAAGAACTGCGGCCAGGTGGGATCCAGCACCGCGAAGGCATTACCGGTTCGCACAGCACGGGACACGGCGTCATACAGCCGCAGCTGTTCCCGTTCCTGAACGACCGTGTAGGTCACCGCGCGCTGACCCGCTCGCCAGCCCGCGCGCTCTTGCCGGCGCCATCCCGCTCAGTGATCCCCGGGTAGCCGCGATGGACGGCGGAAGCCACCGCTGTTGCGATGACAACCTTGAGGGAATCACCGGGCAGGAATACCAGCGACGTCGTGGCGGCAACCAACACAGACGTGTGCGTCACCGCAGCCTGGACGGGTATCCCCACCAGATAGACGACGCCGATGCCGCCCACCACATTGGCCAGGGCCCCCCACCACATCGGGTACGCCGGTAGCCGTTGCTGCACCAGCCAACCGATCACCGCAGCCCCGAAGACCCAGCCGATCAGGTAACCGGCGCCAGGACCGGCAAAGACCGCAAGCCCCCCGCGGCCACCGGACAGCAAGGGCAGCCCCGCCACGGCCAGCACCAGCAGAACCACGACCGACAAGGCTCCACGCTTCCAGCCCAGGATCGAGCCCGCGAGCATGACACCCAGCGTCTGCAGGGTGACTGGCACCGCGTTGCCGAACACATGGACGCCGCCGGGCAGCCCCAGCACAGCAATCAAGGCCGCGAAGGACGCAACCAAGGCAAGATCTCTCGAGCTCAACCGTCTTTTGGCGGTGCCCGCAGTCGTCTGATGCTCAAGCATGGATCAGGTCTCCCTAGTGAGTACAGGTGACCATGGTCCCACGTGATCTCCAGGTGCAGACGTGCGTGTCCAGACGCGCGAACACGGAGCTCAGCGTCAGGAGGCGATACCGTCCCCCCTCAGCAGCGCGCGGACCTCGGCCTCGCGGTAGCGGCGATGGCCACCGAGCGTGCGCAGGGAGGTGAGCTTCCCAGCTCTGGCCCAGCGCGTCACAGTCTTGGGGTCAACGCGGAAGAGTGCGGCGACCTCGGCCGGCGTCAGCAGGGCGTCGCCTTCAACAGCGTGCTTGGTCATGGGTCCTCCGATGATGCATGGATCTGATATGTCCATTTTGAGGCATGTGCGAGATAAAGAGAACGCCGCATAGTAGCCATATCCGGATGCCCGAAATGACTAGTTATTCCTGTTCACACGGGTTCGTCCTCTCTGCCACCAATTGCCCACCGGCTCGGATCATCGCCCGGCATAGGCTGAATGCGCGCAAACCTCGCGCTTCAGGTTCGAACGCAAGGAGTCACGACCGTGGCCACGTCATCACCCAGCCCGACCTCACCCTCGCCGGTGTCACCACCGGCCGCGCCCCTGTCCGCGCTGGGACATGAGCAGGTCGCGTTCTGCCACGACAAGGCCACCGGCCTGCGAGCGATCATCAGCATCTACACCACGGCCCTGGGGCCGGCTCTGGGTGGCACGCGCTTCTACCCGTATGCGACGGAGCAGGCCGCCCTCCAGGATGTGCTTCAGCTCTCACGGGCCATGGCCTACAAGAACGCGTTGTGCGGCCTCGACCACGGTGGCGGCAAGGGAGTCATCATCGGCGACCCTTCCAGGGACAAGAGCGAGGCGCTGCTGCGCGCGTACGGCCGGTTCGTGGAGAGCCTGGGCGGCCGCTACGTCACGGCCTGCGACGTGGGCACCTACGTCGCCGACATGGACGTCATGGCCAGGGAGACCCGCTTCGCGACCGGCCGCAGCGAGGCCAACGGCGGCGCCGGGGACTCTTCCGTGCTCACCGCATTCGGCGTCTTCCAGGGAATGTGCGCGAGCGCGGCCCACGTCTGGGGCAACCCGAGCCTGACCGGCAAGACCGTCGGTATTGCCGGTGTGGGCAAGGTGGGCCACCTGCTGGCTGCCCTTCTCCTCGAGAGCGGTGCCCGCGTGGTGGTCGCCGACGTCAACAGCTCTGCCGTCGAGGCGTTGCGCGAGAAGCACCGCGAGATCGACGTTGCCGCAGATGTCTTCACCCTGGTCCGGTCCGAGCTGGACGTCTACGCCCCCTGCGCGCTCGGTGGCGCCCTCGATGCGGCAACCGTCGAGGCGTTGAACGCCAAGGTGGTGTGCGGAGCAGCCAACAACCAGCTGGTCGTGGAGGGCGCCGGCGGTACGGCCGAGGCGCTGATGGCTCGCGGCATCACGTATGCGCCGGACTTCCTGGTCAATGCCGGCGGCGTGATCCAGGTCAGCGACGAGCTCCACGGGTTCGACTTCGCTCGCGCCAAGCACCGCACCGCAGGCATCTTCGAGGCGACTGCATCGGTATTGCGGGTCGCCGCTGAAAAGGGAATCTCGCCAGCCGCAGCCGCGGATCACCTCGCCGAAGAGCGGATGGCGCAGGTCGGCAGCAACCGGATCTGGCTCCCGGCGCGCTGATCCGATGAGTTGGGGCCCTTGCCGCGGAGAGCTGGGTCCCTTTTTGCGCTGAGCTGGGGCCCTTTTTGCGCTGAGCTGGGGCCCTCACTACGCGTAGCCGGGGCCCTTGTTCCGGAGAGTTGAGGCCCCCGGCATCCGGAATAGGCTCAGACCGTGTACCGTTAGGACTACGAAATACGAGATTCCCGGGGCCGCTCCGTGATGACTCGAACTGCAATCTGTGGTTCGGTCAAGCAATGCCGCCCCGGCAGATGCGCAAGGGGGTCGACGTCATGGGGCGCGGCCGAGCCAAAGCCAAGCAGACCAAGGTTGCTCGTGAGCTGAAGTACTACAGCCCGAGCACTGACCTGAGTGCGCTTGAGCGAGAACTACACTCACCGTCAGCATTCGACAGCCCGACGAAGCGTGTCCCCGACACCGTTCAGCCAGACGATGACGAAGACGGCTACGACGATTACGGTCAGTCGGCTTCAGGCAAGTCCTGAGCCACAGCCTCAGCGCGGAGACATCCCGACCACCTGCACCGAGCCACCATCAACGCCCTTGGTCCCGCGAACTACCTCGACACCGTCCTGTATCGGTGCGGTGGCCAGATCGCTGACCTGGCCGAGAAGCCAGGCGCCTATCCCCTGGGTCTTCAGGATCTCGATTGCCAGGTCACCGTGTGCTGCCGGCATCACCGCGACAAAGCCGATGCCCATGTTGAGCGTCCGCTCGAGATCCGCCAGCGGCACCTGACCGAGCTCGCGTACGACCTCGAATACGGCAGGCGGGGTCCAGGTCGACCGGTCGACCCGCGCGAAGACACCCTGCGGCAGCACCCGCGCCAGGTTCGCGGCCAGTCCACCGCCGGTGACGTGGCTCAGAGCATGAATGTCGATGCCCTCGGTGCGGGTCAGTGTCAGCAGGTCCCGTGCATAGACCCTGGTGGGCTCAAGCAGCTCCTCACCGAGGGTCCGGCCGAACTCCGCCACCTGTCGGTCAAACGCCCACCCCGCGGAGGCAAAGACCTTGCGCACCAGCGAATAACCGTTGGAGTGAAGTCCTGACGAGGCCAGAGCAACCACGACGTCACCAGCCACCACCCGATGCGGGCCCAGGATGTCTGCATACTCCACGACTCCCGTCGCGGCGCCCGCGCAGTCGTACTCGTCGGGCTCCAGCAGACCGGGATGCTCTGCGGTCTCCCCGCCGATCAGGGCAACGCCCGCCTGCACGCAACCGGCCGCGATCCCAGAAACGATGGCCGCGATCCGGTCGGGCACGACCTTGCCGGTGGCGATGTAGTCGGTCATGAAGAGCGGTTCGGCGCCGCAGACGACGATGTCGTCGACGACCATGCCCACCAGGTCGAACCCGATCGTGTCGTGCTTGTCCATCGCCTGCGCGATGGCGACCTTTGTGCCCACGCCATCGGTGCTGGTGGCCAGGACCGGGCGGGTCATCCGGGCCAGCACACTCGCGTCGAACATGCCGGCGAAGCCCCCCAGACCGCCCAGCACCTCGGGGCGCTGTGCCGCCATGACCGAGGCCTTCATCAGCGCGATGGCCCGGTCGCCGGCCTCGACGTCGACACCTGCGCCGGCGTAGGTGATGGGGGTGGGTTCAGAAGCCATGTCTCAGTCGCTCGCTCTCAGTGGATTCCGGTATTCGGGGTTGTCGAGGGAAGCCGCACGCTCCCTAGGTTTGCGGCCACTTTGCCTGCACGCTCCCTAGGTTTGCGGCTGTCTGCACACTCCCTAGGTTTGCGGCCACTTGTCTGCACGCTCCCTAGGTTTTGCAGAAGCGGAAGTCAAGAATCCCCGAGGTTTGCGGTCTTGTCTCAACGGAGCTCAGGGGCGTGAGAGGGCGTCAGCGGCGCCGCCGGCGATACCGGTGCCGACGCCCTCGATGTCCAGGCCCCCGGGCGACGGAGTCTCCAGACCCGGCAGGACCTCGAGGAACTGCTTGCCCAGCAGACTCGAGTCGGGCAGCGCGATCGGGTAGTCACCGGTGAAGCAGGCTGTGCACAGCCGCTCGCGGGGTTGCCCCGACGCCTCGATCATCGCGTCCTCGTGGAGGTAGCCCAGGCTGTCGGCACCGATGCTGGCGCGGATCTCCTCGACCTTGAGGCCGGTGGCGACCAGCTCGGCCCTGGTGGCGAAGTCGATGCCGTAGAAGCAGGGCCACTTCACCGGCGGGCTGGAGATGCGAATGTGGATCTCGGCCGCCCCGGCCTCACGCAACATCCGGATCTGGGCGCGCTGGGTGTTGCCACGCACGATCGAGTCGTCGACGACCACCAGGCGCTTGCCGCGGATGACGGTCTCGAGCGCGTTGAGCTTCAGCCGGATGCCGAGCTGGCGCAGCGTCTGGCTGGGCTGGATGAAAGTTCGCCCGACGTAGGAGTTCTTGACGAAGCCCTGACCGTACGGGATGCCGCTGGCCCTGGCGTAGCCGATCGCCGCCGGCGTGCCCGACTCTGGCACCGGGATGACCAGGTCGGCATCAACCGGGTACTCCAGGGCCAGACGCCGACCCATCTCGACCCGGGCCTCGTGCACCGACCGGCCGGCGATGGTCGCGTCGGGGCGGGCCAGGTAGACGTACTCGAAGACGCAGCCCTTGGGGTCGGCATCAGCAAAGTGGTGAGAACGCAGACCGTCCTCGTCGATGGCGATGAGCTCACCAGGCTGAACCTCGCGGATCACGCTGGCACCAACCGTGGCGAGCGCCGCAGACTCACTGGCCACAACCCAGCCGCGTTCCAGGCGGCCCAGGACCAGGGGGCGGATGCCATGACGGTCGCGGGCGGCATACAGCGTCTGCTCGTCCATGAAGACGAAGCTGAAGGCGCCCTTGAGCTTGGGCAGCACATCCAGGGCCGTGGCCTCGAGGCTGAGGTCGGGATCGCTGGACAGCAGTGCGGTGACCAGCGCGGTGTCGGTGGTGTTGCCCCGGTGCAGCTCGCCGCCGAGCTCGGCGGCGAAGGCGTCGCCGTGGCGCTCCAGGAGCAGGTCACGCAGCTCGCCCGAGTTGATGAGGTTTCCGTTGTGGGCCAGTGCGACGGTCGAGTCCTCGGTGCCGCCGAGGGTGGGCTGTGCGTTCTCCCAGGTGCTGCCGCCGGTCGTGGAGTATCGGCAGTGGCCGATGGCCAGATGGCCCTTGAGCGAGCCCAGGCTGGCCTCGTCGAAGACCTGTGAGACCAGGCCCATGTCCTTGTAGACCAGCAGCCGATGACCATCACTGGTCGCGATGCCTGCCGACTCCTGGCCGCGGTGCTGCAAAGAATAGAGACCGAAGTAGGTCAGCTTGGCGACATCCTCGCCAGGGGCCCAGACTCCGAAGACGCCACAGGCGTCCTGGGGAGCTTTCTCGCCGGGAAGAAGATCGTGGGTCAGTCGCCCATCGCCGCGTGCCACGTGTCACAGTCTCCCACAGCCCGGAACGCCGTCGGGCCGCTTCAGCCCCAGCCCGCCCACTTCAGCGCAAACCCGCCCGCTTCAGCGCTAGCCCGCCCGCTTCAGCGCAAGCCCGACCGAAGTACCAGCCCGGCAGAAGTGCTAGCCCGGCCGGGAGGTCTTACGGTCGTTTGTCGAGCAGGACGGCGATGACGCCCCCGACCAGCATGCCGAGCCCGGCAAAGATCAACCCAAGGAAGCCCAGCGCGGCGGATGCGTCGTAGCGGGTATCGACAGGGCCGACCACGCTCGCGAAGAACCCCATGAGAAGTCCTGCAAGACCGCCGGTGAGCACGAACGCGGAGAACTTGGGCGTCCTGCGTGCCTGGCGCGGCTGTCGCCCGGCGGGTTGCTGACTCACCCCCCCAACTTATCCGCAAACCTAGGGACGGTGCGGCCGTGACCCGACAAACCTAGGGACGATGCAGGTCCCGACCCGGCCAACCTAGGGACGGTGCGGCCGTGATCGTCGTCAGTTTCGTCAGACGAGAATCCCTAGCGTGATCCCGGTCGACGAGCTCGTTTATGCGCGGTCCAGGGGTCAGCGGAGGTGGGGGATGGCCTCGGAGGCGACGGACTCCAACACACTGACGTCACCGGCATACGGACCATCGGGTCGCGGCCAGTGGGTGATCACATCGGTGAAGCCCAGCTCATCCGCGCGGCCCACCATCTCCTCGAACGCCCCCACACTCTCGAGGGCGAACTGCGGCGACGAGTCGAGGCTGAGGTGCCGTTCCAAAGTGGCGGAGTCACGCCCCGCTGCTGCCAGAGCCTCGTCCAGCCGTCCGCCCAGCCGCGTCAGAGCGGCCCACCAGTCGTCCAGCGCCTCGACCTTGGGGCCGGTGGTGACCCATCCGGCGCCATACTCGACAGCAAGGCGCAGCGAGCGAGGACCGTTGGCAGCCATGACGAACGGGATCCTCGGGCGCTGAACCGGGCCCGGCCGGGTACGGGCGTCGACAGCCGAGAAGTGCGTGCCCAGATGAGAGACATGGTCCTGGGTGAGCAGCCGGTCGAGCAGCCCGGTGAACTCGGAGAGGCGGTCGAATCGCTCCTTGGGCGTCAGCGGCTCACCGCCGAGGATGGCGTTGTCGATGTCGCCTCCGGCGCCGATTCCGCAGACCAGCCGGCCGCCCGAGATGTCGTCGAGCGCCAGCAGATCACGCATGAACGTGACCGGGTGCCGGTAGTTCGGCGACGTGACGAAGGTGCCCAGCCGGATCGTCGAGGTGACCATCGCAGCCGCCGTGAGCGTGGGAATAGTGCCGAACCACGGCGAGTCCGGCAGCCCGCCCCAGACAAGGTGGTCGTAGGTCCACGCATGGTCGAAGCCGAGCTCCTCAGCCCGACGCCACATCGGGGCCGCGTCGGACCAGCGGTGCTCGGGCAGAATCGTCAGGCCAAATCGCATAGTTCGAGGCTAGCCGGGGACAATCGGCAACAACCCGGCCAGGGTAGCCCGTTGGCCACTCGCGTGCACCGTGCCGCCCGCCAGCGCTGTGGCCCAATCCGAATGTCCGGTAACAAGATCCAGCCAGGTCCGGGCATCCATCTCGATCACGTTCGGAGGGGTGCCACGGGTGTGCCGCGGTCCCTCCACGCACTGCACCGCGCCGTATGGCGGGACGCGGACTTCCAGCGTCCGACCCGGCGCGCGCGCAGCCAGCTCCTCAAGGGTGAACCGGACTGCCATGGCCACCGTCGCCTTCGGCGCCGAGGACGAGTCCACCCGCCATACCGCAAGAGCCTGCAAGCCCTCGGCTGGCGGGATCCGGCGACGGGGTGGCATGGGGTCCATGGTCGCATCCCTGTCTGTTGTGGCATCCGGTCCCTCTCGTTCGATCTAGGGTTGGGTCAATGAAGGCAACGACGATCTACGCACCCCGCGACGTCCGGCTCGAGGACCAGCCAGACCCCGTCATCAAGCAGACCACCGACGCGATCGTGAAAGTCGTGGCCTCCTGTGTCTGCGGCTCGGACCTCTGGTACTACCGCGGTGACACCCCGATCAAGGATCCCTTCCGGATCGGCCACGAGTTCGTCGGCATCGTCGAAGAGGTCGGCTCAGACGTCCGGTCGCTGCGCAGGGGCGACTTCGTCATCGCACCGTTCATGTACTCAGACAACACCTGCCCGCACTGCCGGGTCGGGATCCAGTCAGCGTGTTCGGCGGGTGGTTTCTGGGGCGGACCGGACCGCAACGGTCTGATGGCCGACGGAGGCCAGGGCGAGTACGTCCGCGTCCCCCTGGCCGACGGCACCCTCGTCGCAACACGCGAAATCCCTGATGCCGCAATGGTTCCGTCATTGCTTGCCCTTTCCGACGTGATGGGCACCGGCTGGCACGCAGCCATGGCGGCCGGCGTCCAGGAGGGCGACACGGTTGTTGTGGTGGGCGACGGGGCAGTGGGCCTGTCGGGCATTCTTGCCGCCGCACGGATGGGCGCCGAACGAGTGATCGCCATGTCCCGGCACGAGGAACGTCAACGGATCGCCCGGGCGTTCGGCGCCACCGATGTCATCGCCGAGCGCGGTGAGGCGGGCGAGGCAGCCGTTCTCGAGCTCACCGGAGGTGTCGGCGCCGAGGCGGTGCTCGAGTGTGTGGGCACCAGCCAGTCGATGACCACCGCCATCACCATTGCCCGCCCGGGCGCCACCGTCGGCTATGTCGGGGTGCCGCACGGGGTCGAGCTTCCGGTGCGCTCGATGTTCTCCCGCAACGTCGGGGTCGCGGGCGGCATAGCGCCGGTGCGGCAGTATCTGCCGGCCCTGCGCGACGACGTGCTGTCAGGGACGATCAACCCGGGCCTGGTCTTCGACCTGGATCTGCCTCTGGACAAGGTGGCCGAGGGGTACGCGGCGATGGATGAGCGCCGCGCCATCAAGACGATGCTGCGCCCCTGAGCCAGGCCGCCATCGAGATCCCGGTCGAGATCAACCGCCCTCGACGACCTGTTTCAGCCCGCCGAGCATCATCTCCCAGTTGCCCTTCGCGTGCTCGGCCTCCGCCTCGCTCCCGTTCCTGTCCTGGCTCAGCGAGAGGTGGGTCATCCCCCCGTTCTTCGTCAGCTCGTACACCAGCGTGTGGTAGTTCTCGGGCACGTCCGGTTGTCCGCTCAAGGGGCTGAAGTGAGTGACCTTCAGACGCCGTTCCGGCTCGATCTCCACGATCTCGCCTTTGTCCTCGTACGTCTTACCCTCGTACTCGCCCCTCCACACGATCGGGCTGCCTGGCTGCCAGTCAGTCACCACCTCCGAGCCGAACATGTACCTCTTGATCAGCTTCGGATCGGTCAGGGCAGCCCACACCTGCGCGGGTGAGGCGTTGATCTCGGTTTCTGCCGTGGCGACAAAGCCGGCCATGGTGTCTCTCCTCGCGGGGTTGGCTAGTCACGGGCAGAAGTATCGCAGGATCCGCTTAGGCTGATGGGCGTGTCAGAGGAGGCTGCCGGACGGATCGAGCTCGTGCCCGATGACGACGGCCGGGGCGGCGTCACCGTGATGATGGACGGCAGCCCTCAGTCCCACGTCAACCTCGCCGATCCGGGCTTCCTCGGTTTCGAGTACATCGCCCACTTCGCTGCCGTCATCGACACGCTGCCGGCCGGTCCGCTCGGGATCACCCACATCGGCGGTGCCGGGCTGACGCTGGCGCGCTACGTCAACGCCGAGCGGCCGGGGTCTCCGCAGATCGTCCTCGAGCCGAACGTCGAGCTCACCGAGCTGGTACGCCGCGAGCTGCCGTTGCCGCGCCAGCACCGGATCCGGGTGCGCCCGGTGG
>Ga0207932_1000529_pt1 | contig 12895 bp, 12 predicted proteins | sample NGESurdeep092012_FD_184480 | JGI IMG/M metagenome (GOLD analysis project Ga0207932, IMG submission 184480) | Arctic peat soil microbial communities from Barrow, Alaska - NGEE Surface sample 415-2 deep-092012 (SPAdes) | ecosystem: Environmental > Terrestrial > Soil > Wetlands > Peat ...
ACAACGTGGTGCACCACTCGGCGCAGTACCCGTCGTCGCTTACGATCACGACCGTGAAACACACGCAACCGTAGGACGCAGCGGACGCACCGTGAACTGAAGTTCAGGGCGACGACCGACGGGTGAGGCGCTGAAAAACGGCGATGAGCGACGGGTGAGGGGCGACTTGGCGAAGAGCGACGCGCACGGGGTGAGGAGAACGTCTCCTCGCTCCTCACACGTCGCTCTTCACCAGATCGCCCCTCACGCGTCGCCCGTTGCTGTTTTAAGCCCCTCACCCGTCGCCGTTGTCAGTGCCGTCCTTGCCTCACCAGCGCCACCTGATCAAGCGACCCATCCAACACTCTCAGGAATGCCGCCGCGGTTTGCGCACTCCGATAGAAGAACTCCGGATTGATTCGTAATGCTTCGTCCGTCGGCCGATGGTAGTCGGCGTGCTCCTCGTTGTTGAACATCACGAAGGGAATCTTCTTGTGCTTGAAGGATCCCTGATCGGATCGGTCGGTAAGGTCGGAGAGCGTGTCGCCCATCGCGCCCTCATGTCCCTGCCGCACCCTGACGAGCCCGAGCGCCGCGACCGTGTCGACGAACGCTTGCAGCACGGGATACGTGTGGGCGCCGACGATATTGAGTTCGCCGGTCGCGCTTCGGCTGATCATGTCGAGGTTGACGTCCGCGATGATCTTCTCTAGCACTACTTCGCCACTTCTTCGAGCTCGCAGCCGGTCTATCCTGGGAAAACGCCCACACCCACCTTTCTCGTGAGCGACGTCAGTCGATCTTCCGGGCGCGGAGAACCCGTCCATCGGGGTACCCTTGGACGTACCCGGTGACACGCCCCCTATGGTTGCGCTCAAAGACGAGCAGTGCGCCGACACCGTCGGGAACGAACGCGCTCTCCGAGACCGGCACCAGATGACCTCCCTCTCTCTGGCCCGTGGGCGTCGCCACCAGCTCTTTCCCCTCGAAGTGGACGTTGTCGATGAAGCTCGGGTCGATCTCGTAATGGCCGACAAAAGAGGCCAACGTAGCAGAGTCCACGGCCGTCGGTGTCGCCGGTGCAAGATGAACCCACGTCTGCATATGTCGAGCGACCTGCCACCTGGAGCCGTCGCGGACGTATGTCTCGAACACGCGCCAAGCGAACGATACTTCGTAACCGCCAACGCGACGACGGTCAGTTCGCCGGTAGTTCACGACCGCCATGTCGCCGAGACGGCGGACGTGCACGCTATCGACGTCGATGTGAGGTACGGGATTTTGTGGTGTGCTCGCCGCCGCGAGCAGCCGCGCCTTGTCGACAGCGTCTCCGGTGGCACCGATCACCCATATCAGGTCGTCGGCTATCTGCTCGCCCAGCGCCGCCGTATCGGCGCGAGCCACAGCCGCGTTGAACGCGACGAGCCGGTCGTGGAATTCGGTATCAAGCGCGCCGTCCTCGCTGGACGCGCAGCCTGACACGGCAATGACGACGGCAGTGCAAAGGGAGCGCACCGCAGCTCTCTTCATGTCCGAACCTCCTCAATAGAAGTCGCAACGCGTAGCGGCATCGAACGCGAGGAATGTGGCGAACCACGACGATGAGCGCCCGAACAGGTCGGCAACAACTCGCGTTTAGACCGACGGATCGCGGATGTCTGCATCGCGTCCGCCTCCGGGCGCATTCAGGATGCGCTCGGCCAGCCAGTCCGACAGCGGCTCGGTTGGACCGGGGTGTTCCGCGCGCCAGCGAGCTTTCAGCTGATGTAGCTCATCGCGCAGAGAGGCCGCCTTCGCGATGTGCCACAGCGAGACGGCCGCCGCACGACGGCCGCGCTCCGGCGGTGGCAGTGGACTCGCCGCTTCGACGCGCTTGAGATAACTCACCACCTGCAGCTCATTCGCGTCCGCGATCACCATGCCGTAGATGGCGGTCGCGTGCTCATCGAGCGTCGCGCCGACTGTCGCGGGGTCCAGACCGAGGTAGAACGCGAGCACTCGGACGAGCGCGGGATCGGGCGGGTCGCCGCGGTCTAGCCAGTTGCCGTCCTTGCTTGAGCGACTCATCGATTCGCTGCCTCACGGTTCGCGTTAGAAATCTGGCGGCGGTCTAACGCCGCAAGTTCTGCGGCAATGCGATCAATAAGAGAATGCGCGGAACGCGTTCCATCCATTGCCGCCTTGTCGGCAACAACGCCACGTTATGTAGCTGGCGCTTCGGCATCTGAGGCGAAGGAGATGAGTACGCACCAAACGCTGCCGTTGACCAAGGCTTCGCGCGGGACTTCCCGCAGCGCGGCTTCGTACAGCGTCGGTTCGTAGCGTACTTCGTGAAGTCGAATCTGGCGCGGAAGATAGGACGCGCCATCTGCGGCGCGAACGGTCAGTTGTAGATCCCAGGGCACACCCGCAACTGCTTCAGCTGACACAGGTTCGAGCGCCACCGGTCCGGGATTGGTGACTTGAGTCATGGCGCGTTGCTCCCGCTCGGCCACGACGTCGACTTCAACTGCATGTTGTTGAACTCCGATGCCGGCCTCCCGTGGCCAGGCGATCTGCCAAATGCCATCCAGCCCCGCTGCCTCTCGCGCAGGGACGAGAAATGCGGAGAGCGATGGCGGCTTTGGGCGCGATGGTGGACGCTCATACGCAGAACGGGCGCGCGCTCGGAGTTCTCCGAGTAACTGGTTGCCACGCCACAGCGTCAGGGTCATCGGCAGTCCTCCGACAGACTCTATTGCTACATAACGAGGTTTAGACTGCGAGGGCGTTGCGGCGGGCGCAAGCTGAATGACGGACGTCCGACTTCCCTGCGGCGGTAGTCTCGAAGAAAGTGGCGAAGGAGTGCTAGAATCGCATTCCGATTGTGATCGGCACGATGCCGCCGGGCGGAATGCCGAGATAGCGCATCTCGACGAAATAAGTCTGCCTTGCCGGGCGCACTTCGAACCCAGCGCCACCTTGAAACCCGAAGTGGTTCGGCCGCATCCACGTGAGGGGACCGTCGGCGCTGCCGAAGTAGTACGTCGCGACTCCCGCGATGACGTAAGGCGACCACCGCCTCGCGGCTTCATTCAGTCGCACGACCAAGCCCAGACTTCCCGACACTGCCGTTGAGAAGCCATCCCCCCCGATTCCGCAGTCGACGTCAAGTGGAGGGCAGCCATAGTGGTACCAATCGATGTAGTGGAAGAGGAGGTCGGCGCGGATCGCGAGTCGCGACGACGCGAGCGGGAAGGACGCATCGGCGCCAATGGACGCGCCAGATGACAGCAGACCGCGATACGCACCGGTGACTCCGACGCCGCCCACCATGATGCCCCAACTCGGGTGAACCTGGTCAGCTGCTTCCTGCGCAGCTCCGGATCGAGCCAAACCGAGAACGCAGACGAACGAGACCAACAAAGCACGTTTCATGAGCGACTCCGCAGAAGGGTGAAGTTCATCATAGCTCTTTGTCGTCCACCCTGTTCCACACAATTGAGCCAGCCAGTTGGTTCGGCTTCATCGCTCAAGCTTCCCAAGACATCAGGGGAACGGCACCGCTGGCTTCGCCTGCGAAAGTGGCGAAGTAGTGCTAGTGTGCCGTCCCGCAAATTCCTTTCGTATTTCCAAGCTTTGTTCTAAGGCGTCACCGTCACGCTCACAAACCCATACAACGAGCCGTTGCTCGCGCTGCGAACGAATACGTTTGCCTGGCCAGGTCGAAGGCCAGTAGTCGTTCCGCTGAGAGAGTCCACCCGAACGATGGTGCTGTCGCTTGCACTCCAATGGTAAGTGTCGGTTTCCGTGACGTGCCCGCCGCACGTCAAGAGCTTTACGGATGGCGTGAAACTCTGACCAACCGCGAGTGTCTGCGCTTGGGGTGTGACTATCGGCACGAGTTCGGCCGTGCAGTTCACCGACACGCTCAAGGAATCGACTAGCGTCTGCCCGGCGGTATCGAGCGACGCGACGATCCACGTTTCACCCATTCCGATCGACTGAACCTTCGTGCCGCTGTCGATGCGCACCACTGCCGGATTTCTCGAGACGATCACAACGCTCGCGGGTGCAGCCGTCGAATCGCCCGTCGAGCGGACGATTTCCATCGGGAGCCGCATCCACCCGCCGAGCCCAATCGCGAACGACTTGATTCCGAAGCTGATGCGCAGTTTGGTCGGCACGGGCACGGGCGACGTCGCCTGTTCGCCGTGACAGCCAGCCAGCAGCACGATCATTGCCAGAGCGGTAGTTCGTGCGCGTGACATCGAACCTCCCTGATGATGAGGGCAATGACGCACGCTTCTCAATCTATGGCCCGCACGGCGGCGGGTCGTAGTTGTTACGAACGTGTAGGACGGTATCCGACTTAGGAAAGGAACTTCTGGGTCGCGATACTAGAGCACGTCTCACAAACCAATGCTGAAGGGTGTGGCGGGGGAATGCAGAGGGGCGAGAGGAATGCGGGATGAACTTCCGCATCCCGCATTCCTCTCGCCTCTCCCCACTCTTCCACTCAAAGGCGCCGGGTTTGCGAGATGGCGTCTAGTGTCGTGTCCCGCAAATTCCTTTCATAAGTCAGGTCGTGCTGGGCAGGAACCAAGCCGTGGCTCAAGTCGCCGACGTTACCGGCGCCACCAAGCCATATGGTCTAGAGCATGATCCCAATACAAATGAATGGAATCGCACTCGCCATCAGAGAGACGGAGTCCTTTGGTGGTTTTTGAGCGGCGGAAGCCGGGAAGCGGTCCGATGTCCGCCGCAGGGTCGTAGTCGGACGACTCCATCACAAGGGTCGCCGGCTCGCTGCAAATCGCGCGCTGTTCGGCTGCTGATATTGCAAAGTCGAGCGATTCGACCCGAGAGGATCCTCCAAGAACTATCCCGACAAAGATGCGACCATTGGCCCGGCCCAGGTGGGCGAAGTCCGTCTGCCCATCGCCATTGAAGTCGGCCTTAACCGCGCTGGAGTCCCATTGGACGTGCGGATATGCTGTGGAAAGGGCGTGAACGGACTCGCCAGTCACCTGCGCCGATAGAGGAATCGCGAGCGCGAGTAGGCAGATGATGATCGCTGAAGGCATTGCGAACAGGATGTCCTTCAGCCGATCTAGCACCGAGTTCTGCTGCGGACCAACCACGAGGCGCCTCATCAAAAATCCGTGCTGGAGAAGGTGAACCACAGGATCAGTCCTCCCGCCCCTCCAAGGAATACGACAGGCACAACGCCCTCCATCAGCCCGACGATCACTAACACGCATAGCAGCGCAGCCACTGCGAGGATGCCCTGCCGCCAAAGCAGCCGACCACTCGGAAAGAGCCGACGATACTCACGATGCAAACGTTGCGTCTTCGCTGGGTACCATCCAAGCCCGTTGAACTGTTCTTTAGTCGGCAATTTGGCGTTGACCTCATCGACCATTTGTAGCCCCGTCACGGAGCCGGCGAGTCCCAGTCCGCCCACACAAAGAATGAGCACGAATTCGACTACCGATTTCACGGTTATGATCATGCAAGCGCCACTCCTATCCGGCCAACGCCGAATCATGCTTAGAACACGACAAGCTCGCGGAAAACGGCCAATGGCTAGTTGTACCCCACAGTGTGTCCAGTCTCCTGCGCTATCGCAGACGTGGAGCGTGGGATCCGGGCCTTCGGTGTCGCCCCGGAGCGGGTGTGCTTCTTGGAAGAACGACTGATTATGAAAGGAATTTGCGGGACGCGACACTAGAAGTCATCTCATAAACTGCCGGGAGAGGATCACGATACAAGCAAGCTGGACGAACGCCAAGAAGTTCTCCGAGTGCCGCTCATAGCGCGTCACGAGTCGCCGAAAGTTCTGAAGCCAGGCGAAGAGGCGTTCGATCTTCCAGCGACGGCAGTAACGGCGGAGTTGTCGACCATCCTGCGTTCTGTTGCGACGCGTCGAGCGGTGCGGGGCGATGAACTCGATTCCGCGCCTTGCCAGCTGGTGGTCCAGTGCGTCGCTGTCGTAGCCGCGATCTCCGATGATCCGAGTTGGTAGCCTGCGGAGGAATCGGCTCTTCAACGTCTCGCCTACGAGCGAGATCTCACTCGGATTCGCACTTGAGACCGTCACGGCGAGTGGAAGGCCCTCACCGTCTGCGAGTGCCATGATCTTCGTGCCTTTGCCCTTGCGCGTGAGGCCGACGGCGAGGCCCCCTTTTTCGCGCCCGCGAAGGTCGCATCGATGAACGCTTCCGTGAAGTTGTATCCGCCCGCGGCAGCGAGCTCGCGTGCCAGGTCATGAAGCACGCGGGCCATTGTGCCGTCCCGAGCCCAGCGCTGGAAGCGCCGATGGCAGGTTTGATACGGCGGATAGCGATCCGGCAGATCGCGCCCCGGCGCCCCGGTGCGCATCACCCAGAGCACGCCATTCAAGACGGCACGCGGATTGTGCCACGGTCGGCCCCGACCATCCGGACGCCGATGAGGTTTCGGCAGCAACGGTTCGAGTCGCTTCCACTGGGCATCCGGTAACTCCACTGGTCGCCTCCGGGTCGTCTCTCCAGAGGACGAGTGGCATGCCACGGGAACAACGCATCTCCCAGAACGGCAGAACAATCGTTCACTTTATGACATGACGAGAAAGTCGCGTCGAACAAGGGCTCGAGGAGTCGGTCTGGATCGGGGGGACGCGGGCGTGAGCCCCGTCCAAACGCTAGGTCGAGCCGCACAGCGCCGATGGGCGACTGTTGCGCTCGTCGTCGCGGTCTGCGTCGCGTATTCACCGGCGCTTCGCGCTCCGTTCATCTTCGACGACATCACAAGCATTGTGGAGAATGTCTCGATTCAGCGGCTGTGGCCGCCGTCGATCCCTTTGCGCCCGCCAGCCGGAGGCAGCGCGGTCTCCGGCCGTCCGGTCGTTAACTACTCGCTTGCGGTCGACTACGCCGCGAATGCGCTGCTCGGGATAGAACAGCATCCTGGTAGGGGAAGCTCCGCGCAGGTCATCAGCTACCGTATCACGAACGTCCTGCTCCACCTCCTCTGCGGCGCGTTGCTCTTCGGCGTGATCAGGCGCACACTGCGCTCCCCGTCTCTTGCCTCACGGTGGGCGAGCGTGGGCGATCAGGTGGCAGGGTTCACGACGGCGATCTGGCTGCTGCATCCCATCCAGAGCGAAGCAGTCAACTACGTCATTCAGCGGACGGAGTTGCTCGTGTCCGCGTGTTGGCTGGCCACGCTGTACGCCTCAATACGCGCATGGGACGCGACGCTTCCACGAACCGTCGTGCGGTGGCGCGTGGTCGCGGTCGTCGCTTGCCTCCTTGGGATGGGCAGCAAAGAGGTGATGATCGGCGCGCCGATTGCCGTGATACTCTACGATCGCGTCTTCCGCGTTTCCTCGTGGAGTGAACTGGTTCGATCGCGTCAGCGGCTGTGGTTCTATACCCTGCTCGTGGCGACGAGTGCGTGGTTGCTCTGGTCGATTGTGTCAGGGGCGCGTGCCGGCTCGGTCGGCTTCGACGTCGGTATGCCGTGGTATCGCTACCTCTACAGCCAGACTTGGGCGATCGGGCACTACGTGCGGCTGGTCTTCTGGCCTGATCCACTGACGATCGACTACGGGAAGAATCCGGTCTCAGGATTCCTGCCGATGCCCGGCCTCATCTTCGTCGCGGGGTGCGGTGCGGCGACCCTCTGGGCTTGGACGCGCATCGAGCGATGGGGGTGGCTCGCATTTGCCGGTGCGTGGTTCTTCCTGCTCCTGGCTCCATCGTCCAGCTTCGTTCCCATCATCAGCGAGGTTGCGGCAGAACGCCGGGTTTATCTGGCACTCGCCGCTGTCCTCTTGGTGCTCGTCGTCGCTTCCGCGTCGCTGTTCCGGAAGTTGGCCGCTGGACCGGAGCCGCAACGGCTCCTCGCCTCACGCATTAGACGACACGGTGCGTTGATGGCGACCGGTCTCTGCCTGCTACTGACGGCGATCACGTTCGAGAGGAGCCGCTTGTACGCCGACCCGGAGGCACTCTGGCGTCAGGACGTAACGGCATGGCCGCGTAATGCCCGGGGCTACTCCAATCTCGGACAGCTCCTGTCGGAACAGCCGCCACGTTTCGCGGAAGCCGAAAGCCTATTCACTAATGCGATCAAACTGGACTCGGCGCTGACCGCGGCCTGGGTCGATCGCGCTTACGTGAGAACGAAAGAAGGACGACTGTCCGACGCTGAGACGGATCTGCAGCACGCATTGGCGATCGACGATCCCGCGAACCATGCGGTTGTAGTCGAGCGATACGGACGCTTGCTCTTGGGATTGGGCGAGCTCCCTCGAGCGATCCCGCTTCTTGAGCGTTCCGTCGCCAGCCACGTCACTGACGAAAACCTCTTCTGGTTGGGCGTCGGGTATGTCGAAGATGCGAGGCCGGACGATGCCGTGGTGGCGCTGCGCCGCTGCCTGTCGCTGAATCCGAACTTCACGCTCGCATTACGCTATCTTGGCCGCGCGTTGATCGAGGGCGGCCATGCTGCTGACGCCGTGCGGTATCTGCAGGCAGCCGTCGTGCGGGAACCGGGATCGGCCGTTGATCTCTCTCTCGTCAGTCTTGCACTTGCCCAGCTGGGCAGGTCTCAAGACGCGGTGGACGCGGCTGTTGCCAGTGCGACGATTGGCAACGATGCGGAGGCGTACGTCTTCGCCGGGAGAGCGATGATGCAGCTGAACCGACCGCGGGATGCTCAACGGTATTTTGGTGGAGCGGTTCGGTTGCACCCGGACGACTTCGTGTCTCTCACCCGTCTGGGGTTGGCCGATGCCGAACTGGGCGACGCGATAGCGGCAGCAGATTCGTTCCGGCGAGCGCTATCGGTTCAGCCCGCCTATGAACCGGCCCGTCAAGCGCTTGTGGAGCTCGAGCGGAGGAGAAACCAATAGTCTCCGCAGGAAAGGCAAGCGAATCACGCCCCAGCCTGCTGCGTGCGCGGATAGTCGTTACGCCGCACTGCGACCAGGAAGCTATTTATGAGAGGTGTTGTAGCGGAACCGGCGGCCGGTCGACGAACTCCCCCGAACCGAGGAGCCCCTCCTCCTCGGCATCGAACCAGGCGAAGATGACCGAGTTCAGCGGCGGGTGCGCGACGGTCCACTCGGCGATCGCGAGCCGGATGCAGCGTGCCGCGCGCGAGTTCGAGCGCCCTCGCAGCGGCCGCGGCGGCTCACAGCCTGAACAGATAGCTCAACTTCACGAACAGCCCGTCGGCCGTGCGCCGCAGCGAGTTGAACGTGAACGCGTCGTTGTCCAGTTGCGTGGATCCGTATCCGAGGAAGAATACCGTCCCGGGCACGGGCTGATACGAGAAGAGGAGGTCGTTGCGGAACGTGTTGCTGTTCACGGCGGCCGAGCGCGCGCAGGTCGCCGTGCAGATCAGGATCGGCGCGTTGGTGCGCGAATCGTCGCGCAGCGAGTCCGTCTGCAACGCCGTGTACTGGCCCACGTAGCGCACGTAGATCGATCGCGTGAGCTGGTACTCCACCTTGAGCCGCGGCACCCGCAGCACGTCCACCGTGCTCCCGTCGGTACGCCGCAGGTAGCGCGATTCCTTATAGATGAAATTGATGCGGAACTGCTCCGTGGGCCGCACGTTGAGCGTGAACGTCCCGATGTCCACGTTCGCGCCCGACCACTCGTAGAAGTTGTCGTCCTTGCCCCAGATGACGCTCAGGTTCGCGTCCACGTACTTCAGGATCGGCGTGGAGAGATTCAGCGAGTAGTCGAAGTTCGGCAGGTGCGGCGTGCCGGTGAAGCGCACGGTGTCGAGTCCCACGCCGCCCGGATTGCGCTCCTCGATGCGATACGTCGTGTACAGCGTCGAGTCGTATCCGAATGTCTCCACGAGCAGCGCGGCGTTCAGCTGCCATCCGCCGCGCAATGCGCCGGTGAGGCCGAAATGCCATTTCAGGTCCTGCACGTCGCCCGCCCGCACGAACTTGTCGTACGCCCACGTGCCGTCGAGCGAGACGTCGGGCGCGACGCTCTCCAGCAGCGAGCCGTGCTCGCCGAAAAAGACATAACGCGCGCTCCCGTTCATGTGGCCGATGCCCGCGCGCGCGACGAAACCGCTCCGCGTCACGAAGTCGTCGGCGACGGCGTTCGTGAGGAACCGCAGCTGCAGGGCGCGCCCGGCACGGTCGATTCGCGCGTACCACATCGGCGCGTTCGTCGACGTGCCCGCGGTACGGTCGAAACTCTCGGCGAACTGCGCCTGCACCGAGTAGATCTTCTTCCACACGAGCCGCGTGTCGATGTCGGCCACGCGATTGAAGTCGCCGCCGTCTTCGACGTCGGTGTAGGCGACGCCAAGCCGCGACGACGCGCCGAAGTCGTGTTGCGTGCGCAGGATGTTGAACAGGGGCTGGGCGTGGTCGAGCGAGTACGCGCGGCCGTCCAGCGCCGACAGGAAGGCGATGTTCGTGCCGGCCATCTTGCCCGTCAGCTTTGCCGCCGCGTCCGGCTGCACGATGTCGCGCGAGTAGATCAGCGTGTTCGGAACGTTGAACTGCTCGGTGCCTTCGAGGAAGAACGGCCGCTTTTCCGGATAGGCGATCGCGCGGCGGGGATCGTACGAGAGCTGCACGACGTCGGCTTCGACCTGTGAGAAATCCGGCTTCACCGTGCCGTTGAGCGTCAGGTTCTGGGTGATTCCCCAGCGCACGTTGCCGCCCACGCCCGGCTGCGCGGCCGAATACTTCCAGGCGCTTCCGGTGGCCGCCGGCGCGCCCGTCGCCTGCTCGACCAGCTCGGGCGTGAGGTCCACCACGAGCCCCCGGTGCATGTCGGTCAGCCCCATCAGCCGGCCGGACTGCGTGAGGAACGAAGCGGCGGCGCGATTCGTCGGTGCCCACACCTCCTCGTGCCCGTTGTGCTGCACCTTGCGGATGATCTGCAGTCCCCAGTTCTGTTCGGCGCTCCGCGGGAATCGCAGCGTCTTGAACGGAATCGAAATCTCGACTTCGTAGCCGTACTCGGTGAGCCGTCCCTTCGAGTAAAAGACGAAGTCCGGGTTCAGGTCGGGCGCCTCTCGCACGCCGCCCGCCGAACCGAATCCGCTCCCGCCGCGGAGAATGCCCGTCTCCGTGATGATGCCGTCCTGCTGCACGCCGAGCGGATTCACGCCGAACAGCATTGCCTGCCGCCCGTCGTTGAACGTGCCGAGCAGGAGCTGCACGTAATCGTCCGAGTCGATCTTGTCGCGCGTGGCGAGCGTCGAGTGCACCGCGCCGTGGGCCTCGAAGGCCCGGACGCCGAAGTTGATGGCCGTGGCCGAGTACCAGACCAGCACCTCGATCGAATCCTCCGCGGCGATTCCGTCGGCCGGGGAATACTGCGAGAAGCCGGTGAGGACGGCCGCCTGCTTCCATTCGGGCTCGTCGAGGACACCGTCGACGGTGAGGTCGGCGTTGAATCGCGGAATGCTCGCCTCGAGCTGGTGCCGGCGGCCGTGGTAGACCTTGGGCGGCGGAGGTGCCGGCATCCGAGGCGCGGAAACCGGCGCGCCCGCGAGGGCCAAGGCTGCAGCGAGTTGTGCGATCACTATGCGCTAATGTAGCGCGCCCGATGCCGCTCGGCACGTTGGGACGGTGCCGACGATCATGATCAACCGTAACCGCAGCGATCACATCGTTTTCGACGCCAAGGGCATTCTTCGCCTACCTCCCGTGGTGTAGGCCTCTTCTCACCCCTGTGTGCGATACCCGCGGCTCGCCCTCCGGCCCAGCTTCCGTCAACGTGTGTTCATGCCCTTGAGTGGAGGCGTCGTGCCGACGAAGACAACGCCGCTGACGATGAGCCGGCCGACCGCGATTGCCGCGTCGGCAACGCGCGGTGGTGAGGAGCGATGACCGTTCCGCCTGCGCCGATCGTGAAGACAGTGAACGTTCCGCCTGCGCCGATCGTGAAGAGAGTGACCGTCCCGCCTGCGCCGATCGTGAAGAGAGTGAACAAGAAGCGGATCGCGATCATCGCCGGAGCGGTGATCGTAGTGGCCGCCATCATCTGGTTCGTGGTGCGATCGCGCACCAACGCGACGCCGGCATACCGATTCGCCACCGTCGAAACCGGGAACATCCGGCAAACGGTGTCGGCCACGGGCACGCTCAGCGCCGTGAAGACCGTTCAGGTCGGCACGCAGGTCTCCGGGCAAGTAGCCGAGATCCACGCGGACTTCAACGATCGCGTGACGAAGGGCCAGCTGCTCGCGCGCATCGACCCGACGCTCCAGCAGCAGGCCGTGACCGACGCGCAGGCCCAGCTCGTGAAGGCGCAGGCGCAGTACGCGCAGTCGAAAGCCGAGTACGACCGCAACCAGCCGCTCTTCGCGCAGCAGTTCATCAGCGCGAGCGAGTTCAGCCTGGTGGACGTGGCGCTCTCCAACGCGCTTGCCGGCCAGAAGTCCGCGCAGGTCACGCTCGACAAGGCGAAACAGAATCTCTCGTACACCAACATTTTCGCGCCCATCAATGGCGTGGTGGTCGAGCGTGACGTGGATGTGGGCCAGACCGTCGCGGCGAGCCTCTCCGCGCCGCAACTCTTCCTGATCGCGCAGGATCTCAAGCAGATGCAGATCCTCGCCGCGGTCGATGAGAGCGACATCGCCGCGATCAAGGACAGCCAGGTGGTCAACTTCACCGTGCAGTCGTACGCGGGGCGCACCTTCGTCGGCAACGTGGGACAGGTGCGGCTGCAGTCGAAGCTGACGGACAACGTCGTGAACTACACTGTGGTCGTCACGCTCGACAACGCCGACGGCGCGCTGCTGCCCGGGATGACCGCCACCGTGCTGTTCATCACGGCATCGGCGACGAACGTGCTCACCGTGCCGAATCTGGCGCTGCGGTACAAACCGACGGCGGCCCAGCTCTTAGCCGCGGGCATCGAACCGTCCGATACCGTGCGACATCCCGCGGCAAAGG
>Ga0207932_1000532_pt1 | contig 12887 bp, 16 predicted proteins | sample NGESurdeep092012_FD_184480 | JGI IMG/M metagenome (GOLD analysis project Ga0207932, IMG submission 184480) | Arctic peat soil microbial communities from Barrow, Alaska - NGEE Surface sample 415-2 deep-092012 (SPAdes) | ecosystem: Environmental > Terrestrial > Soil > Wetlands > Peat ...
TTCGAGCATGAAAGCCAAGAGTTGAGCGTTGCACAAATCCCGTCGCCTTCGCGCAAAAGTTGCACCAAACAGCACGACGGCTGGTACAGCAAAGGGAGGCCCCCAAACAAAGGAATTCCCCAACACCCTGCAACCATTCGCGTTAGGCCGACGTGTCTCGATCCGGCACCACGGCTGCTTAGTTATCGCCAAATGAATTTAGGCCAATTCACCGAACCCAAGCTGCTCATCCCGCGGCTGCTCAGTGACCGGCAGGAGGGGGCGATTATGGAATTGACCAAACGCCTGGAAACCACGAGCCGCATCAAAAACACTCCGGCATTCGTTGAAGCGGTGCTTAAACGCGAAGCCGAAATTCCCACCTTCATTGACGGCGTGGCCGTGCCACATGCGCGCGGAGGGGCGGTGCAGAAACTCTCCATGGCGACCGGCCTTTCGCCCGTCGGCATTTCGTGGGGCACGGGCAAGCGGCGCGTCGCGCACGCGGTGTTCCTTTTTGCCGTGCCGTTGACCGACGCGCAGACGTATGTGTCGGTGCTGTCGGGCTTGTCCAGCCTGATTCAAAACGAACCTGCCCTTGCAGCCCTGATGCGCGCGACACAACCGGAAGAAATGCTCAACGTCCTGAGAACAGTGCGAATGGTTCGTGTTGGGCACAGCCCGGCAAGCGCTGGCCGCGCGCCGGTTGGACGCGAGACGTGAACCGATGCGCAACAGTTCCAACAACCTTATTCGCCGTGAGGATGGCGTCGTGCAACTGTGCCTCTTGCCGGCGGCCGATTTCTCCGACCTCGCCTTCTTGTTTCACGAGCTAGACCGCCGTGAGCAGTATCGAGTCTGCCTTGATGTCAGTGACGTCGCGCGCTGGGGAACGGTGGAATTTCGCGTGCTGGGCAGCTTCGCGGAATCGTTCAAATTGCACGGCGGTTTTGTGCGACTGGAAAACGCGAGTGCCAACATGGCGGCGTTGGTCCGCAGCTTTGGTTGCGACAAACTGTTGTCTGACCTGTCGGCACAAACAGCTTCTTCTTGATGGCTGCCGGTTCAAGAACGCAATGGATCAATTGAAGATCATTCAGAAAATCATCACGCTCTGCGTGTTCGCAGGGTTTGCTCTCCTCTATCGTGGCGGGCGTCTTCGGTGGAATCATTTGGCCGCGTTTCTCTGCATCGCGGTGGCCGGGGCGTTCACTTTCCCGCCGCAGAATCAATGAGGGAGGCACAGTCATGCGGCGGCGATTCAAAGAACACAGCGCAAAGCTCTTCGTCATCAAGGATACGCCGCAGTCCATCGCCCTCGGCGCAGCGATTGGAATCTTTCTCGGCTTCACGCCGCTGTTTGGACTGAAGACGCTGCGGGCGTTCCTGCTGGCCGCTCTATTTCGCGTGAACAAAATTGCGGCGGTCGTGACCGTGAGCTTGCACGACGTGTTGTTCCTACTCTGGCCAGTGGTGTATCGCGTTGAATTCGGCCTCGGCTACTGGCTGTTGCACGAGTTGCACCAGTGGCCGCCGCGCCTAGACCTCCACCGCATGGATTACCGGGTGTGGTTTCATTGGAAGCACTTCGCCGCCGTCGGCGGCCCGACGTTGCTTGGCTCTGTCATTTTGGGTGTGCCGGCAAGTGTAGTGGTATATTCGTTGCTGAAGCGGATGCTGGTGCGAAGGCAGCAGCGACATGCCGAAGCGAATGCGCTCGTCCAAGCCCACCTCAATAAGTAACCACGTCAACAATATTCGATGGTCGAAATCTCAAGTCCCGTTCGCCAAAGACTAATTTTCCACTGGCCATGACAATCTCGCCCGTCTCATCCACAAACACGTCATAAATCGTTCGACCATCCTTCAGAACCAGCTTCACACGCACCGGACGATAAGAGAGCTTGCAGAGTTGGCTGGCCTTGGCCAACAGGTTGTCGGGAATGCGAGGTTTCATTTTGGTGCATTTCCAAATCGAGCCTGCGCAGTCCATTGGGCTAATGCTGTCCCGGCCGCCAATCGGAACTTGCCTCCAAATCCGGGCAGTGCTGTTCCGACAGCAGCCGTCGTGCTGTTTGCAGCCGCTGCATCATGACTTCTGCCACCCGCTTGAACATCTCGTAGCCGAGTTCATGGTCTTTCTCGCACAGCTCCCGGAGGCGGGTGCCATAGAAAAAGATCGCTTCCGTCGGTTCCAGCGCGCGGGCGCGCAGGTGCCAGATGTAAGGCGAAAAGATCCACGACCAGCCGAGCAGTTCGGTATCCCCGACAGTTTGCAGCAGCACAACTCGTCCGTGGCCATCCGATGCCTCCAGCGCAACCTTGCCAGCCACGATGAGATAAAACCGATTTGCAATGTCCCCTTCGCGGAAGATTAACTCGTCCGACTCGAACCAGGTCTGCCTGGCGCTCTCGGCCAGTGTCCGCAGGTGCTCGGCACGCCAGTCTTTGAAAAAGGGCTGATCGGCGACGAGGTCGTACACCGTTTTCACTGTTCGTCTCGCGGGTGGTGAACCGAGTGATGCCTTCATTTTCATGGCCATGTGTAATACGCTCGCCGACTGTTCGACGCCGGGCCGGGACGGTTGGAGCCGAACCTCATGGCCCTTTGGGGTCCTCCTGAATCGTCAGTGACGGCTGCCATGAGTGGCTATACTTCCACCACGGCGTTGCGACCGCCGTATGGATTGGGCACATAAGCCTTGGCATTTGGCGGGTCCACCCATTCGCCGTTCACCACGAAACGGTATTCGTAGCGGCCGGGTGCCAGCAGCACGTTCTTGAACCACTTGGTGCCACCGATGAAAGTCAGACGTGTGGCTCTGGGCTTCCAGTCGTTGAATGTACCGGCCACGGAGACACGCCGGGCTTCGGGGATATCCAGTTCAAAACGCACCATGCGCTGGGCGGCCTGAGTCTGCGCGGCCTGAGGTTTGCTTTCCGCAGGTTTCGCGTGCGGGGCCGTTTTGGGCGGGCTGCCTGAAAATGGCGGCGGGGTTGATGTTGGTGGTTTCGTGGTTTGCGTTGTGGGTCTGTTCGGCAGGTTCATAGTTTTGTGTTTGGTTAAAGATGTTGGTTATGAAGCCGTGAGCATGGCTGGAATGTAGAGAGACGTGCTGTGGAACATTCGATTAGTAGGACGGAGTTGTAGCCGCCAAATGGGTTGGATAAGCGACCGAGTGCCTTGGGGTCGGGAATCCACTGGCCGTCCACGACGAAAAGGTATTCATAATGCCCGGCAGGCAGCCAAAGTTCTTTCACCCATTTGCGGTCGTGCAAACGCATCATCAGTGTGGCCGTGGGGTTCCAGTCGTTGAACGAACCCGCCAGAAAAACTGTCCGGGCTTCGGGCGCGACGAGTTCAAAACTCACCCGGCGCGCGGTCGCTGGTGCTTTGACTGGCTCCGCAGCCGTGGCGGTCACGACGGCCTTAGTGGCTGGCAGCGGCGGAGGCTCGTTAATTCCCCGGCAAGAGGTCGGCAGACACTGGACTTCTGGCGAGGACACGCGCGCAGGCCGTGCCACTTGACCGGCGGGCGCTTCGGTGTTCGATCCCGCGCCTTCGGACGGATGATGGTTCGGCTTAACTCGCTCGTCGGGCGTGCCTGGCGTGAGTTTTGTCTTTGGCAATTTCATAAAATCATTCTCTCGCGTTCTCACCTGACCTTCAGCATCGCGTTGCGACCCATGACAATCGGACTGAGAAACGATTCGGGCGACAGGCGCCAAGGGGGTGGGGATGGGGAATCCCGCTGAAGAAACGCTCCGCCACCCGAATCAAAGGTTGCGCAGCGAGTGGCATCTCGACACCGCCCGCCGCGAATGATCAGCGCGACACCCGGCTACCCGGGCTTAATGACTGCGCCCGCCACGCGGTTTGCGAACCTTGCCAGAGGCAGGCGGCACCGTTTGCTGCTGCTGCGGCTTTTGGGCTTGCGTTGCCGCTGGCGGACTCGTCGGTGCCCCCGAGGCGGCTGGCGCCAATAGTTTTGGAGTTGCGCCAGTGTCAGCCGCTGGGCGCTGTGGTGCGTTCACAGCCGCAGGAGGTGATGTCGCCGGCTTTAGGGTTGGCGTTGTTTGTGGGGCAGGCGTCGTAATAGTAGTTTGATTGCTCATAAACTTTTTTTGTAGTTTTGAAATTGGCTCAATGATTTGGCCACAGGAGAAATGGTCGCATTGCTGATGCCAACACTCATGCCTTCACAGAACGATTTCCCTCTGAACGAGTTAGCGCCAAAGCATGTTCCCGTGAGTTCTTCAAAGCAGCCTTCGCAGGTCGTTTTGGGCAATTTCTGCACGAACCGGCGGCGGCTTGTGCAAGGCATCCCGTCAGTGATTGCGCGCACGTTTGGCTGAGCTTTCAAAGCCAGCTTTTGGCCTGCACAAAGCATCCGGGCCAAATGCAAATTCTGCACAAAGCGGTTTGCGTCACGAACGTCGCCTGCCCGCGCATGGCCAGCCACCGCCGTGCAATGGAATCATCTGCAAGTGCTTACGGTCGGTGTCGAACTTAGTGGCATCAAAGATGCAATTTGATCGCTCTATGAAGAGCTATATTCACGACGTGGTGAGGCGGCTGCTGGAATTGCACGCTTTGGAGGAGCGGTTGGCCACGTTCAAAAGGAGTCACGAGAACACCAGCGACGTGAAGGCGTTGGTTGATTCACTGCGGGCTAACATCTCCGTATCCGTGCTGATTGACCATGACCGCTTGCGCGCCCGCGGCAAACGCAGCGTGGCCGAAGTGCGTCGCGGCGTTTGCTCCGGTTGCCACCTTGGTCTGGCCATCGGCAACGTGAACGCGCTGAAGACTGGCGTCCTGCGCCGCTGCGGCAACTGTGGCCGCTATTTGTACGTCGTGGAGGAAGAAGAGAACGAGTCGCCACCCGCGCCGCTGCCTGCAAAGCCGCGTCGCAATGCCCGCGGAAAATCCACCACCGCGCAGGGAGACAGGTGAGATGAATACTCAAAAACCTCTCACGCTGGCGGATTACACCAAACCCGAGCTTATCATTCCGCAACTCACGACTCGCGCAACCAACTCCGTAATGGAGGAACTGACCGAGGCGCTGCACTGCCAGGACGGCAGCGTGCCGCACCCACACCTGTTTTCTTCCAGTCTGGCTGCGCTGAACCGGGAGTTGCTCACCAGCACGGTGCTCAATTTGGGCGCGGCCTTCCCGGAAGTGCGCGTCGCGGCGCTGTCCCGGCCCCGCTTCGCGCTCGGGCGGTCCAGCGAACCGCTTCCCTGGCTCGCGCCTGCCTTCCATCCTGTTGACCTGGTGTTTCTGACACTCGAACCGCTTCAGGCCAACGTGGAAGTCGGGCGACTCGTCGGTACGTTGCAGGATTTGGGAAGGAATCGCTTGCGGTTAGATGATCTGCGCTGCGCAGCGACTGCCGAAGAAATGCTCGTCGTGCTCGCTCAAATTCCTCTCGTTGGCGTGAGCAAACTGGTGCGTGTCCCGCCGATCATTGCCGCGCCCTACACCAGTCCGGCCCCAACTGCGATAAGCTCCAGAAGATGGCGGCGCTGAACGCGGCCCGGCTCGCCGTGTCCACCCAACCCGCAGGCCAGTTACCCCTTCAACACGGCCACGCCACGATGATGCAACTTCGGCGAATGACACCGGCGTTTCTTTACCGCGCCGTTGCATCGCTTCACTAGTTTAGTCACGGGCAAAGGATCTGCAAAATGCGAGAGCAGCTCTCTGCGTTTGGCCGGGGACGAACTGCGGTAGGTTGAGACCAGCACAGCCATTGCGAACACTTCGGGACATTCGAGCAGTTCCGGCTCGGTTTCCTTCATCTGATCGTAGGTTGCGAGCGCTGAGTCCGGCAGGCATCCGCGCACGAGGCCTTTGAAAAAGCGGGCCGCAGCCTTCTCGCCGTCAGTAAGATAAGGGTTCTGTTTTGCGCGCTCGCAGCAGCGTCGCATTTCGACGAGGCGAGTGAGGAGGTTAAGCATAGTTTTCATAAAGCGGGCGGTGTACTCATGGCGATAAAGACCGCCAGGCTGGTCAATCATGTTTTGGATAACACTGGTGCGGTTTTGGCCGGGTCCGTTGCAGCAGGATAAACGTCTTCAAAATGGGTGTCAAAAAGCCGCTGGACGGCGGCCATCGCCCGCGCCGCTTCACTGCCGCTGATAACAAACGTCAGTTTCGACCCAAAACCTGCGGCGAGCACCATCAAGCCCAGGATGCTGTTGCCGCTGGCAGTCGCGTCGTCGTTCTCGACTTTTACCTCGCAGGCGAAGGGCCGCAGCGTCTTGACCAGCAACGCGTAAGGCCGGGCGTGCAGTCCGTAGCGGTTGGTCATGGCAAAGGTCTGGCGCAGTGTCGGTTTATTCGGACCGTCAGCAGCGATTTTCTTATAGTTGGCGGTTTGCGTTGTTTTCTTCATTGGAAAAGTCACGTCACGTAATCGGGGGCATGTTTCTTGGCGAAAATAATTCTGCCGCAATGCTCACACTGGAAAACTTCATGGGAACGGTTGTGGAGGACCGCGAGCGTTTTGGAAATCTTTTGGTGGCAACCTTGACAAACGCCTTCACTGAGCATGGACACCGGATCGGCATATCGCCGGGCCAGCCGGTCGTATAGCGACAAGACCGAAGAGGGCAGTTGTCGGCGCAGTTTCTGGATTTCCTCATCGAGTTCGTCAAAGTGTGGCTTGCCGGTGGCTTGGCCGGCCAGTTCGAGCCCCTTTCGCGTCAAAACCAGGCCCTCAAGACGCAAGAGCATTTCAAGGGTTTTATTCATGGGTCCCCGAGTGGCCTCCGTTTAGTTGGTGTGACTGGCCAGATGATGCGAGATTATGGCCGCCAGCCAGGTAGATAAATCGTTCGCAATGTTCACAACGATTGATTTCCGTCTCCGCGTTCAATCGTGCCAGAGCGGTCTTGGACAGTGGCGCGTGGCAGCCGCCACACTTTCCCCCGAAGACCACGACCACGGCCTCTTTGTGCCCGGCTTTGAGCTGGTCGTAGGCGGCGACGATGTGCGGCGGGATTTCATGCCGCAACGCCCTGGCATGCTCTGCGAACGCCGTTTGCGAGCCTTTTGGCCAGCCGCGCGCCAGAAAAACCTCGGCGTTTTGCAGAGAAATCAGTTTGACGGTCGTGTGATGCATGGCCTATTTCTTTTCCAGTGGGTTGTCCGCTTCTACTTCGGATAGCTGAGACATGGCCTTCAACGCCGCTGCTACGTCAGGTTGGAGGTCCCTCTTCTTGTCGAACCCTTCCAACTCGGCAATGTGGTGCACCAAGGGCGACAGACCTGCCAGCTTCAATTGGTTCCCAAGCCGCTGAAATTCCTGCGCGTAAACGAGCAACCGGGCCAGACTCATCGCGGTGGTAGAGGAAAGAGTGGCCAGGTCGAGAATCACCCGGCGATGTTTCTGCTCCAGCAGATGTGCAAGCTCTTTGTCCACGCGGCAAACCTCATCGCTGCCCATGTGGCCAGCGATGGACACGACCTGCACGTCGCCTTGGTTAATTCGTTGAAGGTTGAACCCAATTATTTGCGCGCACGGTGACATAGCACCTTCATCAAGCACCGGCGATGCCATGAACGTCACCCAACTTCTAATGCCGCTTCCAGCAAAGGCTTGCGCGCTTGTGGGCGAGCAAAAATCGGAGCTTGAACTGCGGAAACGATTCGCTGGTGCAAGAATTGCACGAGATGGCCGTTACCCGTGCAAGCCAGCGTCAACAGTGATGTCAAGCACGTGGCTGCGGAACTGAAGTGGCTAACGATCTGTGGCTGCCGTGAATGGTGATGCTGTATATCTAAGAAATCCACTTTACATTTTCGCTGATGACTGTCCACTTCCCGCTCTTTCGGAAGACGCGCTAGACTAGCCCGGACGCGCTCAAACCTTCCTCTGGATGAATGCCAGCCACGACCTCCGCCTCATCTTGGCTGAACATCAAAATGTCCTTAAGGACACATTGCGGGATTTGAGGGGTGAATTGCGTCCGGAGAGGGACGGAATCCGTTGAGCGGAAAGGTTATACCAAGAAAGGGCGCGTCGTGGTTGACGAATGGACGAACGGCGGGCAGCGATTGAAGTGTCGGTTCAGCAATCATGTTCGGTGGGGGCCGGGCCTTTTTTGGATCCGACTATGGCTTTGAGCCTGAATGGTTTCCACTTCCTGTCCGGCAGATGCCGTTTAGTTCTGAACTGCGTTGACGTTGGCAGGTTTGGTCTGCGACAGTTTTAATTTTTCGCCCACGAAGATACGGTCACTGGCCAAATGATTTGCGGTTTTCAGGGCCTTGACGGTCGTTCCGTGGACCTTGGCAATGTGGCTCAGGGTGTCACCGGATTTGACCACATAAAAATACCGTGGGCATGGTGTGCAGGCGCTTTGTGAACTTTTGTCACCAGCACCGGCTCGGGAGCGGGCGCAATGGTCTGGGGGACCGATGTCGGTGCCGGCTCCGGCAAAGTGACGTTATCGGGCAGGCTGGCGGATTGAGGAGTTATCCAATTTGTTTCCGTCGCCGATTCCGACTGCGCCATCGGCGTTGGCAATGGATTTGACGCCTGTCGCGGCGACATGAGAATTGGCCGGACAACCGGTTGAACGGCCGCTCCCGCTGACGGTGGTTGCTGAGTCAAGCAACCTTGAATCAACATTCCCATTATCAAAACGGTTGCAGTGATCAACACGGTATAAACGCCCGCGCGGAATTGCTGGCGTCGCCGGGCTTCTCTTTCCGCCAGCAGCACTCTCGGTAAGCCAAATGGATTTGCCATAGTGTAAATCTTTCTTCTATTGCCTTATCAGGACACGCGACATCGCGTGTCTTGCCATCCTTTAGCAGGGCGATTGCCATTGTTCGGAAACTTTTCATAACAACCTTAAAATCAAAATATTACGAAAGGAGACCCATCCTCCATGTGACTGTGGTCGGGCTGCTTAAATCGTGTCTTGCGCATTTTTTGCACCGGCCGGTGTATGCGAAGTGCATTCAACCATTCACGGTCAAGCGATATTTATTTGCGTCTCGGAGCCTGGCTGGAAGAGTCGGTCACTGACCGGTTTAACTGACGCGATACGTCGCTGCTGGACTTAGCAGCTTCCGGCGACTCCTCCTTCAGCAAGTCATATTGCTTGAGCTTGTATTGCAGCGTGCGCCGGCTGATGCCGAGCACCTTGGCGGCTTCATCGCGGTTGCTCGTGACGTGAGTGAGGGTTTGACGGATAAGCAGTTTCTCCACTTCGGCCAGTGACATGCCCGGACGCACGGTAAAGGTGGTCGCGCTTTGGTCATGTGCGCGCAGGAAGTCCGGCAGGTCGGCCACTTCGATGATCGAACTGCGATGCGTGATGACCAGTCGTTCAATCATGTTGCGCAATTGGCGCACGTTGCCCGGCCACGGAAACCGCTGGCAAAGCTGCATCGCTTCCACCGACATTTTCTTGCGCCGCCGCTTGTGCTTGGCCACAAAATGTTCGAGGGAATCCTCAACCAGCACCGGGATGTCCTCCGCGCGTTCGCGCAGGGGCGGGATGGCGATGGGCAAGATTTGCAGGCGGTAGAACAGGTCCTCACGAAACTTCCCGGCGGTCATTACCTCCTGAAGATGCTTGTTCGTGGCGGCGATGACGCGCACGTTCACGCGCACCAACTCCGTGCCGCCCACCATCCGAAACCCGCCGTCCTCCAGCACGCGCAACAAATCGCCCTGGCCTTTGGGCGAGAGGTCGCCAATTTCGTCGAGAAAGAGCGTGCCGCCGTCGGCGAGTTGAAAACGACCCAGCTTGTTCGCCACGGCGCCGGTGAACGCGCCTTTGACGTGGCCGAACAACTCCGCTTCCAGCAATTGCTCCGGCAGCGCGGCGCAGTTCACGGAGATGAAGGGCCGGTCGCCACGCCGGCTTTTCAAGTGAATCGAGCGCGCGACCAGTTCCTTGCCCGTGCCGCTTTCGCCTTCGATGAGCACGGTGACGTCGCTTTGCGCCACTTCATCAATCGAGCGCACGATGGCGTGAACGCTTTCACTCACGCCGAGCAAGGAGCTGGGTTCGGACCGCTTTTGCAGACGCAGGCGCAATTCGTGGTTCTCGGCGATGACGACCTGGAACTCCAGCGCCTTCATCACCAGCGCCCGCAGGCGCTGCATGTCCAGCGGCTTGGACAAATAATCGTAAGCGCCTTCTTTCATGGCTTGCACGGCGTTTTCCACCGTGCCGAAGGCGGTCATCAGAATAAACAGCGTGTCGCGGCTTTTCTCCTTCGCTTCCTTGAGCAATTGCAGCCCGCTCATCCCCGGCATCTTCACGTCGGTGAGCACGACGTTGTAGAGCCGCTCGCTGATCAGCTTCAAAGCCGCGGGCGCGTCGTTGGCCGCGTCCACCGCGTAACCTTCGCGCTTGAGCGCCTCTTGCACGCCGGCGCAAAGACCGCGCTCGTCGTCCACCACCAGAATGTTGATCTTCGATTTATCCACCGGGATTTTCCTTTCGGCTCAAGGGTAGCAACAAAGTGAAGATTGCGCCACCGGCGGGCGCGTTTTCGGTGCGCAAGGTGCCGCCGTGCGCCACGGCAATTTGCCGGGCAATCCAAAGCCCGAGCCCGATGCCTTCGGGTTTGGTTGTAAAATACGGGTCAAAAATTTCCTCCAGTTTCTCCGCCGGGATGCCGGGTCCGTTGTCTTGAACCCGCAAAACCAAGGCATCACCGGTGGCGGATTTTGCCGCGCCCACTTCCACCCGGCCATTTTTCCCCACCGCCTGCACGGCATTGATGACGAGATTCATCAGCGCCTGCGTCAGCCGGACACGATCGGCGGTGACGGGCGGCAAATCATTTTCAATTTGCGTGATGATTTCGATTTGCCGCGTGGAGGCTTCGGCGCGCAGCAATTCGCAGACGTGCGTGACAATTTTTGGGATTTCAGCCGGTTCCAAATCCAGTGCCGACGGCCCGGCCAGCCGGAGAAAGCGCTCCACGATGCTTTCGAGGCGATGCAATTCGCCATGAATGATTTCCAGCCGGGGATTCAGCGGTTTCCTGGTTTCCGGCGCGAGCGCGGCGAGGTCTTCCTCAAGCAATTGCACGTGGATGTCGAGCGAACTGAGCGGATTGCGGATTTCGTGCGCCAGCCGGCCCAGCAGACGCGCCAGCAGGTCTTGCTTCTCCACCGCGACCAACTGCGATTCATCCTGGCCGATCGCCTTTGCCAAAATATTTTCCGTTGCCATAAAGGAGGTTAAACCGCCCATCCATCATCCAGCGAACCGCCAGGCAAAGAAAGCCGGATTTTGTTCAAGGTTGGACAGCTTTTGTCCATGCCATCGTGCGAGGATTTGACACGGCATGAATTTGGGTTCAATTAAAGTTTGCCCGTGAACACGAAACCGCCCATTCGCATCCTGCACGTGGATGGCGACAGCTTTTTCGCCAGTTGCGAAATTGCCCTGAATTCCAGGCTGCAGGGACGTCCGGTCTGGGTGGGCGGCGGCCGGCGCGGCGACGGCATCGTCATCGCCGCGAATCGCGTGGCCAAGAAATTCGGCATCAAAACCGGCATGGCATGCTTTGAGGCGAAGAAACTTTGTCCGCGAGGCGTCCTGTGCCGTCCGCACTACGACGAATACCGCCGGCTGTCGGCGGAAATGTTCCGCATCCTCGAAGAATACTCGCCCACGCTCGTGCCCATCTCGATTGACGAAGGCTTCCTCGATTTCACGACGATGGACCGCCATGTCTGGCGCAACACGACGCCGGAAAAATACGTGAAGGAGATTTGCCGGCGGATTTTGCGCGAAGTGCGGTTGCCCGTCTCCGCCGGCCTGGCCAATTCATCGCGGCTGGCGAAACTGGCCACGGACGCGGCCAAGCCCGGCTTCATCGAAATTCCCAGCGGCTCAGAAAAGGAATTTTTGAAAGACCGTTCCGTGCGCGAACTTTCCGGCATTGGCAAAAACCGTCAACGCTCGCTTGCCGCGCTCGGCGCGACAACGTTCGACCACGTGGCCAAACTACCGTCGCCATTGCTCCGGCAGAAGTTTGGCATCTGGGGCCAGCAACTTTGGTTGTTTGCCAACGGTCTGTGGAACGAGCCGCTGCTGCTCGAGGTCAAGGACCGCACGACGATTTCCAGCAACACCACGCTGCCGTACGACGAGCCGGATTACGAGGCGGCGCTGACGTTCACGTTGAGCGAGGCGACGCGGCTGGTCGGCCAGTTGCGGCGCGAGCAATTGCAGGCGCGCGAACTGTCGTTGACGGTGCGGTTCAACGATTTCACCGAAGTCAGCGGCGGACATCGGTTCCACGAACCGCAGTTTCAGAATTCCGTCATCAACGCGGTATTGAAGGCTATTTTCCGGCAGATGATGGGAAACCAGGCCAAGCCGGTGCGGCAAATCCGCATCGCGTTCTGGAATCTCGCGCGGCTGGACACGCAGCCGACGTTGTGGGGCCGCACCGACGCGGAACGCTGGGGCGCGCTCGACGACGCGGCGCACGCGCTCAACCGTCGATTCGGTCCGACGGCGGTGATGACCGGCGCGCAACTGGCGTTGCGCGAGATGGAGGACGCCTTCAAAAATCCGAAGGCGAAATGTCCGTTCGTGCCACAGCGCGAGATGGTGAAAAAACTTTGGGGCACGGACGCCGACCCTTTAGCGCACAAGGGCGAATGGGAAGAACGCCTCGCGAAAGTCAGCAAGCAGTCGCAGTTCCGACATTGATTTTGTAACCACGGATGGACACGGATACGGAAAAGCTTTGACGCTAATGGGCGCTAACTTGGATATTTCATACCCTGAATAGCTCGTCTCATTAGCACCGCGGCTTCAGTGGTTCCTGACGAAAGTGAAGACGGAGCCGTTTTCAACGGCTTCAGCGCAGCCTGGCAAACCGTTGAAACGGTTCGACGTTGTTACA
>Ga0207932_1000533_pt1 | contig 12848 bp, 10 predicted proteins | sample NGESurdeep092012_FD_184480 | JGI IMG/M metagenome (GOLD analysis project Ga0207932, IMG submission 184480) | Arctic peat soil microbial communities from Barrow, Alaska - NGEE Surface sample 415-2 deep-092012 (SPAdes) | ecosystem: Environmental > Terrestrial > Soil > Wetlands > Peat ...
CCGGAGTTTTCAAAATGATGAATCGAGACAATCCCGTGTGGCTGATTACCGGCTGTTCCAGCGGCTTCGGTCGCGAACTGGCCAAACTCGTGCTGGCACGCGGCTGGCGTGCCGTCGTCACCGCGCGTGATCCGTCGAAAGTGGCGGACATCGCTGAAGGTCACGCTGCCCAGGCGCTCGTCATGCCGCTCGATGTCACCCGGCGCGCGCAGATCGACAAAGTCGTAGCCGAGGCGAAGCGGAGGTTTGGACGCATCGATGCGCTCGTCAATAACGCGGGGTACGGCTATCTTGCCGCGATCGAGGAGGGAGAGGACGAGGCCGTGCGTGCGCTGTTCGAGGCCAACGTGTTCGGGCTCATCGACATGACCAAGGCGGTGCTGCCGATCATGCGCGAGCAGCGCGGCGGATTGATCGTCAACATCTCGTCGGTCGGCGGCCTGACGAGTCAGGCTGCGACGGGCTACTATCACGGCACGAAATATGCCGTGGAAGGCATCTCCGAATCGCTCGCGGCAGAGGTGAAACCGCTGGGTATCGACGTGCTGATCGTCGAGCCCGGGGCGTTCCGCACCAACTGGGCGGGTCCGTCGATCAAGCAGTCGGCGACGCGCATCGACGCCTACGCCGCGACCGCGGGCGAGCGCCGCAAGCAAATCGGAGCCCGCACCGGCAAACAGGCCGGCGATCCGGCGCGAGCCGCACAGGCCATTATCGACACCGCCCTGTCGGACGCCCCGCCGCTGCGCCTGCTGCTGGGCAAGGCGGCGCTCAATTTGGCGCGCAAGAAACTCGATTTCATGCGCAGCGATTTCGATGCCTGGGAATCGACGACACTTGGCGCGGACTTTCCGGAGAGCGCGAGCTGAAGCCTGCTGCTAGCGTTCTTTGCGCGGGGAACTCGACAGCCGCGCATAGAGCAGGCTCATGACGATTGCGTACATCATGAGCATCACAAACATCAGCGCGGCTGGCAAAGGCTAAATGGAGGGTGTCTTGATTGGCGTGTCCGGGAAACCCGGGTCAGCTCACTCTGACCCCTTAACGTTCCCTCGAGACACGCGCTCGCTGGGAGTTGTGCCTCAGCATCGACAGGAGATTCAGGCAGATCAAATGCGCGATCCGCTGCTTGTCCGGACGCGGCTGTCTGCGTCGCAGCTGTCGGCAGAGCACGCGCGCCGCCGTCAGCGCAGGCGCGAAGCTGCGCTTGGTCACCGCATCCCGCCGGGGGATCGGCGTCTCGCCAAACAGATCGCCGGATTCCCCGGTTACGCCTATGCAATTCGCCATATCGCACCTCGCATACTCGCAACGGACTGTTCGCCATCGCCCGTAATATGCAGTTTCCACTTCGCAGGCCAAGCGGTTTTGCGTTCGCGCAAATTTGGTGAGAATTTTTTTCCGTGGCTTCAGGACGTCGTGGCAAGCCCGGCGTAGACACTGTTCAGTCTGTCGCTTCCTGCTCAAAAGCTTTAACAAAATGAGCTATGTGTCTGCTATGCGAAGAAATATTAGTGATGCGGCTATCGATCAGACTGTTTACCGCGAGGGTGCTTGGAAGAGGGCTGATTCAAAAGAGTCTTGCGCAGGGCCGGCGCGGATCAAATCACGAACACCGGCGCGAATCCGCTTCCGGGCATGCGGAAATTCGTCGCCTGCCCCTGGTACAGGCGGGCGGCGGTGAGCAGGACCTCGCCGTCGTACACGTAGAGCCGCAGGTCGGTCTTGCGCACTGCCGGCGCTCCGTCCACGTCGATCACGCGCTCGCTCGGCGCCGCGTACTCCTGCGCGACGTATAGTCCGCGCTGGATCTCACCCCACACGCGCTTGGTCATGCGGTCGCCGCGGTAGACTGCCTTGCTGCCGTAGCCCACGGCAGGCTTGAAGAACAGCTTCTTCCTTTCGCGCCAAAGCTCCTCGGCGTTCCCGGGCGCGACCAACACCGTCCGCGGGACGGCCGACAGATCTGCGAGCGTCCCGGCAGAGACGCCCCATGAACGCAGCTGCGCCGGATCGGACAGGAGGGCGAGGTTGCGCTTGTCGGCGAAGAGCGCGTGGACACGCGGGTTCGGCGTGACGACCACGGCGTCCGCGAGATAGGCCGCGCGCAATGCCGCGTGCTCGGGGCGCTCGAGCGCAAAATCGACCAGACGGTTGTAGACGAGATCGATCGGCCGGCCGTCGAACAGCAGCCCGCCCCGCTCGAAGCGAAGCTTCCCCGCGTCGGCGATCACCGCTTCCATGCCGTGCTTGGCGAGGAAGCGCTGCGCGAGCAGAAATTCGGGGTAAAAGTATTGCTCCTCCGGGCGGTCGTCGGCGATGGCGATGCGCCGCGGCGTTCCCTCCTTGCGCTGCAGCCGCCACTCGCTCTCGAACATGCGCGCGACCGCCGCGTCGAAATCAAGGGCCTCCGACCGGCCGAGGCCGGTCAGCATTTCCTCGCAGCAGGCGTGCTGGGCGCGGGCGAGCAGGGCGTTCAAGAACGCGCCGGCGGCGTTGGTGTTGATCTCGATGAGCCTCGGGCGGTCGTGGGCCAGGTGGAAGTCGTAGCCCATGAAGGCGCCGCGCGGCCCGAAATCGCGCTGCGCGGTCTCGGGTGAGCGCGACAGGACCGCGTCGCGGTAGGCGGGCAGGCGCGTAAGCGACTCGATCGCGCGCACCGCGCGCAGCATGGCGGCAACGTGCGCCTCCGACAGGAACACCGGCGCGTTCGAGAACAGGTGCGGCCGCGTGCGGATGAGCGTCGCGCAGAAATCCGGATCGCCCGCTTCCCGCTCCAGCGCCGCGCACAGCGCCTCGCGGTCGAGCGTAACGCAGGTCCATTCGCGGTTCAGGCGCTCGGACAGCGGGCGGGTGTTGTTTGCGACGGAGTCATAGTCGAGAGCAGGCATCCGCATAGCTTACTCGCAAGCGCTCGGGCCGTCCGCGTGCCCGCGTAGCAGGCTGACCACCGACGAAACTGTTTTCGTATATTCTGACACCCGTATGAAAACAGTTTCTTTTCTTTCCGCACGGCCGCGAATATTCGTCACGCCGGAGGGAGTGGCCGGATGACACCAGGAATGCTCGACGGACTCACTGTGCTCGACTTTACCCGCGTGCTCGCAGGGCCATACTGCACGCGCCTGCTTGCCGATCTCGGCGCGCGCGTGATCAAGATCGAGCGGCCGGTGGACGGAGACGAAACGCGCTCCTTTTACCTGCAACTCGAGGAGGGACGCACGGACCAGAGCAGCTACTTCGTGCGCTTCAACGCGGGCAAAGAGAGCGTGGCCATCGATCTCGCCCAACCGGAGGCAAAAGAGGTCGTGCTTGACCTCGCGCGCGCGGCGGACGTGCTGGTCGAGAACTTCGTGCCCGGCATCATGGCCCGGCACGGCCTTGGCTATGACGCGGTTTCGGCGGCGAATCCGACCATCGTCTATTGCTCCATCTCGGGCTACGGCCAGACCGGGCCGCTGCGCGACCGGCCCGCCTTTGCGCACCTGATCAACGCGGCCTCGGGCGCGATGGACCTCGACCGGCAGGGCGAGCCCGAGCCGAGGGTGGCTTACCTGCAGTCCGCAGACGCGCTCGCGGGCGTGCACGCTTTTGGCCTGGTGCTCGCCGCCGTTCACAGGCGCCAGCGCACCGGGCAGGGCGCCTATCTCGATGTCTCGATGCTGCAGTCGCTCTGGGGAGCGGAAGACCTGGGCATCGCGGCTGCCTTGAATGGCGGAGAGATCATCAAAGGGCCGCGCGTAGGCATGGTTATCCACGCCATCAAGGGACGTCACATCGCCGTGCAGTTCATCGGCGGCGGCCCCACCTGGGACCGCCTGCTCGCCACGATAGGCGGGGACAGCCCCATCGGCGCCGAACGGTTTTCAACGGCGCCGGGCAGGCGCGAACATTGGCCCGAACTGCGCCGATTGATCTGCGATTGGCTCGAGCGCTTCGAGTCGGTGGAGGCGGCGATGGAGGCGCTGTCCGCTGCGCGCGTGCCCTGCGCGCCCGTGCGGTCGATGGAGGAGGTCATCGCGCACCCGCACATGGCCGAGCGCCAGGCTTTCTCGATGATCCCGCACCCGGGGCGCGGCGAGGTTCGGGTAACCTCCTCTCCTTTTTTCATCGACGGCGCGCCGGTGCCGGCGCGCGGCCCGGCTCCCTATCGCGCGGGAGAGCACACGCGTGCAGTGCTGGCGGACACGCTCGGCTATACCAACGAGCGCATCGACGCGCTAATTCGATCCGGCGCCATCGCGGTGCCCTGAGCTGCGCGCCTTTGTGCGCTTGGCGGAAGAATCGGCGCTGGTCTTCAGCTTGCGCGCGAGCGCAGCCGGCTGCGCAGGAGCAATGTATTGCGGTACATCAAGACAACCGCCTCCTTCCAAGCTAGAATTTCGAGGTCACGTCGCTGTCCGAAAAGGAGAATACCTTGGCAACCCGCACACTGCAGCAATCTGCCGGCATCTCGCTTCGCCGTACTAAAGCGGAGGATATGGAATCGGTGGTCGCACTGGACGCGACGTTCGTGGGTCACCCCCGGCAGTTCTATTTTCAGCGTCGTCTCAAAGCGGCCCTTGACCAGACCGAGCTGCATGTTCAGTTTTCGGCGGAGCAGGACGGCAGGTTCGTCGGCTTCATCAAGGCGCGGACATTGCTGGGCGAGTTCGGCCGGGCGGCGACAGCATTGCGGCTGGAGGCGATGGCCGTAGCGCCGGATAAGCAGAGACTAGGCATCGGCTCAGCGCTGCTGGCCAGGCTTGAGAGCGAGGCGAAGCGCATGGGCGTACCGGCAATCCGGACGACCGCATCATGGCGCGACCACGCGATCATGCAGTTTTTCGATTGTGCGGGCTTCGAATTCTCGCATAACCTTGTCCTCGACTGCCCGATGCGGCAAAACCGGGTCACGGCGCATGACGGCGACAAGATCCTGGCACCCGCGCACGTCACCGGCTTTTCGGCGACTGAAGTGGACTACAGTGCGGCTGCCGCTAACGACTTCGAGGCGCTCGCGCAGGACAAGTTCGACGTGCGCGCGCTCGAGGCCGGCGACTTCGACGACATCATTCGCATCGATCAAAGGGTCATCGGCCGCAGGCGCGAGGCCTACATCCGCAAACTGGTCGATGAGGCGATGAACGATTCCGCCGTGCGCGTGTCTCTGATGGCGTGCGTGGACGACATAGCTGCAGGCTTCGTGATGGCGCGCACCGACTTTGGCGATTACGGCCGCGCGGAGCCGGTGGCGGTGCTGGATACCATCGGGGTGGACCCGGGTTACGCACACCGCGGCGTGGGTCATGCGCTGTTGTCGCAGCTCTTTGTGAACCTGCAGGCGCTACGCGTGGAGCGCGTGGAAACGGAGGTTGCGTGCGAGAACTTCGGGCTGCTCGGGTTCTTCTATGATGTCGGCTTCGAACAGTCGCAGCGCCTGTCGTTTGACAAGCGGGTGGGTTGAGCAGCGCTAGCTTGCGTCGACGGCGGTTCCACCGTCATCATGCGCTAGTAGGACGAGACATTAATTTCCAAGCCGGTCTGCCTTGTAGTCGTAGGAGCGAGCTTGCTCGCGAATTCGATGATTCGCGAGCAAGCTCGCTCCTACAAAGCGGTGCGTCTGAGGTGTCGGTTACTCGCCACATTGTTTCGCAATTAAGATGTCGTCGTACTAGGCGCGCTTGCCTTGCGCCTGCCCGGAAAGGCGAGCGCTTCGGTGAGGAAGTAGGCGGCCTGCGCGTACGAAGTCGGGCACAGCGCGAAGCACTCCTGGCATTCCCAGCACTCTTTTGCGGCGATCTCGGGAATGAAGCTGATTTCCCGCAGCGCGCCTCTTTCGATGAAGTCGACGGCGTTCTTCTGCTTGACCTCGGCGCAGTAGCGCACGCACAGGCCGCAGAGTATGCAGAACGAAGGATCCTTGTCGAACCGGTCGCGGTCGGCGCCGTACTCGCGCGCCAGTTCCACCAGCTCAGGCGAGTTGGGCGCGTGGGCGAGCAGTTCCTCCAGGATCACCCGGCGGATCTTGTCGACCCGCTCCGAGCGCGTGCGCACGACGAGGTCCTTTGCCACCGGGTAGAGGCAGGACACGACGTAATTCTTCCGGCCGCGCGTTTCCACTTCCACCATGCACATGCGGCAGGCGCCAAACGGCTCCAGCTTCTCGTGATGGCACAGCGTCGGTATGTGTATCCCCGCGGCCCGCGCCGCCTGCAGCACGGTCATGTCGTCGCCAGCCTTGACCTCCTTGCCGTCGATCTGCATAACGACCTCGCTCATGTCGCGGCGCTCCCCGCGGCTTTGCCGCCCTTGCCCTCGCTGCCCCGGGCGATCTGCGTCTCGTACTCGACCTTGAAGTAGCGCAGCATGCTCTTCAGCGGATCGGAAGCGGTCCGACCGAGCGCACACAGGCAGGCGGCGCCGGTCACGTCATTCAGGTCTTCCAGCCGCGCGATGTCGCCTTCGCGGCCTTTGCCTTTGGTGATGTTGGTCAGAACTTTCAGCGTCTGCCGCATGCCTTCGCGGCAGGGCACGCACTTGCCGCAGGATTCGTTGGTGAGGAACTCGAGGAAATAGCGCGCCACGTCCACCATGTCGGTGTCCTCGTCCATTACCAGCAGGCCGCCCGCGCCGATCGGCGCGCCCAGTTTTGCGAGCTCGTCGAAATCGAGCGGCGCATCGATCAGGCTCGCCGGGATGGAGCCGCCCATGGGCCCGCCGAAATGCACCGCCTTGGCCGCCTTGCCGCCGGCGATGCCGCCGCCGATGTCATAGACGATCTTCCGCAGCGGCGTCCCCATCGGGACTTCTACCACGCCGCTGTTGACCACATTGCCCGACAGGGATACGAGCTTGGTTCCCTTGCTGCCCTCGGTGCCGATGCCCGCGTACCAGTCGGCGCCGCGGCTGATGATCTGCGGGACGTTCGCCCAAGTTTCGACGTTGTTGAGGTTGCTCGGCTTGTCCCAGATTCCGGCGACCGAAGTGCGGATGTACTTGGGCCGCGGCTCCGGCGGAAGGCCTTCGATGGAGCGCATCAGCGCGCTCGATTCGCCGGAGACGAAGATGCCGACGTCGAAGTGCACCTCGACGCGGAAGTCGAATCCGGAACCGAGGATGTTCTCCCCCAGCAGCCCGTATTCCTCCGCCTGGGCGAGCGCCTGCTCGATGTGCTGGATGAGCTGCGGGGCATCGTGGCGGGTGTAGATGAAGCCGCGGTGCGAGCCGATCGCATAGGCGCCGATGATCAGGCCCTCGAGCACCTTGTGCGGATTGCCGGTGAACAGGGCCCGGTCCATGAACGCGCCGGGCTCGCCTTCGTGCGCATTGACGATGACGTACTTGTCTTTGCCGGGCGCATTCTTCGCGGTCTCCCATTTCAGCCCGGCGGGAAATCCGCCGCCGCCGCGGCCGCGCAGATTGGCTTTCTTCACCTCCTCCAGAACCCCGTCGGGCGTCATCTGGAACAGCGCCTTGGCGAGTGCTCCGTAGCCGCCTACCGCCAGGTAGTCGTCGATGCGCATCGGATCGATGCGGGTGTTGTCGCCGATCAGCAGTCGCATCTGGTGCTTGTAGAACGGAACCTCACCGATATAGATCGCCTTTTCGCCGGTGTCGGGGTGCGCATAGACCAGGCGCTCGACCACCTCTTTTTTCAGCGTGCACGCGATGATCTCGGGAACATCCTCGGGCTTGACCTCGAAGTAGCAGATCCCTTCCGGGTCGATGACAACGTTGGGCCCCTTTTCGCAGTAGCCGTGACAGCCCGTGACCCGGACTTCGAGCCCGGCGTCGGGACCGAGCTTTCCGACTTCAGTCTGGAAAGCGTTTGCGACCCGGGCGGAGTCCAGCCCGTGACAGGCCGCGCCGGCGCAGACCGCTATGCAGGGTTTCGCGGGATCCCGGGATGATAGGATGCCCGCGCGCAGTTGTTCGAGCGCAGCGGCTGATTGGAGCCTGGTCATAGTGTGTCGTCCTACTGATATTCCTTGAGCACGTCCTCGACCTTGGCGGGCGTCATCCGGGCGTGATGCGTGCCGTTGACGATGATTTCAGGACCGAGGCTGCAGCTGCCAAGGCAGCTCCCGGTCTCGAGGCTAAAGCGCCGGTTGGCGTCGGTCTCCCCCGGCTTGATGCCGGTCGCGCGCTCGACCGCGTCCAGCAGCTTGTTTGCGCCGCGCAGATGGCAGGATATGCCGGTGCACACGTGCACTTCGTTGCGCCCCTTGGGCGTCAGGCTGAAGGTCTTGTACAGGGTGGCGATGCGCAGGACCCGGCTGAACGGGATGTCCAGGGCCGCGGCGATCTGGTGCAACACGTCGCGGGGCAGCCAGTGGTTCTCGTGCTGGATTTCCATCAGCACGTGTATCAGGTCGCCCGCCTTGCCGCGGTGCTTTTCGATAATCTGATCTATCTTGGCGATGTCCATGGCCGCTTATTCCATCCCTATCCAGATTCCAGTTCCAGCTTTACTGTCCGGTATTCGTGTCACGTCCGCGGCGCTTAGACCGCGGCCACCAGCGTCTGTCCGGCATCGAACTTGACCAGCCCCCGCTCGGTCAGCTGCCGCAGATGCCGCGCGACCTCGGAGGGCTCCAGGTCCAGGTTCCCCGGAATCTCCATGGCCGCAACCGGTTTCTTGCGCAGGAAACCCATGATGCGGCTCATCACCAGCTTGTCCAGGATCAGTTCGTTGAACAATTCATCGAATTCTTCGCTGCCGAAAAATTTCCGGTATCCGTCTTCGGTGCGCACCGGCACTCTCAGCCTTTCCCTCTCCACCAGCTTGATGTAGGGGACGAGGTCCTCGGCGGTTTGCATCCGCGATGAAAGTTCGGCGACGGCTATGCCTTCCGAAGAGCCCAGCGGCCCCAGGCTTTTGACCTTCGCCGAGAGCTCGTTCATGACCTCGGCGAAGCGGGTGCCCTCGCCCGCCGACACCCATTCCAGCCGCAGCCGGTCCGGATTCACGCCCAGCTTCTCCAGGATGCGCTTGGCCATCAGGGTATTGCCCATCGCATCGTAGTTGCCCTCGGGATTGTAGTGGCAGTCGTTCAGGTGACAGCCGCCGATGAACACGGCGTCGGCCTTCTTCGCGAAGGCGCGGAAGATGAACGCCAGATCGACCCGGCCCGAGCACATCAGCCGGATCACGCGCAGATGCGGCGGATACTGGAAGCGGGATACGCCGGCGAGGTCGGCCCCGCCATAGCAGCACCAGTTGCACAGGAATCCGACGATGGTCGGTTTGAACTCTGTTGGAGCGGCCATTGCTCAGGTCACCCTTTCAGTTGGCGATACACACTGCGCGTTGTTTGCACGTCGATATTCAGCCCGCGAGCGCCGCATCGATCTGGCCGAACACTTCATCGTCGGTGTAATGCTTCAGGAACACCGCGCCTGACGGACACTTCGCGTTGCACAGGCCATCTCCCTTGCACAGCACGGGATTGATCGTGGCTTTCTTGCCGCGCGGCGTATCGTGAAACTCGATGGCCCCGTATGTGCAGGACGTAATGCACGCTCCGCAGGAGACGCAGAGGTTCTCATTCACCTCGCAGACGGAGCCGGAAGCGACGACGGTGTCGTGCGTCAGCAGCGTCAGGGCGCGGCCGGCCGCGCCATACGCCTGGCCGATCACTTCGGACAGGTGCTTGGGATACTGGGCCGTGCCGCACAGGTAGACGCCTTCCGCGGCGAAATCGACCGGCCGCAGTTTCACGTGCGCTTCCTGGAAGAAACCGTCCGGGCTGAGCGGCACCTTGAACAGCCGGGCCGTGTCCTCGCTGCCGGCGGAGGGAATGACCGCAGCGGCCAGGACCACGGCATCGGCGTCGATGGCGAGCCTCTTGCCCAGCACCGGATCGGTCACCGTCACTTTCAGAACGCTGCGTCCGCCTTCCTCGGCGGCCTCCACCCGGGGCTTGTCCTGCGGCTCATAGCGGATGAACTTGACGTCCTTGCCCGATGCCTCCCGGTAGTAGTCTTCGTTGAAGCCGTAGGTGCGCATGTCGCGGAACAGCACGTAGATGTCCATGTCCTTGTTGACGGACTTGAGCTTCAGCGCGTTCTTCACCGCGCCGCTGCAGCACACGCGGGAGCAGTAGTTGCGGTCCTCCTGCCTGCAGCCGACGCACTGGATCATGACCAGACTCTGCGCGTTGCGCACCTTTTCGTCGCCGCCGGCGATTCTCTCCTCCAGCTCGAGCTGGGTCATGACGCGGGGATCCTGTCCGTACAGGTACTCGGTCGGCTTGTACTCGTCGGCTCCGGTGGCGATGATGGCCGCGCCGTGCTTGATCTCCTGCGTCCGGCCCTTGGACTTCACCTTGGTGACGAAATTGCCCACGTATCCGGAGACATCCGTGATGGTCGCGTCGGTGATGACCCGGATCTGCTGATGGCGGTAGGTCTTCTTCTTCAGGTCATTGAGGTAGGCCTGCACGTCGAGGCCTTCGACCGTGTAGTGGATGCGGCGCGCCATGCCGCCGAGGTCGGAGGCTCTCTCGATGAGATAGGTCTGGAATCCCTGCTCGGCCAGGGTGAGGGCGCTGGTCATCCCGGCCACGCCTCCGCCGACGACCAGGGCGGCCTTGTTCACCGGCAGCGAAAATTCGTCCAGCGGCGCAAGCATCGAGGCCCGCGCCACCGACATGCGCACGATGTCCTTCGCCTTCTTCGTGGCGTCCGCCTGCTCTTTGGAGTGGACCCAGGAGCAATGCTCGCGGATGTTCGCCATGTCGAAGAAATACTGGTTGATGCCCGCCTCGCGCAGCGTGTCGCGAAACAGCGGCTCGTGCGTCCTGGGGGTGCAGGCCGCGACGACGACGCGGTTAAGCCCCTTGTCGCGGATGGTGTCCGAGATCGCCTTGGCCGTGTTCGTCGCGCAGGCGAACAGGCTCTCTTCGGCATGAACCACGTTGCCCAGGGTCAGGGCGTATTCGACGACTCCGGGCACGTCCACGACGCGGCCGATGTTCGCGCCGCAGCGGCAGACGAAGACGCCAATCCTCGCTTCTTCCTTGCTGACATCCTTCTCCGACGGGTATACACGTTCCTGGCTCAGCCGTCCGCGCCGCGACTTCAGCATCTGGCCGGACAGGGCGCCGGCGGCACTCGCGGTCATCACGGCTTCGGGGATGTCCATCGGGCCGCGGAAGGCGCCGCTGATGAAAACCCCCGCGCGGGTCGTCTCGATCGGGTTCACCGGGTTGGTCTTGCAGAACCCCTGGGGCCCGAGTTCGACGCCGAACTTTTGCGCAAGCTCCTTCGCGCCGGCGGGCGGGTTAAGCCCGACGGACAGCACCACCAGTTCGAATTCCTCTTCCCTGACCCCTGCGTCGTTCGTGGAATAGCGGATGGTGATGTTCTTGGTCACCGGATCTTCGCCGCCTATCGAGACGTAGCTGCGGATGAATTTCACGCCGGGCAGTTTCTCCGCCCTCTGGTAGAAGCGCTCGAAGTCCTTGCCGTAGGAGCGGATGTCGTTGTGGAAAATCGTCGCCTGCATCTCCGGCACGTGGTCCTTGGCCAGGATCACCTGTTTTTGCGTGTACGAGCAGCACACCGCGGAGCAATAGCTGTTGCCGCCGGGGATCACCTGCCTCGAACCGACGCAGTGTATCCAGGCGATCTTTTGCGGATGCTTCTTGTCCGACGGGCGCAGGATGTGCCCCTCGTGCGGCCCGGTGGCGCAGAGCAGCCGCTCAAAGTCGAGGCTGGTGACCACGTTCTCGTAGGTGCCGTAGCCGTAGTCGCCGCGCAGCTTGGGGTCGAACGTCTCGTAGCCGGGCGAGAGCACGATCGCCCCGACCTTGACTTCGACTTTCTCGGGCGTCTGGTTGAAATTGATGGCGTCGTTCTCGCATACGCCCGTGCAGATCGAGCAGGTCTTGTCCTTCAGGTAGAGGCAGGTGTCGTCGATGTAAGTGACCAGCGGCACCGCCTGCGAAAAGTAGATGTGGATCGCCTTGTTCAGCGACAGGTTCTCGTTGAACGGGTCCGGAATCTTCACGGGGCAATACTCGACGCAGACCGTGCAGCCGGTGCACTTGTCCTCGTCGACATAGCGGGGTTTCTTGTTCAGCGTCACCGTGAAGTTGCCGGCCGATCCTTCCACGCCGGCGACCTCGGTGTAGGTCATGATTTCGATATTCGGCTGCCGATCGCACTCGATGAACTTCGGCGACTCGATGCACATCGAACAGTCGTTGGTGGGGAAGGTCTTGTCGAGCTGGGCCATCTTCCCGCCGATGGTGGGCGTCTTCTCCACCAGGTAGACCTTGAAGCCGGAGGTCGCCAGATCGAGCGCCGCCTGAATGCCGCTGATGCCGCCGCCGACGACCATCACGTCGCCGCGCTGATCGTCACCCGCACGCAGGGAGCGCTGACCGACCGCTTCGTGTGCGTGTTCGATTGCCCGTTCTAGTGTGTGTGCCACTGCTCTATTCCTCGGCTGGGTCCCCGACTAAAGGGCTTCCCGGATGATTTCGGTGATGTCCTTCACCTCGATCGCAGCGCCGTCTTTCGCGTTCAGCCTGCTGTCTTCGAAGTTGGTGATGCAATACGGGCAGGAGGTCGCCAGAACCTGCGCCCCGACACCGATCGCCTGGGCTAGCCTCAGGTCGGAGAAGCGCTCGCCCTTGGGGGTTTCCATCCAGATCCGGCCGCCGCCGCCGCCGCAGCAGAAGCTGTCCTTGCGCGACTCCGGCATCTCGCTAAATTGCAGGCCGGGCACCTTCTTCAGTGCTTCCCGGGGCGCGTCATAAATGCCGTTGTGCCGGCCGAGGTAGCAGGGGTCGTGGTAGGTCACTGTCTTGGCGTATTCCTTCTTCAGTTCCAGCCTGCCTTCGGCGATCAGGCTGTGG
>Ga0207932_1000536_pt1 | contig 12816 bp, 9 predicted proteins | sample NGESurdeep092012_FD_184480 | JGI IMG/M metagenome (GOLD analysis project Ga0207932, IMG submission 184480) | Arctic peat soil microbial communities from Barrow, Alaska - NGEE Surface sample 415-2 deep-092012 (SPAdes) | ecosystem: Environmental > Terrestrial > Soil > Wetlands > Peat ...
CCATGTCCCCTGTCAGCTCGACGAACCGGCATACCGCATCGACCTTCGGGCCCATCGAACCGGCAGGGAAGATCTCCCGACGCAACGCACCCGGCGTGATCCGTGTGATCGGCTCCGCCTCGGGCATCCCGTAGTGGCGCACCACGTTCGGCACGTCGGTCAGCACCATCAGCACGTCCGCCTCGAGGGCCTCGGCGAGAACGGCAGCGGTGAGGTCCTTGTCGATCACGGCCTCGACGCCGCGCAGCTTGCCGCGCTCGTCCCTGACGACCGGCACGCCCCCGCCGCCTGCGCAGACGACGACCGCGCCGCTGCGAAGCAGCAAGCGGATCATCCTGGTCTCGACGACCCGCTGAGGCTTGGGCGACCCGACGACCCGGCGCCAGCCGTTCCCGTCCTGGCGAACCGTCCAGCCCCGCTCGTCGGCCAGCCGGAGGGCCTCTGCCTGCTCGTAGACCTCGCCGACGAACTTGGTCGGGTTGTCCAGCGCCTCATCGTGCGCGAGGACGAGCGTCTGGTTCAACATGCTCGCGACCTGACGCCCTGGCAGCGCGTTCTGGAAGGCCTGCAGCAGCCAGTAGCCGATCATCCCCTGCGTCTGCGCCCCCAGCACGTCCAGGGGATATGGCACCGACAACCTCGGGTCCGATGCGCTCTCCACCGCGAGCACGCCGATCTGGGGACCGTTGCCGTGTGTCACCACGAGCTCATGATCGCGGGCCAGGGGTGCCAGCGCCTCAACCGCTAGCGCCACATTGGCAATCTGGTTGGCTGCATCCGGCCGCTCTCCGCGCTTGAGCAGGGCATTGCCTCCGAGCGCGACGACGATGCGCACGTCACGCCTCCGTGCAGATGATGGAACGGGACATGACCTCAGCCGCCCAGTGTCGCGACGAGGATGGCCTTGATGCTGTGCATCCGGTTCTCCGCCTGATCGAACACGATGGATGCGTCAGACTCGAAGACCTCGTCGGTGACCTCGAGCGCGTCCCGACCGGTCGCCTGAAAGAGCTGCTCGCCCACAGTCGTATTCCGGTCGTGAAAGGCCGGCAGGCAGTGCATGAACCGGACGTCGGGGTTGCCCGTGCGCTTCATAAGTTCCGCGTTGACCTGGTACGGGTGCAACAGCTGGATGCGTTCCGCCCACTTCTCTTTCGGCTCCCCCATCGAGACCCAGACGTCGGTGTAGACGAAGTCGACCCCGGCCACGCCCTCGTCGACGTCCTCGGTGTGGGTGATCCTTGCGCCGGTGGTCTCGGCGATCGCCATAGCGGCGGCGGCGACCTCATCGGTGTTCCAGAGCTCACGTGGTGCGACCATGCGGACGTCCATACCCATCAGTGCCCCGCCGAGCAGCAGCGAGTTGCCCACGTTGTTGCGGGCGTCACCGCAGAATGCGAAGGCAATCTCCTCATCCGGCTTGGGACACGACTCGCGCATGGTGAGGATGTCGCACAGCGACTGGGTCGGATGCCACTCGTCGGTCAGGCCGTTCCACACCGGGACGCCGGCGAACTCTCCCAGAGTCTCCACCAGCTCCTGGCGCGACCCGCGGTACTGGATACCGTCATACATCCGGCCGAGCACCCGGGCGGTGTCCTTCATCGACTCCTTGTGCCCGATCTGGCTGCCGCTCGAGTCGAGATAGGTGACGTGGGCCCCCTGGTCGAACGCGGCAACCTCGAACGCGCAGCGCGTGCGGGTCGAGGTCTTCTCGAAGATCAGCGCGATGTTCTTGCCTGTCAGATGTTGCAGCTCGCGCCCGGCGGCCTTGTCCGCCTTCAGCGATGCGGACAGTGTCAGCAGCCCGCGCCACTCGAGGGGAGTGAAGTCGACCTCCTTGAGGAAGTTCCGACCGCTCAGGTTGTTCGTCATGCTAGGTAGCCTCCCGCTCGATTGGACAGGTCATACAGCGGGGGCCTCCGCGGCCCCGCCCCAGCTCGCTGCCGGACACGGTCACCACCTCGACCCCGTTCTTGCGCAGGTGCGTGTTGCTGGTGACGTTGCGCTCATAGGCGACGACCAGGCCCGGGCGGATCGTCAGCACGTTGCAGCCGTCATCCCACTGCTCGCGCTCCGCGGAGTGGACGTTCTGGATCGGGGTGAGCACCCGGATGGAGTCCAGCCCCAGCGCCGCCGCGATCACCTTGTGCATGTCCTCGGGCGGATGCTGGGTGACCCGAAGCTCCAGCTCGGTGTCGCCCGGCTCGACCGTGAACGACGCCAGCATGCTCAGACCCTCGTACTTGGTGAAGGTCTCGCCGTCCACCATCGTCATGACGGTGTCCAGGTGCATGAACGCCCGGTGCTGGGGCAGCGTCACGGCAACGATGCAGCGTGCGGAGCCTGCCGCGAAGAGCCGGATTGCCAGCCGCTCAACCGCCTGGGGCGTAGTGCGTTCGCTCATCCCGACCAGCACGGCACCGTTTCCGATGACCAGGACGTCGCCACCCTCCATGGTGGCCGCGCCACCTGAGGTTCCCTCCGACCAGGTGCGGTAGTCAGCGCTGGCGAACATCGGGTGCCACCGGTAGATCGCCTCATAGTGCAGCGACTCGAGCATCCGGGCATTTTTGCGCATCGCGTTGATCGCCACGCCGTCATAGATCCAGCAGGACGTATCGCGGGTGAACAGGTGGTTGGTCAGCGGGTAGAGCAGGAAGCTGTCGTCCTGCATCGCATGGAAGAACAGCGATGGGGGCTCGTCGATCCACTCGAGCACCTCACGCTTGGTGAGCCCCCCGACGAGGGTCTCGGTGAGCGCCTGCGAGTCAAGGGAAGCGAGCGCCGCCCGGACCGGGTCGAGCGCAATGGGTCCGTAGACCCGTTTGTCGAAGATGTGGTCGAGGATGTAGTCGCGCGCCTCGGGCTGCTGCACCGTCTCGCGCAGCAGGTCGTCGAAATGGATGACCTCGACGTTCAGCTCGCGCAACGTCTCGGTGAACCCGTCGTGCTCCTCCTTCGCGCGCTCGACCCACAGAACTTCATCGAAGAGCAGCTCGTCCTTGTTGCTCGGAGTCAGCCGTTTGAGCTCGAAGTCGGGCCGGTGAACGATCGCCCGCCGTAGCCTGCCGACCTCTGAGTCGACATGGAGGCTTCCCGGCTGCGCCGTCTGCCCTTCGTGTGCCACCGGACCTCCAAAACTGACGTAGGGGAACTCGCCGCCCCAGTATTGCGGAAGAAGATCTCCTCCCTCTCGGGGCACCGGCGACAGGTCTTATCGCCGGACCCCCATTGACGTATGCGGCGAGCGGGTGTTCAGTCGACGCTAGGTCCTGTGATGGCAGTCACACAGGTACCGACGACTCAATTCCCCCCCAGCCCTAGCTGCTGCAATTCTTCAACCCCCCTGAAGGAGCAACGACATGAAGTACACCCCACCCGGTCAGCCCGGGAGCATCGTTTCGGTCGCGCCGAGGTATGAGAACTTCATCGGCGGCAAGTGGCTGGCACCGACGCACGGCAAGTACCGCGTCGACCTGACCCCCGCGACGGCAGGGCCGATCACCGAAGTGGCTGAGTCGACGCCCGAAGACGTCGAGCTCGCCCTGGATGCCGCTCACGCGGCCAAGGATGCGTGGGGTGAGGCATCGGCAACCGAACGCGCTGCGGTGCTCAACTCCATCGCCGACGTGATCGAGAAGAACAAGGAGATGCTGGCGGTCGCCGAGAGCTGGGAGAACGGCAAGCCGGTCCGGGAGACCTTGGCCGCAGACATCCCGCTGATGGTCGACCACTTCCGCTACTTCGCGGCGGCGGCCCGATCGGAGGAGGGCTCCTCCACCGAGATCGACAAGGATCTGGTCGCCTATCACTTCCGTGAGCCACTCGGTGTCGTCGGGCAGATCATCCCGTTCAACTTCCCGCTGCTGATGGCCGCATGGAAGCTTGCCCCGGCACTGGCTGCGGGCAACTGCTCGGTGCTCAAGCCCGCGTCGCCGACCCCCTGGTCGATCCTGAAGCTGATGGAGGTCATCCAGGACGTCTGCCCACCTGGCGTGATCAACGTCGTGACAGGGCCGGGTGCGGAGATCGGCAAGGCACTGGCCACGAACACGCGGATCGCGAAGATCGCGTTCACCGGTGAGACGGTGACCGGGCGGCTGATCATGCAGTACGCCGCGCAGAACCTGATCCCGTCCACCACCGAGCTGGGCGGCAAGTCGCCGAACATCTTCTTCGCCGACGTGATGGACCACGACGACGAGTTCCTGGACAAGGCGATCGAGGGTCTGGTGCTGTACGCCTTCAACAAGGGCGAAGTCTGCACCGCCCCCTCCCGGGCGCTGATCCACGAGGACATCTACGACGAGTTCATGGCCCGTTGCCTGACCCGGATCGCCGCGATCAAGCAGGGCGACCCGCTGGACACCGAAACCATGATCGGGCCGCAGGTCTCCAAGCAGCAGATCGACAAGATCTCCTCGTATGTCGACATCGGTCGCGCTGAAGGAGCGGAGGTCCTCATCGGAGGCCACCGCGCCACCATGGATGGGGAGTTCGCCACCGGCTACTTCTACGAGCCGACCGTGCTCAAGGGCGACAACAAGATGCGAGTGTTCCAGGAGGAGATCTTCGGGCCGGTGCTGGCGGTCACCACCTTCAAGGACGACGAGGAGGCGCTGGCAATCGCCAACGACACCCTCTACGGTCTGGGCGCCGGTGTCTGGACCCGCGACGGGAACAGGGCCTACAAGATGGGCCGCAAGATCAAGGCGGGCCGCGTCTGGACGAACTGCTACCACGCGTATCCGGCCGGTGCAGCGTTCGGCGGTTACAAGATCTCCGGCGTCGGCCGGGAGAACCACCGGATGATGCTCGACCACTACAGCCAGACGAAGAACCTGCTGGTCAGCTACAGCACCAAGCCGCTCGGCTTCTTCTAAAGGCGTCTGATGTCCGAGTCGGTCATTTCGGCACGGATCACGGCCACCCCGGCGGCGCGTGAGGCGATCGCTCGCCTCCACGCCGCCCGGGGCGGCCCGGTGATGTTCGTGCAGTCCGGCGGCTGCTGCGCCGGCAGCACCCCGATGTGCTTCCCCATGGGTGAGTTCATCCTCGGCGATGTCGACGTGCTGCTCGGCGACATCGACGGCAGCCCGTTCTACATCGACAAGCGCCTCGACGAGGCGTGGCACCAGGATGTGTTCCTGCTCGATGTCTCAGAAGGCGAGCCCGAGGACTTCTCGCTGGCTGCCGGAGACAACCTCCATTTCGTCACCCTGTCCCCCGCCTGCGCCACACCCGCCGTGAGCGACAAAGGCTGACCCCAACCGGGATCGGTATAGTCGCGCAAATGGTGAACAGTGCCCGAGGCAGTGACTTGACGCAGCGTGTCTCGCTGCAACGTGCTTCATTGGAACGTGCCTCGTCGCAGCGTGCCTCGTTGCGGCATTCGACGCACCGTCTCGCCTCGTTGACGTGAGACGTCCTCGCCACATCTCGGTTCCCTGGGCGGCGGCGGCAGCGACCATTCTGGTCGTCGCCGCCGGCTCGGGGGCCGCGGCGGTGGTGACGTCGAGCCCCGCCATCGCCACCAGCTCACGATTCGTTGCGGGCACGCCCGAGGCGGGCGCTGCTGTGGGACTGGACGTGACCGTGTACCTGCCCGCAAAGACCCCGGCCCCGGCGATCCTGCTTGCGCACGGACTCAACGGGACCAAACGCGATCTGGACTCCGAGGCGCGCTCACTGGCCGAGCACGGCTACGTCGTGATGGCCTACACGGCACGGGGTTTCGGTCGCTCTGGCGGGCTGATCCATCTGAACTCACCGACGTACGAGGTCGCTGACGCCAGCAAGCTCATCTCCTATCTGGCGACGTTGCCGCAGGTACTCAAGGACGCCCCTGGCGATCCGCGTGTCGGAGTGGCCGGTTCCTCCTACGGTGGCGGGCTGGCGCTGCTGCTGAGCGCCTACGACAAGCGCGTCGACGCAGTGGGCGCGGACATCACCTGGAACGACCTTTCGCAGGCGCTGTTCCCGAACGCCGCCGGTGGCCAGCCCGGGGTGTTCAAGAAGGTGTGGGCCGGTCAGCTCTTCGCCTCCGCGGCGCAGCGCAGGGGCGGGGCCTGCGGGCGATACGCCCCGGACCTGTGTGCCGCTTACCAGCAGGCCGCCAGCACGGGCGAGCCGAACGCGTCGATCCTGGCGCTGCTGAAGGCCTCGAGCCCGGCCAGCGTGATCAACCGGGTCAGCGCCCCGACCCTGCTCAGCCAGGGAGAGCAGGACTCACTCTTCCCCCTGGGGCAGGCAGCAGCCAACGCCAGGGGAATCGCCGCAAACGGCACACCGGTCAAGGTGATCTGGCGTTCTGGGGGCCATGACGGCGAGACGGTCACCTCAGATCTGGTGAGCTACCTGCAGGGTTGGTTCGACCCGGTTCTGCTCAAACACGGGCAGGTGAACACCTCCTTCGACGTCACGGTGCCAGGTTCCGGTATCTCATCAGCCACCGGACGGACCGTGTCGCAAAGCCTCAAGGTCGACCACGGCTTCACCGGAGGTCGGACCCAGCAGGTGGGTGTCCTGGGCTTTCCCCAGACCATCTATGCGCCCGCCGGGGGAAGCCCGGCCGCCGTCACCTCTCTCCCGGGCCTCGGCAGCCTGCTCGGAGCGGCCTCCACCATCACCGGTTCCCAGGGCCTGGGCGCGCTTCCGGGTCAGGTGGCGATCTTCCCGTCGCAACCTCTTCCGAAGAGCCTGCTGGTGGCCGGGTCGTCGACAGTCAGGCTGGAGGTCACGGCCCACGGGGCCACCGACGCGACCCTGTTCGCCTCCGTGCACCACGTCACGGCTGACGGGACCGACACCCTCCCCGCTGGGCTGGTCGCCCCGATTCGGCTGACCGGACTCACTCCCGGGGTCCCCCGGACCGTGACCGTCACGCTTCCTGCCGTGGTGAGCAACCTGCCCGCTGGGGATCGACTGGCCCTGACCGTCGCAACCACCGATCTTGCCTACCAGCTGCCATCCTCGCCACGCAGCTACACGATCGCCGTTCCCGACGGCACTGTCTCCGTGGCCACCATCGATGGACGTATCCTGCGCACCGGCCAGCCATGGCTATGGCTCGTGGCAGGCGTGGCCGCGATGGCGATCCTGATCCTCGGCGGGCTGGTCGCGGCGGCCCGGCGACGCCGCCGTCGGAGCGTGGACGCCGAGCTGGCCCGCGTCTCGGTGTCGATCGAGGGTCTGGTCAAGGACTACGGCGATGGATACCGGGCCGTGGACGGCGTGAGCTTCCAAGTCGAAGTCGGGCAGGTCGTCGGGCTGCTCGGGCCCAACGGAGCCGGCAAGACCACCGTCCTTCGGGTCCTGATGGGCCTGATCCGGCCGACGGCAGGCACGGTGCACGTGTTCGGCGAGCAGGTCGAGGCAGGCGCACCGGTGCTGTCGCGGATCGGATCATTCATCGAGGGACCGGGCCTGCTCCCGCACCTGTCCGGTCGCGACAACCTGCGGCTGTTCTGGGCTGCGACCGGTCGCCCGCCAGAGGACGCGGAGTTCGACACGGCCCTGGAGATCGCCGGCCTCGGCACCTCGGTCGACCGTCGGGTCAAGACCTTCAGCCAGGGAATGAAACAGCGGCTGGCAATCGCCCAGGCGATGCTCGGGCTTCCCGAGCTGTTGGTGCTGGATGAACCCACCAATGGCCTGGACCCCCTGCAGATCGCCGAGATGCGTGAAGTGCTCCGCCGGTATGCCGCGACCGGCCGCACCGTCGTGATCTCCAGCCATCTGCTGGCCGAGGTCGAGCAGACCTGCAGCCACGTCGTCGTGATGCACAACGGCAAGCTGGTCGCGGTGGGGTCGGTGGCCGAGATTGCCCGCAGTGGCGGGATGCAGCTGGCAGTGAAGAACCCCCAGCTGGCACAAGAGATTCTGGCCGCCGCGGGTGTGGACTCGCAGACGGTGCCGGCACGTCGCTCACTGGAGGACATCTTCATCGAGATGGTTGGCGCAGATCATGACTGAACCCCTGGCCAGCGCTCCTGGCCCCGCGGACCACCCGGCGCCAACCCGTCGCGGTGTCCACGACAGGCTGATGCAGCTGGAAGCAGTGCATGACAACGGCTTCCGGCCCGAGCGGACTCTGCGCGTGCCGGTGGAGTTTGTCCGGCAGCTGCGCCGGCGCCGGACCCAGCTGACAGTGCTCGTCCTGCTGGTCCTGCCAGTGATCATCGCGCTGGCGTTCAAGATCAGCTCGGGCACAACCTCGTCGGGTGCCGCTCCACAGGGCGGCGGCTCAGGCAGGGCGGGCGCCCCGGCGCTGGTCAACCTGGCAACAACAGGCGCAACCAACTTCGCGCTCTTCACCGAGTTCGCCTCAGCCGGGTTCCTGCTGGTAGTCATCGTCGCCCTGTTCTGCGGGGACACCGTGGCCAGCGAGGCCAGCTGGTCTTCCCTGCGCTACCTGCTCGCGATCCCCGTGCCTCGGTCGCGGCTCCTGCGACAGAAGCTGATCGTGGCCCTGAGCCTCAGCTTCGGTGCGAACCTGTTGCTCCCCCTCTGGTCATACGTCGTCGGAGGGGTGTTCTTCGGCTGGGCGCCCGGGCAGTCTCCGCTGGGCGGGACATTCACCACCGGAGCCGCGCTGCAGCGGCTGCTCATCGTCGTCGGCTACTCCTGCATCCAGTCGCTCCTGGTGGCAGCGCTCGCCTTCCTGCTCAGCGTGCTGACGGACGCACCTCTGGGGGCAGTCGGCGGCGCAACGATGCTGGTGGTCGTGTCCAACATCCTGGACTCGATCACCTCGCTCGATCCCTACCGGCGCTTCCTGCCCACCCATTTCCAGTACTCCTGGCTGGACGCGCTGGGGCAGAGCATCGTGTGGGACGACATGATGCGCGGCACCGGGCTCGTCCTCGTCTACGCCGCGGTGTTCTTCGCCCTTGCCTGGTGGCGGTTCCAGGAAAAGGACATCCTCAGCTAGAACCTCCGATCATGCTCCGAGAGTCTGTGATTCGGATCACGTCCGGCCGTCGCAAAGCGCGGGACCTTGGCCCCCGGTCCAGATCACGAGCGGTCGTGTGCCGGGGTTAGAGTGAAAGCGCTTTCATCGGGAGCCCAGGAATTCGGACTCCCCGGGGGGATGGACTTACTTAGGTGAGACTAAGTTACCGACCGATCGGTCAGAATAAGCCGATGTTCCGACACCCATCAACCCCCGGAAGTGCCTGTACGTGCGAAGATGACCCTCATGCCTCAGCAATCCGTCTCCCGGGCTACCGTGGCTAAACGCCGTGGCCGCCCTGGGTACGACCAAGAGTCCGTCCTCAAGATTGCCGTCGATGTATTCAACAAACACGGCTTCGAAGCGACCTCGATGAATGTCCTTGCGGACAACCTGGGCATCACCAAATCCGCCATCTATCACCACGTCCCGTCCAAGGGTGACCTGCTGCGCCTCGCGCTGAACCGTGCCCTCGACGGGCTGGAGGGGATCCTCAAAGAGCCCGGCGCCACCCAAGGCCGTGCGGACCACCGGCTCGAGTACGTGCTGCGACGCACGGTTGACGTCATGGTGGACGAGCTGCCCTTCGTCACCCTCCTGCTTCGCGTTCGCGGCAATACCGAGATTGAACGGGTGGCCATGACGCGCCGGCGGAAGTTCAATGCGCGCGTGACAAAGCTGGTGAAGACCGCCAGCACTGAAGGATCCGTGCGCGGCGACATCGACCCCACCATCACCAGCCGCCTGCTCTTCGGCACCATCAACTCCATCGTCGACTGGTACCGCCCCGGGGGCGCCATCACCGCGCAGAGGCTGGCTGACGACTTGATCACCATGACCTTCGACGGTCTGCGTCTGCCGGCGGCTGAGCGGGCTTCCTGAGCCCCGCTACTTCTCGACCAGCGTCAGCACGTCGTAGGTGGCCACGATCTCGCCGTCCTGGTTGTGCAGCACGGCGTCCCAGCACACTTCGCCGTGCTCATCCGTCTCGCGCGGGGTGATCTTCTTGGCTGTGAGCGTGACCGAAATGGAGTCCCCCGCTGCCACGGGCTTGAGGAAACGGGCCGATTCCAGCCCGTAGTTGGCCAGCACAGGGCCCGGTTCCGGCGAGACGGACAAGCCGGCGGCCCAGGACAGGAGCAGGTAACCGTGGGCCACGATCCCGGGGAAGAACGGGTTCGCCGCCGCGGCTTCCTCATTGGTGTGCGCGTAAAAGGTGTCCCCGGTGGAGTCCGCGAAGGCTGCGATATCCCCGAGAGTGACCTGGCGCAGCTCCGACTTGACCGCATCGCCGACTCTCAGCGTGGCGAGACTCTTGCGGAAGGGGTGCTCCCCGAAGTGCTGGTCAGCACCGGTGTGCCATACGCCGGTAATGGCAGTGAGCATGTTGGGGGAACCCTGGACAGCGGTCCGCTGCATGTGGTGCAGAACCGAACGCATACCGCCCAGCTCTTCGCCGCCGCCGGCTCGTCCGGGACCACCGTGAACGAGCTGCGGCACCGGCGACCCGTGGCCGGTGGAGGTGCGGGCATCTTCGCGGCTCAGCACCAGAACACGGCCGTGATGGGCGGCAATCCCGGTCACCAGCTCCCGGGCCACCACGACGTCGTTGGTCGCCACCGTGGCCACCAGGGAGCCGGAACCCAGTGCGGCCAGACGGATGGCATCCGCGACGTCGTCATACCCGATGACCGAGGACACCGGGCCAAAAGCCTCCAGGGAGTGAACCTCCGGCGCTTCGGGATCTGCCCAGGTCAGCAGCAGGGGAGCCATGAAGGCCCCGGACTCAACGACGCCGACGGAGCCGTCGCCCCGGGTGACAGCCGGGGCATCCAGTGAACCGTAGGCAAGCTCGCCGCCGGCATTGACCATTGCCAGCACCGTCGCGCGAACGTCAGCAAGCTGCTCCAGGGACGCGAGCGCGCCCATGGTGACGCCCTCCGCCCGCGGATCACCGATCACCACACGCTGTTCGATGCGCGACTTCGTGGCCGCGACAACGTCATCGATGACGGCATGGGGCACGAGGGCGCGGCGGATGCTGGTGCACTTCTGGCCGGCCTTGACGGTCATCTCGGTGACAAGCGACTTGACGAAGGCGTCGAACTCTGGGGTGCCAGGGGTTGCATCCGGTCCCAGAATGGCCGCGTTCAGCGAGTCCGTCTCTGCCGTGAACCGGATACCTCCATTGACGACGTTGCCGTGTGACTTCAACAGCCGCGCCGTGGAGGCAGAACCCGTGAAAGAGACCAGATCCCGGTAGTCGAGCTCATCCAGGAGGGTCCGGGCCGGGCCTGAGATGAGTTGCAGCGAACCGGCCGGGAGGATGCCGGACTCGATGATGAGCTTCACGACGGCTGCGGTCACATAGCCCGTGGGCGTGGCCGGCTTCACGATGCTGGGCACACCGGCGATGAATGCTGGAGCGAGCTTCTCCAACATGCCCCAGACCGGGAAGTTGAAGGCGTTGATCTGCACGGCCACACCCGGAATCCGCGTGTAGATATGTTCACCGATGAAGGACCCATCCTTGGACAGCACCTCCGCGGGTCCATCCACCACCATCTGGGCATTGGGAAGCTCGCGCCGTCCCTTGGAAGAGAAGGTGAACAGGACCCCGATACCGCCGTCTATGTCCACCATGTTGTCGATCTTGGTGGCTCCGGTGCTGAAGGCAAGGTCATAGAGCTGTTCACGATGCCCTTTGAGGAACTGGGCCAGCTCCTTGAGCTTGAGCGCCCGCTGGTGGAACGTCAGCTTGCCGAGCTCCCGCTGACCAACGGTGCGTCCGTGCTCGACGACAGATCCAAGGTCCAGTCCTTCGGCGCTGACCTGGAAGAGAACCTCGCCGGTGCTGGCGTCGCGGACGGCGGTGGCATGGCTGCCCACCGCGCTGTGTTCCGGCAGCCACCATTGGTCGCGGACGAAGCTGGAGACCAGCTGTGCAGTGTCTTGAGGGGCAACGGTGGACGTCATCGTCGGGGTCCTTTCATATCTGGTCCAATGAACCGGCCTGAGCCGGCCCGCGAGCGGAGTCGCCCATCGACAGCCGTTTATCTGACCGGTCGTTCGGTAATTTGTCTAGGTTATTAGCCCAAGAGCGGCGGAGGGCTAGTTATTCCAGTCATAGAACCCCTTGCCTGACTTCTGGCCGAGCTCCCCACGAGCCACCATGTTCCTCATAAGCTGCGGCGGGGCAAACCGCTCGCCCAGGGTGGAGTGCAGGTACTCGGCAACCCCGAGCCTGACATCCAGGCCCACCATGTCCGTCAGTCGAAGTGGTCCCACGGGGAACTTGTAGCCCAGGACCATGGCGGCGTCGATGTCCTCGACGGAGGCCACGCCTTCCTCCACCATCCGGATTGCTTCGAGCCCGATGGCCACCCAAGCCGGGAGGAGGCAAACCCGGGGGCGTCATTGACCACCACCGGGGTCTTGCCCAACGCCTCCACCCACCGGCGGGCAAGTGCGGCCAGCTCGGCGGAGGTGTTCTTCCCCAGCACCACCTCAACCAGCAAGGACGCAGGAACCGGATTGAAGAAGTGCAGCCCGCAGAATCGTTCAGGCCGCTGCAACCCTTCCGCAAGCGCGGTGACGGACAGGGATGACGTGTTGCTGGACAGCCAGGCCCCGGCACCCAGCTGCCCTTCCACGGCGGCCAGCGAGCTCTCGACACGTTCCCTGGCCGCTTCGGCCGACTGCTGATCCCGCTCCACCACGACAACGGCGGCACCCGCCAGGCGAACCCATGCGCAATACCCGCACCCATACGACCGCCGCCCAGGACGCCGACACGGCTGGGAATCGTTGCTTCAGTGCTCACTTGGTCTCTTCTCCTTCCAGAACGCCTGCAGGCTCAG
>Ga0207932_1000537_pt1 | contig 12814 bp, 8 predicted proteins | sample NGESurdeep092012_FD_184480 | JGI IMG/M metagenome (GOLD analysis project Ga0207932, IMG submission 184480) | Arctic peat soil microbial communities from Barrow, Alaska - NGEE Surface sample 415-2 deep-092012 (SPAdes) | ecosystem: Environmental > Terrestrial > Soil > Wetlands > Peat ...
GGGCGCGCGCCGGCAGCTCGCGGAGATCGCGGCGGCGGGGATCTCGCTCACGGCGGTGACCGACCGTCTCGAGATGGACGGGGTGGCGAAGTTCACGAAGTCGTTCACGAGCCTCCTCGCGGCGATCGAGACGAAGCGCGCGGCGGTGCGGTGAGCGATCTCGCGGCGCAGCGGTGGTTCGGGGAGCGGGTGGCGCGGCGCGTCCAGGAGGCGCGAACCGACCTTCTGCCGCGGCTCTTCGCGCGGGACGTGACCCTCTTCCAGGCGGAGGGCGGCGGCACGAAGGAGGTGGCCGACCGTCTCGGCTGGCTCGATCTCCCCATCACTATGGAGCCGCGCCTGCGCGAGGTCCTCGACTTCGTCGCCGAGGTGCGGGCCGCGGGGTTCCGGCGGGTGCTCCTCCTCGGGATGGGCGGCTCGAGCCTCGCGCCGGACGTGTTCGGGCGCCTCCTCGGGGGCGGGCCCGGCGCGCTGGGCCTCACCGTGCTCGACACCACCGACCCCGGCGCCATCCTCGCGGCGGAGGCCGCGGGCGACCTCGGGACCACCTTCTTCCTGGTCTCGAGCAAGTCGGGGGGGACCGTCGAGCCGAACGCGCTCGCCGCGTACTTCCTGGAGCGGACACGGGGGAACGGCGCCCAGTTCGCCGCCATCACCGATCCGGGAAGCTCCCTCGCGGCGCTCGCCGCCGCCCGCGGTTTCCGCCGCACCTTCCTCAACCCGCCCGACATCGGTGGCCGGTACTCCGCGCTCTCCCTCTTCGGGCTGGTGCCCGCCGCCCTGGTCGGCGTGGACGTGGGCCGGGTGCTGGCGCGCGCGCGCGGCGCGCAGGCGGACTGCGCCGATGCCGACGGCCCGCCGGACCAGCGGGTGTCGCGGCTCGCGGCGTTCCTCGCGACGGGCGTGGAGGAGGGCCGCGACAAGCTGACGCTCCTGATGCCCCCGGAGACGGAGCCGTTCGGCGCGTGGATCGAGCAGCTCGTCGCCGAGAGCACGGGGAAGCACGGCACGGGCGTGCTCCCGGTGGTGGGGGAGCCGGTGCGCGACGCGGCGGCGTACGGGAGCGACCGGGTGTTCGTGGCGCTGGCCCCTGCGGGGGACGCCGGCGCGGCGCTGCAGCGCTCCCTCAACCTCCTCTCGAAGGCGGGCCACCCCGCGCTCTCGCTGCCGTTCGATCCCGCCACCGACCTCGGCGGCGCCTTCCTCGAGTGGGAGATCGCCACGGCGCTGACGGGGGTGTGGCTGCGCCTCAATCCGTTCGACCAGCCCAACGTCGCCGAGAGCAAGGCGAACACCGACGCGGTGCTCGCGCGCTTCGCCCGCGGTGAGGCGCCGCCCGCCGAGGGGATGGCCGCGGACCGCGGCGCCCTCGCCGCCCGCCTCGCGGCCTGGCGCCGCGCGCTGCGCCCCGGGGACTACGTCGCCCTCCTCGCCTACCTCGCCCCGAACCCGGCGCACGACGCCCTGCTCGGCCGGCTGCGCGCGGCGATCGGCGACGCGACGGGCGCCGCGGTGACGATCGGGTACGGGCCGCGGTTCCTGCACTCGACGGGCCAGCTGCACAAGGGCGGCCCCGCGAGCGGCGCCTTCCTCCAGGTGGAGACGACCGATGCCCGCGACGCCGCGGTGCCCGGCGCCGGCTACACCTTCGGGCGCCTCAAGCTGGCGCAGGCGCTCGGGGACCTGGCGGCGCTGGAAGGACGGAAGCGGAACGTGGTGCGGGTGCGGCTGGCGGACGGGGACCTGCCCGTGCTCGAAGCGGCGCTGGCCGACGCGCTCGGCGCCGCCTAGCGGCTCTCACTCTCCGGCGATCAGGCGGCCGCCGAAGCCGCCGAGGGACCCTCCACCGGCAGTACCAGCCAGAACGTGCTGCCTCGCCCCAGCGTGCTCTCGACGCCGATCTGCCCGCCGTGCAGGTCCACGAACCGCTTGCAGAGCGCCAGCCCGAGCCCGGTGCCCTCGTAGCGCCGGGCGTGGGAGGCGTCCACCTGGCTGAACTCCGAGAAGAGGCGCGGCAGGTCGTGCGGGGCGATGCCGATCCCGGTGTCGGAGACCGCGATCCACACGGCGTCCCGCTCGGTGGCGGGGCCGCCCGCGGTCAGGACCATCGGCCGGCGCACGGCGCGGACGGTGATGTGCCCGCCGGCGGGCGTGAACTTCACCGCGTTCGAGACGAGGTTGAAGAGGATCTGCCGGACCCGGAGCTCGTCGGCGCGCACCACCAGCGTCTCGGGGGCGAGGTCGAGCGCGACCGTGTGCTCCTTCGCCGCAACGAGGCTCTGCATCCCCTCGAGGACGTCCCCCACCAGCGGCCGCAGGTCGGTCGGCGTGAGGTGCAGCTCCATCCGTCCCGCCTCCACCTTCGAGAGGTCGAGGATGTCGTTCACGAGCCCGAGGAGATGGCGCCCGTTCCGCGCCACCGTCTCGAGGGCGTCCTTCTGGTCGGTGGTGAGGCGGCCGTGGGCGCCGAGCAGCAGCATCTCCGAGAAGCCGATGACGGCGTTGAGGGGCGTGCGCAGCTCGTGCGACATGTTGGCGAGGAACTGCGCCTTCATCCGGTTGGCGCGCTCCAGCTCGCTGATCTTGAGCGCCAGTTCCCGGCTCGCGTCCTCCGCGGAGCGGTAGAGGCGCGCGTTCGCGATGCCGACGGCGAGCTCGGCGGCGACCTCCTCGACCAGTCCGACCTCGTCCTCCCGCCAGTAGCGGGCGATGCCCACCCGGTGGAAGGCCACGACACCGATCGCTTCGCCGCGGAGCAGGATCGGCGTGACGAGGGCGGCGAGGGGATCGGCGGCGCCGGGGATCCCCCCCGGGATGCGCGGATCCAGCCGGGCATCGGGCGTCTCCAGGGTCCGGCGCTCCCGCATCGCCGCGAGCTGCAGCGGGATCGTGGGGTCGGGGCGCGCGGAGATCGACGGCACCTCCGGCGCGTGCCACTCGCTGGCGGCGGCGAGGAGGTCGGGCCCGCGCCGCAGGCGCACGAAGCAGCGCGACACCGCCAGCGCGCCCCCCAGCTCGCGGACGGCCGACTCGAGGATGGTCTGCAGGTCGAGGGTCTGGCGGATGCGGCTGTTGAGGGCGTTGATCAGCGCGGCCCGGCGCTCGCGGGCGGCCAGCTCGGTGACGGCGCGCAGGCTCTCGATCACCAGCGCGGTGTGGTTGGCGAGGTCGCGGAGCAGCTCGACCTCCCCCTCGCCGAAGGTGCGGCCGCGGCGCGGGTTCTCGACACCCAGGGCGCCGATGCACTGGCCGCGGAGCATCAGGGGGAGCACCGCCGCGCCGCGGAGGGTGACGCCGGCGTGGAGGGAGCGGTAGCCGCGGCCCTCCCGCGCCACGTCGTCCACGATCGTGCGCTGCGCTGCGCGCACGGTGTCGCCCGCCATCGAGCCCTCCCGCGGCACCACGGACCCCACCAGCGTCGCGAGGGGGCCGGTGGCCGCCTCGAGCACCAGCGTCGCCCCGTCGGGCGCGAGGAGCGCGACGTACCCGCTGTCGGTGCCGATGAGCTGCGCGGCGCTCTCCGCCACGAGGCGCAGCAGCCCGCGGACGTTCCGCTCCGTCAGCAGCACCTGGCTGATCTGATTGAGCTTCTCGACGAACGCGATGTGCCGGTCCTGGCGCCGCCGCGCGCGGAGGAGGCGCGCGACGCCCGCCAGCGCGAGGACGGCGGTGACGGCGACGGCGGCGAGCTCGGGTGTGCTCATCGGGAGTGGTGGCGGCTCACGCGGGCACGATAGACGGACCCGCCGACGCGGTGGGAGACCCCCCACGTGACGGCGAGCGCCGCGGCGGCCCCCGCCGCGGCGAACCCCAGGTGCGCTGCGTCCAGCTACCGCTCCCGCATCGCCGTGACCATCGCGCAGAACTCCTCGGTGAGGCCGGGGTCGAACTGCGTGCCGGTGCGGGCGCGGATCTCCGCGACCGCCCAGTCCACCGAGATCTTGGCGCGATAGGGCCGCCCCGTCGTCATCGCCTCGAACGCATTGGCGATCGCGAAGATGCGCGCCGGAAGGGGGATCGCCTCGCCTGTCAGCCGCTCCGGGTACCCGCTGCCGTCCCAGTGTTCGTGGCTGTACCGCACGATGTCGAGCGCACGGCCGAGCCCGGGCACGTTGCGCAGGATGTCGGCCGCCACCGCGGGGGTCCGCTGGATCTGCGCCTTCTCCTCGGGCGTCAGCGTCCCGAGCTTGGTCAGGAGGGCGTCGGGGAGGGTGAGCTTCCCCACGTCATGCAGCAGGAAGCCGCGGAACACGTTCGGGTCGGCCGCGAGCTCCGGCGCCGCCCGCTCGCAGAACAGCTGCGCCAGGCGCGCCGGCCGCTCCGCCTCCAGGGCGCTGAGCCCCTCGCGGGCCGCGAGGGCGAGCGCCAGGGCGGCCACGGTGCCGGTGTACGACTCGTCGAGCGCCAGATACGTCTTCTGCAGTTCGGCGACCTTGTCCTGCAGCTTGCTGGCCAACCGGTCGGCATACGCGGTGGAGAAGGTCTCGCCCTGGTGCTTGCGCGGCTGGAGGGCGGGCTCCGGCTGGCCGATCGCGCGCGAGACCTCGGCGAGGATCTCCCGGGGCTCGAGCGGCTTGACGAGGTACGCCGCGGCGCCGAGGGACATCCCGAACTCGCGGTCCTTGGGGTCGGTATACGAGCCGGTGTAGAAGACGACGGCGATGGCCGCGAGGTTGGGGTCGGTCTTGATGGCCCGGCAGAGCTGGAAGCCGTCGAGGTTCGGCATCAGGATGTCGGTGAGCACGACGTCCGGATGGTCCGTGCGGATGAGGCGCAGGGCGGACTCGCCGTCATCGGCGGTCGCGACCTGGTAGCCGGCGCTCTGGAAGACGCCCTTCAGGGACCGTCTGTTGTAGGCGAGATCGTCCACGACCAGCACGCGCACGGCTGACTCCCCCGGGTGAGTGCCACTGAGATAGCGCCGGGCGCGTCACCGGGCAAGCGGCGTGCCGCGCGACGCGCGTCCCGTCGCGGCGGTGTCACGGGCGTGTTCCCCGGCGAGGGCGGCCTCCAGCGCGTCGGCGAGGAGGCTGCAGGCGAGCACTACGGCGGCGACCGCCCCGGCCGGCGCCAGGGCGACCCACGGGGCCACCACCAGCGCGTCCCGCCCGGCCGCGATCATGTTGCCCCACGAGGCGGTGGGTGGCTGGACGCCGAGGCCGAGGAAGGAGAGGCCGGCCTCGAGCATGATGGCGTTGCCGACCCCCAGCGCCGTGGCGACGAGGGCCGGGGCCAGGGCATTGGGGACGACGTGCCGCGCGAGGAGCCGCGCGGGGCGGACGCCGAGGGCGCGGGCCGCCTCGACGAAGGGGCGCTCGCGCAGGGAGCGCACCTCGGTGCGGACCAGGCGCGCCACGCCCATCCAGCCGGTGAGGCCGAGCGCGATCACGACGAGGAGCACGCCCGGCTCGAAAAGGGCCACGAGGAGGAGGAGCAGGGGCACGCGCGGGACGGCGAGCGCGGCGTCGGTGAGCGTCACGATCGCCCGGTCCGCGGCGCCGCCCGCGAAGCCCGCGGTCGCGCCGGCCGCCACCCCCGCGAGGAGCGCGGTGAACGCGGCGAGGAACCCGACGGCCAGGGACACCCGCGCCCCCGCGCAGAGCCGCACGAAGAGGTCGCGCCCGAACGCGTCGGTGCCGAGGAGGTGGAGGGCGCCGTCCGGCGTGGCGGCGAGAGGCGCGACGAAGCGGCGGGCCACGATGTCGCCCAGGCCGCCGCCCGAGGTGCCGAGGAGGGCCGGGGCGGCGAGCGCCGCCGCCGCGGCCAGAAGGACCAGGCCCCCGCCCGCGATCGCGCGCCGGTCGCGGAGGAGCAGCGCGCCCGCTCCCCCCTTCACGCCGCAACCTCGACCCGCGGGTCGGCGAGGGCGGCCAGGAGGTCGGCAAGGAGGTTGCTGGCGACCACGAGGAGCGCGAAGATCGCCGTCGTCGCCATCACCACCGGGTAGTCGCGGGCGAGGACCGCCTGGACCACCACGTGGCCCATCCCCGGCCAGGCGAAGATGGTCTCGACGAACACCACGCCCGAGAAGAGGGCGGGGAGTTGGAGGCCGAGCAGCGTGACGAGGGGAAGGAGCGCGTTGCGCAACCCGTGCCGCACGAGGATGCGGGACTCGGCGAGTCCGCGCGAGCGCGCCGCGGCCACGAACGGTTGCCGGAGCGCGCCCGCGATGCTCGCCCGCGCGAACCGGGCCACGCCCGCCGCGCCGATCAGCGCGAGGGTCGCGACGGGCAGCAGGAGGTGCCGCAGCCGGTCGGCCAGCCGCGCCCCCGGGGCGAGGAAGTCGGCCCCGACGCTCTCCGCGCCGAGCGCGGGGAGTCGGAGCGCGGGCGGCCAGCCCCAGAGCGTCGCGCCGTACGCGAAGACGAGGACGAGGCCGAGCGCCACAACGTACGACGGCAGGGCCTGGGCGACGGTCGTCGCGGCCGTGAGGGTGGCGTCGAGCCCGGTGCCGCGACGCATCGCCTGCGTGGCGCCCACGAGCACGCCGAACAGGTACGAGAGAGCCAGGCTCGCTCCGGTGAGGAGGAGCGTGGGGCCGAGCGCGCTCCCCAACACCGCCGTCACCGGGCGACGCTGGGCGAGGCTGGTGCCCCAGTCGCCGCGGGCGAAGTCCGCGAGCCACGCCACGTACTGCACCGCCAGCGGCCGGTCGAGTCCCCAGGCGTGGCGGAGCGCCGCGGCCGCCGCGGCGTCGGCCTCGGGCCCGAGGTAGAGACGCACGGGATCGCCGGGGGCGAGGTGCAGTCCCGCGAAGGTGACCGTCAGGACGAGGACGACGATCGGCACGGCGGCGAGGAGGCGCCGCACGGCGTAGCGCAGCATGAGGGAATAGTGCAGGAGCCAGGAGCCAGACGCCAAGGAAGAGGGACCAGGGGCCAGACGCCAAGTACGGAAGGACAGCGGCCAGAGGCCAAGACGCCAAGGCAGAGGTGCGCCCCCCCCTGGACTACTTGGCGTCTGGCTCCTGGCCCCTGTGTCGCCCCTGGCGGACCGCACCGTCCGCACGGCACCTTTCCACCCTATGCGGGGACCGTCCCTCGCCGCGCTCGCCTTCCTGCTCGGTTGCGCCCCCTCGGCGCCGCCGGGCACCGTCTTCTACGCCTCGGGCGCCGATCTGCAGTCCATCGATCCCCTGCTCACGGTCCACACCCTCGCCAACCAGGTGCAGCGGTACGTCCTCTTCACCACGCTGGTCCGGTACGACTCTCTGCTGAGGCCGGAGCCGTATCTCGCCGAACGGTGGACGTGGTCGGCCGACCGGCGCACCCTCACCTTCACCCTGCGCGGCGACGTCCGCTGGCACGACGGGCCGCTCACGACGGCGCGGGACGCCGCGTTCACGCTGCGGCGGGCACGCGATCCCCGCACCGGCTACCCTCGCGCGTCGGATCTGGCCTGCCTCGACAGCGTGGACGCCGTGGATGCCGCGGTGCTCCGTCTCCGGTTCTGCCGCCCGCAGCCCGCGATCCCCAACATCCTCGTGGAATTGGCGATCCTCCCCGAGCACCTCCTCGGCGCGACGCCGCCGGAATCGCTGCGCACCGCGTCCTTCAACGACCACCCGGTCGGGAACGGGCCCTTCCAGTTCGTCTCCCACGAGCCGGGACGGCGATGGGTCTTCGCCGCCGACACCGGCTTCCCCGCCGCGCTCGGCGGCCCTCCCGAGGTCCGTCGCCTGGTGATCGCGGTGGTGAGCGAGCCGAGCACCAAGCTGGCGGGGCTGACGAGCGGCGAGCTGCACGTGGCGGGGATCCAGCCGATGCACGCGGCGCTGGTGCGGAAGGTGCCGGGGCTCGCGGTGTCGGACACGCCGATGCTCCTCGCCTACGGCCTCTTCTGGAACACCGGCCGGCCGCTCTTCGCGGACCCGCGGCTGCGCCGCGCGCTGACGATGGCGCTCGACCGCCGCCGGATGGTCGCGGCGTACCTGTACGGCTTCGGCACCGTGGCCGACGGCCCGGTGCCGCCCTCGCATCCGGGCGCCGTGGCGGTCCCCGCGGTCCCGTTCGACCTCACCGCGGCGCGGGCCCTGCTCGACTCGCTGGGGTGGCTCGTCGGGCCGGAGGGCGTTCGGCAGCGCGCAGGCGTACCGCTGGCGTTCACGCTGCTCACGGTGGGTTCGTCCGACAACGTCCTCGAGCAACTGATCCAGGCGGACCTCGCGGCGGTCAGGGTGCGGGTGCGGATCCGCCAGCTCGAGATGGGGGCGTTCCTCGCCACCGCGCAAAGCCCGCGGCGTGAGTATGATGCTCTCGTGACCGGCATCCCGGGCGACCTCGGACTGGGGTACCTGCGGGGCCTCTTCGACTCGCGGCGCCGTGGCGACCCGCAGCAGTACGCGCAGTACGCGAACGCCGCGGTGGACCGGGCGCTCGACGCCGGGGACCTCGCGGCCGTCCAGCGGCTCGTGGCGGCGGACCTGCCGGTGACCTGGCTCTATCACGCCCGCGGGCTGCACGGCGAGAGCCGCCGGCTGCGCGGCGTCCGGATGGACCTCCGGGGGGAGCTCGTGACGGTGCACGACTGGCGCCTGGAGCCCGCGGCGCGGTGATCGTCCGCGCGCGCGCCCCGACGCGCCTCGACCTGGCGGGCGGCTTCACCGACGTGCCTCCGTACTCGGCGCGCGCCGGCGGCGCCGTCACCAGCGTGGCGATCAGCCTCTACGCCCACGCCCTGGTCCGGCGGCGCAAGGGCGGCGTGCGGCTCCACGCGCTGGACTACGGGGCCCACGTTTCGGCGCGGCGCGTCAGCGAGCTGCCGGTCGAAGGGGACCTCGCGCTCCTCGCCGCGGCCGCGAAGCGCTACGGTCCCCGGGGGGGCTTTGAGATCGTCACCCACGCCGACTATCCGCCGGGATCCGGCCTCGGCGGGTCGGGCGCGATGGCGGTGGCGGTGGTGGCCGCGCTGGCGCAGGCACGCGGCGCCGCCCCGATGCGGACGGAGGTGGCGCAGCAGGCCCACCTCCTGGAGACGGAGGACGCCAAGATCCCCGGCGGGCGCCAGGACCAGTACTGCGCCGCGCTGGGGGGCTTCGCCTTCCTTGAGTTCGAGGATCCCGCGGTGCGGGCGACGCTCCTCGCGGTGCCCGCCGCCTGCGCGCGGGATCTGGAGCACCATCTCGTGCTCTGTTACGTGGGCGCGTCGCGGTTCTCGGGGCGCACCATCACCCGCGTGATGGGGCGCTACGAAGCCGGCGACGCCGGCGTGACGGCGGCCCTCGACGGCCTCAAGGCGTGCGGCCTCGCGATGCGGGATGCGCTGCTGCGCGGCGACGTCGGCGCCGTGGGCGACGTGCTCGCCGAGGACTGGCGCCACATGAAGGCGCTGGGCCCCGAGCTGGAGACGCCCGAGATGCGGGCGCTGACGGAGACGGCGCGCACGGCCGGCGCGACCGCGTGGAAGGCCTGCGGCTCCGGCGCGGGCGGCTGCCTCCTCTTCCTCGCGCCGACGGGGGAGGAGCACGCCCTCGCGGAACGGCTCCGCGAGGCGGGCGGCACGATCCTGCGGTACACCTTCGACGTGACGGGAGTGGAAGCGTGGACGAGCCAGGAACGGTGACGGGATGAGCCTGCTGCTGCCGGCCGCCGGCCTCAAGGCGCGGCGCAGCGCCATCGCGGGCTCCGGCGCGCTGGGCGCGATCCAGGGCCACCTGGCGCGGGACCTCGCGCCCTTCCTCGACCGCCCCCTCTACGTCCCGGAGGAGAAGGCGCTCCTCTCCCGCTGGGGGAGCCTGTGCCGCGACGACGGCGCGGAGCTCGCGTTCGATCCGTTCTCCCCCGGCGCGCAGCGTTGCACCCGGTGCGGGCGCGTGTGGACCACGGAGCAGGCGCACCGCTGGTGGGTCTACTGGTACCAGCTCTGGCTGGCCGAGCGAATCCTCGTCGCTGCGCACCTGGCCGCCCTGGGCGGCGATGCGCGGGCGGGGGCGCGCGCCGCGGAGGCGCTCGCGGCGCTGGCCGACGCGTATCCGCGGTATCCCGATTTCGACAACGTCCTCGGCCCCTCGCGCCCCTTCTTCTCCACCTACGTCGAGTCGGTGTGGGTCCTGCAGCTCGCTGCCGCCACCGCGCTCCTCGACGACGCGGGCGCGCTCCCGCACGGACTCCGCGGGCGCCTCGCCGACCAGCTCTTCGCGCCGAGCGCCGCGCTCATCGAGGACTTCCCCGAGACCGCCAACCGGCAGGTGTGGCACGCGGCGGCCCGCTACGCGCTCGGCACCGTCCTCGGCGACGCCGCGCGGACGGACGACGCCGCGCACGGGCCGCGGGGGATCCTCGCGACGCTCGACGCCGGCCTTCACGCCGACGGGCTCTGGTTCGAGGGGGAGAACTACCACTGGTTCGCGCTCCGCGGCCTCGTCTGGGGCGCGGAGATGCTGCGCGCCGCCGGGGACACCGACCTGTGGGATGACCGGGGCGACCTCGGCGTGAAGTTCCGCGCCGCGTTCGAGGCCCCCCTCCTGACGGCGCTCCCCGACTTCACCTTCCCGGCCCGGCGGGACGCGAAGTTCGGCGTGTCGCTGCGCCAGCGGCGGATGGCCGAACTCTGGGAGCTGGCGTGGGCGCGCCTCGGCGAGGAGCGCACGGCGTCCCTGCTGCGGTTCCTCTACGATCCGTCGGTGCCTCCTGCGGACGACGGCGTCCGCACGATCACCGAGGTGGAGCGGAGCGAGCCGGCGGCGGGCGTGCGCCGCGACGGCCTCGGGTGGAAGGGGCTCGCCTGGGCCGCGAGCGACCTCCCGGACGCGGACCCCGATCTTTGGCGTCCCGGCACGGCGCACCTCGAGGCGACGGGCCTCGCGGTCTTCCGGCGCGACGCCGGCCGGACGTACGTCGGCCTCGACTACGGGGACGGCGGCGGTGCGCATGGGCACCCGGATCGTCTCAACCTCACGCTGCACGCGGGCGGCATCCCGTGGCTGGTGGATTTCGGCACGGGCTCCTACGTGGCGAAGAGTCTCGGCTGGTACCGCACCACCTACGCCCACAACGCGCCGGCCCTCGACGGCACTTCGCAGCTCCCCGCCGACGGCCTCTGCGTCGCCTTCGACGACCAGGACGAGTGGGGCTGGGTGTGCGCCCAGCTCCCCGACAACTCGGCCTATCACGGCGCGGCGCTGCAGCGCACGGTCGTCGTGGGGCCGGGGTACGTGCTCGACGTGCTGCAGATGATGAGCACGAGCGGCGACCGGACCCTCATCCTCCCCTGGCACGGGCTGGGCACCGCCGTCGCCGACGAGGCCGGTGTCACCTTCACGCGGGCCGACGGGGAACTGCGGGTCCTCCTCTCCGCCCGGCAGCCGTTCCGCCTCGAGATGCACCGCGCCCCGGGGCCGCCGGGACACGATCCCGAGGAGCTCGAGTTCCCCCTCGCGATCTCGGAGGGGGAGCAGGTCACGCTCGCCGCCTGCGTCGATCTGGGCGCCGGCGTGACGGACCTCGACTGCGCGGAAGGCACGTACCTCGTGCACCTCGCCGACGGTTCCATCCACACGCACCAGCCCACTGACGAGGGATGGCTCGTGGACCCGGGTCATGGCGACCCGGTCGCCCTCGGCGGGCTGCGCGAGCTCCCCGCGGAGCCGGTCACGCCGCCGGAGAAGCCGCCGGAGCCCGTGCTGCGCATCCCCCGCGTCGTCGAGCCACCCGCGCTCGACGGGACGCTGGAGGGCTTCGCCGACTCGGCCCCGCTCATTCTCGACCGCGCGGACCAGTACCGGCGCGCCGAGGAGGCATGGCCGGGGCCCGGCGGCTTCTCGGCCCGTGCGCTGCTCAACGCCGGCGGCAGCACTCTGTTCCTCGCCGTGGACGTCGTGACGGGCGCGCCCTGCTTCCGCCCGGGGGAATCGCCGGACCCGGAGCTGGAGAACGAGAACCCCGACATCCACAGCGACGGCCTGCAGGTCTACGTGGACGCGGCGGGCTTCTACGGCTGGCTGGTGGTGCCCGACGTGGAGAAGCCGGGGGCGCTGCGCATCGCGGCGGCGTTCGGGACCGACGGCGAGGCCTCGATGATCACCGACGGCGCCTGGGCGCCGACGGAGCGGGGCTACCGCGTCACCCTCGCCATCGAGCTGGCGGTCGAGGTCACGAGCTTCGGCTTCGATCTGTACGTCAACCGTGCCCGGGACGGCCACGAGCGCCGCATCGGCCAGCTCGTCTGGTCGGGCGCGCGCGGCACCCGCGTCTACCTCGCGGGTGACCGGGCGATCCCGGGGCCGCTTCCCGTCGTCGCGGTGGCGCCGTGAGTCCGGGCCTCGGGGGGCGGGGGCAGTGAGCGACTGGGCCCGGAGGGCGGCGGACGCCGTGGCGGGGTTCACCGCCACGCGCTCGAAGGGGCCGGACGCGCTTTTCGGCGGCCCCGGCGGCCCGACGCACCTGGTGCGCAGCGAGGGCGCGTACGTCGAGACCGCCGACGGGAGGCGGCTCCTCGACTGGACGATGGCGCTCGGCGCCGTCGCCCTCGGGTACGGGCACCCCGCGGTGGTGGAGGCCGCCGCGCGGGCGGCGCGCGACGGCGTGGTCGGCCCCTTCCCGCCGACCCTCGAGGTCGAGGTGGCGGAACGGCTCTGCGCCGCGTATCCCGGGGCGGAGCAGGCGCGGTTCCTCAAGACGGGCGCGGAGGCGGTGCACGCCGCGGTGCGCCTGGCGCGTGTCGCCACCGGCCGCGAGCGCGTGGTCCACTGCGGCTATCACGGGTGGCTCGACGGGGCCTTCAACGGCGCCGGCGTCCCCACGGCGGTCGGCGCGGGCTGGACCGCGGTGCCGTTCGACGATCCCGAGGCCGCCGCGAGGGCGGTGCGGACGGGCGC
>Ga0207932_1000542_pt1 | contig 12798 bp, 14 predicted proteins | sample NGESurdeep092012_FD_184480 | JGI IMG/M metagenome (GOLD analysis project Ga0207932, IMG submission 184480) | Arctic peat soil microbial communities from Barrow, Alaska - NGEE Surface sample 415-2 deep-092012 (SPAdes) | ecosystem: Environmental > Terrestrial > Soil > Wetlands > Peat ...
GGTCGCGCTGGTCTTCGCGCGTGAGGTCGCGGATTTGTTTTTCCAGATGGTCGCGCGCCTCGTCGAGTTTGGTGGTGTCGGGATTGTCCGTGGCGGCCTGCGAACGCCATTGCGTGTCGGCGAAACGAAACGCCACCCAGCGCGCCTCGTCGCGCGAAAGAAACGAGATGTCAATCTTGCCGTAGATTTCGTGTGCCTTGGCGTAGGAGCCTTCGGCGTAAAAATTTTCCGCGGCGGTCTTGTTCGTCGGATAATCCGCGTCCGGCCCCGGCTGGCCCAAGGCGGCGGCCGTTGACGCGAGGAGGACAGCCAGAGTCCGGATTTTGTTGAAATCCACGAGGCGAATTCGGAGGAATGTTTTCATGGGACAGTTGTAGGCGGTGCGGGTGCGCCGGTTGTCAGGTTTGTGTCAAAGGGCGGTAAAAAATTTGTAATGACAGATATTCCACAGTGTTTCATTGGACGGAAGCGGCGCAAAAATGCTCCCGTGCGTTCAATCGGTTTTGGGCGCGGCTTTCATATACGGCGCGAGTTGGTCGGCGAGCTCCGGCGGCACGCGCCTGGGTTTTTCGTTCACGCCGGTACAGGCGTGGAACGTTTCCGCTTCAAGGATGAGTTTGCCGTGTTGGTTGGTGACGCGGTGGGCGAAGTTCAATCGCACGCGCTCGATGGCGGTCGGCCAGACTTCAATCGTCAACAGGTCGTCGTAACGGGCGGGTGATTTGTAACGCAGGCGGGCTTCAATGACGGGAAAAATAACGTCGCGTTCCTGCCATTGCAAAACCGTTGCGCCGAGGGCGCGGATAAATTCGCCGCGCGCGGCTTCGAGCCAATCGAGATAGCGCGAGTGATAAACATGGTTGCCGACGGTGCATTCGGCGTAGCTGACGCGGTGCGGGTGGCGGAACGGAACGGCCATGGGCGCAGCGTAAAGGCGCGCGCCGAAAGTTCAACGCCGAAAATCAGTTGCGTGAACCGTTTTTGCGGGTATGTTTCCAGCATGAATTGGCAACAGGCCGTTTCGCTGGCGATTGTGGCTTCGGTCGCCGGATTGTTTTTACGGGGACGGTTTCGCCGGCGCAAATTCAGTTTTGAGCGCGACACACATTGCGGTTGTTCGGCGCGCGGCCCGTCCGCGGAAAAAAGTTCCATTGTTTTTCACGCGCGCAAAGGCGAACGGCCCGAAGTGATGGTCAAAATGAAGTGAACCCGGCGCGCTTGCGAATGCAGGCTTTATAGGATATTATCTTTAATCATGGCTGTAACCCAAGTCAGTTCCACAATGCATTTTATTCCCCGCAGCTCGGCGGTGGGCGGGCGCGGGGGTGCGGCCAGCGGCCGTTGGATTCCGAACACGGATGTCTACGCCACCGACACCGGCCTGGTCATCAAGGTGGAACTGGCCGGGATGAAAAGCGAAAATCTCGAAATCACCGTCGAAGGTCATCGTCTGCGCATCAGTGGCAGCCGCCCGGACGTTTGCCGGGCGCACAAATGCAATTTTCTGGTCATGGAAATCAGCTATGGGCCGTTCGAAAGCGTGCTCGAGTTGCCTCAGGATTACGACCTCAGCCAGGCCAAGGCGATTTATGTGAATGGTTTTCTGCGAATTGACGTGCCGGTGGCACACCAATTGCACACCAAAAGCACGAAAGTTCCAATTGCCGAGGGAAATTAGCCGCGCATGAATCTTTTCCCGTGCGACGGCATCTAACTTTATAGAAACGACGATGACTTCGCCGGAAACAGAATTTGTCAGCATTCTCGGCGGCGCCGAAAAAACGGAGCCACCGCGCATCTCGTCGCGTTCATTGCCGGAAAACCTGCCCATCCTCGGCCTGTCGGACATCGTGATTTTTCCCGGCGCGGTTGTGCCGCTGCTCGTCGAAACCGGGCCGAGCCTGAAATTGATTGATGACATTGTCGCGGGCGACCGTTTGTTCGCCGCGGTGTTGCAGCGCAAACCCGAAATCGCCGAACCATTGCCGGAGGATTTGCACGAAGTCGGCTGCGTTTCGCGCCTGTCCAAAATGGTGAAATTTCCCGACGGCACCGCGCGCGTGCTGGTCGAGGGGTTGTGGCGCATCCGCGTCAAAAACTACATGCCGCCCATGCCGTATTTGCGCGCGGGCTACGAATTACTGCGGGACGAAACGGAGGATTCCATTGAGTTGCAGGCCATGTTGCGCAACGCGCACAAGCAATTCGAGGAAATCTCCAGGATGTCCAACGCGCTTTCGGACCAGGTCAAAGTCGCCGCGCTGAACACCGAGCATCCCGGCCATTTCGCCGACCTCATCGCCGCGAATCTGAATCTCAGCCTCGAAGACCGGCAGAAGCTGCTCGAAACCATCTCCGTCCGCGAGCGGCTGCATAAACTTCTGCCCCTGCTCAACCGCGAGCAGGAGGTGTTGACGCTCAGTTCAAAAATTCAAAACGACGTCGCGTCTTCCATCGCCAAGACGCAGCGCGATTTTTTTCTGCGCGAACAAATGCGCGCCATTCAGCGCGAACTCGGCGAAGGTGAATCCGGTTCGGGCGAAACCAAATCGCTGCGCGAAAAAATCGAGCAGACGCCCATGCCCAACGAGGCGCGCAAAGCCGCCGAGCAGGAACTCGAACGCCTTCAGCAGACGCCGCCCGCCGCCGCCGAATACGCCGTCGGGCGAAATTATCTCGACTGGATTTTGAGTTTGCCGTGGGAAAAATCCACCGAGGACAAGCTGGATTTGAAGGCCGCCGAGCGGATTTTGAACGAGCAACATTTCGGCCTTGCAAAAGTCAAGGACCGGTTGCTCGAATTCATCGCCGTCATCAAACGCCGCAAGCAAATCAAAGGACCGATTCTTTGCCTGGTCGGCCCGCCCGGCGTCGGCAAAACCTCCCTCGGCAAAAGCGTGGCTGACGCGCTCGGACGCAAGTTCGCGCGCATTTCACTCGGCGGCATGCGCGATGAAGCCGAGATTCGCGGTCACCGGCGCACTTATGTCGGCGCGATGCCCGGACGGATCATTCAGACGCTGCGCCGCATCGAAAGCCGCAACCCGGTCGTTTTGCTGGACGAATTGGACAAGGTCGGCGCGGATTTTCGCGGCGATCCGGCGGCGGCGCTGCTGGAAGTGCTCGACCCGGCGCAAAACCACACGTTTACCGACCATTACCTCGACCTGCCATTCGACCTTTCGCGGGTGCTCTTCATCACCACGGCGAACTGGCTGGAGCCGATTCATCCCGCGTTGCGCGACCGGCTCGAGGTCATTGAACTGCCCAGCTACACCGAGTCCGAAAAATTGCAAATCGCCAAACGCTATCTCGTCCCGCGCCAGATCGAGGAGCACGGCCTCACGCGGCGGGATGTAAAGTTCGCCGACTCCGCGCTGCGCAAACTCATCCGCGAATACACCCGCGAGGCCGGCGTGCGCCAGCTCGAACGCGAAATCGCCGCACTTTTGCGCAAAGCCACACGCAAAATTATTTCCCAAAACGGCAAGGCCGCGATGGTCAAACTCGACGCCGAAAACTTGAAAGACTTTTTGGGCCACGCGCCGTTCATTGCCGAAACGGCGGAGAAAATCACCGAATATGGCATCGCCACCGGGCTGGCGTGGACGCCGTTCGGCGGCGACGTTTTGTTCATCGAAGCGACGCGGATGCGCGGGCGGGGCAATTTGCTTTTAACCGGTTCGCTTGGCGAAGTGATGAAGGAAAGCGCGCAGACGGCGGTGAGTTACCTGCGCAGCCAGGCCAAATTGCTCGATCTGGATTTGAGCGATTACAACAAATTCGACGTTCACATTCACGTGCCCGCCGGCGCGACACCGAAGGACGGCCCGAGCGCGGGCGTGGCGATTGTCGCGGCGCTGGCGTCACTGCTGACAAAAAAACGCGTGCGTTTCCGAATGGCGATGACCGGCGAAATCAGCCTGCGCGGCCGGGTATTGCGCGTCGGCGGCATCAAGGAAAAGGTGCTGGCCGCGTCGCGTTTTGGCATCAAGGAAATCATTTTGCCGGAACAAAACAAATCCGACTGGCTCGACGTGCCGGCGGAGGTCCGTGCCAGACTCAAAGTCCATTTCGTCCAACACATTGCCGACGTTCTCCGGCTGGCGCTGGAGGCGAAATGAACGTCCGCCTTCGCAAGCACGATCCGTGCAATGGTAGGGCCGTGCTGCTGCGCGGCTTCGACATTTGGCGGCGCGGCAGCGCCGCCCTACCACTGCTTGCCGCGATGAATTTGCTGGCCGCCGGCGGCGGAGTCGCGGCGGCAACGAATGATTTGTCCGACGCGGAAATTCAAGGCCGCCATCTCGCCCAACAACTTTTGGAGCAAGGTCCCGGCACCAATTTTGTCCAAAATGGCGTTTTAAACATTCGCGCCGGCAAGGGAAAACATTCTCAAATTCCTCTTCGATTTCAAACCACGGTGAATGGGACCGGTTGGCAAACGATTTTCGAAACGACCTCCCAATCAAACCGGGTTCGCTTGATTGTAATGCACAAGGCCGGCAGGCCGAATGAATATTTTCTTCGGGAAGGGTTTGAAGTGCTTGACAAGGAGGAGGATGGCAAATCCACAGCTTTAGTTGATTCAAAACTAATGACGCCATTTGCCGGCTCAGATTTCTGGATCGCCGACCTGGGCCTGGAATTTTTCCACTGGCCGCAGCAGAAGTTGCTGAAAAAGGCAGTAAAGCGCAGCCGCGGCTGCAGTGTTTTGCAAAGCACGAATCCGGGCCCGTTTACAAACGGTTATTCGCGGGTGGTGTCATGGATTGACAACGAAAGCGGCGGCATTGTCCAGGCCGAGGCTTACGATTCGAACAACAAGTTGCTCAAGGAATTTTATCCAAAGCATTTCAAAAAAGTGAACGGGCAGTGGGAGTTGCAGGAGATGGAAATTTGCAACGACCAGACCGGCTCGCGCACGCGGCTGGAATTCGATTTGAAGAAGGAGTAACGGGATGCGGCCGGGTTCCGCGGCGTGAAGAAGCCTGCCTGCCGGCCCCGGTGGATAGCTTGGTGATAAATTGCGAACAAGTCAGCCGGCCACATGCTTGACATAAACAGGTTGACGGGTCAGGCTCGCGCAAGATGCTATGAATGCAAGGCTGCTCCGAAATTTTCTAATTGTTTTTGTCTGCTCCGCCTTCAGCGCGGAAGTTTTTGCCGCCGAAACGAATTCCCTTTCTTCGTCAGAAGCGACGGGCATCACGGTGCAAACCCAGATAAACGGTTATCTTCAGATTCAGGAACAGCTTCACGACACACAACTGGCCATTGAGCGCAACCGTCAACAAGCCGAGACTGCCGCCAAGCGCAACGCCGACGACATGGCCGCCCGCATCGAAGCTTTACAACCAATCATCGCCGCCCAGCGCGCGGGTGAGGTTGAGACGATGCAGAAAATGCAGCAATTCATGCTGATTCTGGCGGGCGCTTTTGGGACGATTGGCCTGCTGGTCGTGTTGTTGATGGCTTATTTGCAGTGGCGCACCGTCTCGCGACTCGTTGAATTGTCCTCGCTGCGCCCGCCGGAGTTTGTCCCGGGCAACGGCCGCATTTCCCTTTCGTTGGCGACCAGCGCCGGCGTGGAGCAATCGAACGCACGGCTGTTCAACATGGTGGATCAACTGGAGAAGCGCATCCTTGAGTTGAAACAGGTCACGCGCGCCCCGCTGAATGAAACCATTTCATCCGCCGTTCACGAACCGAATGGAGCGCCGAAGGTTTCGAACGACCGCGATGAGTGCGTCACCAACCTGCTCGCCGAAGGCCAGTCGCTGCTGGTCGCAAACGAGCCGCAGAAGGCGCTGGAATGTTTTGATGTGGCGCTGGGGCTGTATCCGAAACACGCCGATGCGCTGGTCAAAAAGGGCGGCGCGCTCGAAAAGCTGGGCCAGCTCGACGAGGCCATTGCCTGTTATGACCACGCGATTGAAGCGGACGATGGAATGACCATCGCCTATCTTCACAAGGGGGGCCTGTTCAACCGCCTGGCGCGTTATGACGAAGCGTTGCACTGTTACGAACAGGCCTTGCGCACGCAGGAGAAAAAAGCGCCGGATGAAAAGGCCGCCGCGTAGCCTCAGTTGAATTCCATCCGGTTGCGTGGGCTCTCGACTTCAAGCTGGCGGCGCAACATTTCGATTTTAAGTTTCAGCAGTTCGCGATTTTCCTCGTTTCTGGCAGCGAGTTCTTTTTCGAGTTCTTGAATTCGCATTTCGTAAGAGCGCAACCGTTCTTGTATTGGCGCCCGCAATTCGTCCAAGTGGTGCGTCAATTGTGCGATTTCCGCGGCGGCGATTTGCTGCGCCTGAAGCAATTCTCTTCGCTGGACGGCCAGCTCCTGAACCAGCGCTGCCTTGAGCGCCTGTGCGAGATGTGGCGCGAGGCTGGCACCGACAACGGCCTGGGCCTGCTCCGCGCGCTGTTCCGCCAGGAGCGCACGTTGCCGCCAGACGTCGTCTGGAACTGGCAGTTCGCTTCCAGCGGCTCCGGTGGATGCGATCAGCCGTGAGCCACGCCCTCCGGCCAGGAGGTGATGCCACCATTTCCAGTTGCCCTTTTTGCCCTCCTTTACCGCCGGATTATTGAGGGCGGGCACGGGTTGAGGCGCAGGAGGCACGGGCTGTGCGCCGAGGGTGCGCGCGATAACTTCATTGGCAACCGCGGTGCCGTCCATGCCGCAAACGGGACATTGAACGGGTGCCGGCATTCGGCCGTTCAACGGATACACGTCGAAGGCGTACTTCTGACCGCAACCGCAAATTATTTTGACGGCTACCATGAGAATGCCTGCCGGGTTGCCGCCACCGCGCCGGGCCGGGCGAAGTCAAACATCAGGACCAGAGGTTGCGCGGCGTTCACCATAAAAATGATTTTTGCTCGCCGAGCAACTGGTCATCCAACCACAGCGTGGCGCGCCACGCGACGAGTTCGCCGAAATTTTTATAGTCCGCGCCGCCCAAAGTCAGCGAAGTCCAGCGGCGGAAAAATCCGGGCGTGACGGATTGTTCCAGCGTGGTTTGGCGCGGCAAACCGCCTGCGCCAATACCACGGAGTTCAACGCGCAATTTCAATTTTGCGTCTTTGGCGTTCGACGCTTTCCACAAAACGTCGAAGCGAATGGCGGAAATTTCGTTGGTGTGCTGGCGCAGATAAACCTGGTAGGCGTCGCGGTCGTAAAGACTCGGCGTAACCGCGTCGCGGCTCTTGAGGTCGAGGAGCAGCGGCAGGACTTTGACGACCCGGCCGCTGGCGGCGTCGGATGCGAACGTTGCCGAAAGCGAACCGAGCAAAAGCCAAATCACCAAAAGCCGGCGCATGGCGAAACAATAACGGGCGGCGCTGCAAATTCAACACTGATTTAAAGCCGTCACTTCCAGTAAAAGCTCAAGACTTGAATGTCCGTTGCCGTACGGCGGTAGAGGATGGCGACGTATTCGCGTTTGTAGTCGCCGATTTGCGCAGTGACGTGAACTTCAAAGGTGAGACTGCGCTCGGTGCAGAGTTGCGCGGATTGTGGGTTTCTGATGCCGACGCCTTGAAGGGCGGCGGCGGGATTTCGGAACGGAGTGTCGTCTTCCGTGCCGTCCACGCCATCGGGGCCGGCGCGAAGTTTGATAATGGCGTCGGCCATGGCGGCATCCACGCCGGGAATCATTTGCAGGACGTTCGCATCGGCGGTGTTGACGTTGATTCTCCCGGAAGAAAACGGGGTGAAAATCTCCACCAGCCCGAACGGATAATCGGGCGCTTGACCGGGCGCGGTGCCCAAGCCGAGTTTATGTTGAAAGACCGAGGGCGTGTGATTCGTCGCGTTACTGCCCCAATACATTTCCGGCGTGACTTCTTTGACCAGCAATAATTCGGACAAGTCATCAATCGGCGCGTTTTTGGCGTAGTAAGGCAGCGGCAGACCTTGATAATAATCGCTCTCCACGCCGGCGACTCGCGGAAGATCATCCGCATCAATCCAGTCCAAAATCGAATCGGAGACGACGGAAATGCTGTTGGCGTCCACGCCCATGAGTGTCAGCGCCTGTTGAATCATCTGGCTGTTGGCGGGGTTGATGGCGGTGTTGATGTTCACCTTGCGTTCGAGGTCAATGATTTTAATCGAAACCGTCCCGTCGCCGACCGGATAATTGTCGAGCGAGATGGACGACAACACGCTGTTGGATTCGGCCAGGCTGCCTGATCCACCGGCCCATTTTTGGTTCAGCGAATCGTAGGGTTCACTCGCGATCCCGGCCTGCTGCGACAAAATGTAGCGCGCAAATTCCACACCAGAACGGCCAAGCCAAAGCAACTGCTGCTCGGAATTCGCATTTTGCGCAAGCTTGGTCTCAACTTTCATTGAAAGCGCAAACCCTGCCGCCAAAGCCGACAGCACGAAAATGGCGCACATCACCATGATGAGCGCCATGCCGTCGGAGTCGCGGCGAAGGCTGGTTTTCATCGCCGGCCTCCCGGACTGGGACCAAAGGGATTTGGATTGTTCGGATTGTTCGGATTTTTATCGCCGCTTGGACCACCTGGAACGTTTGGACTGTTGCCGCCGGGGTTATTAAGAACGGGGCCACCACCACCGCCACCGCCCCTCGGCATTTGCACGACGGTCGGCAGCGTGATAGATGGCATAACCACAAGACGCGTGATGGCCAGGGTTGCCGCGCTGCCGGAATCGGTACTGCTGCCGAGCAGGAGGCTGACCCGCACCATCGGCGGAATGGAGTTGGTGTCAACCCATTCATCGTCCCATTGCAGCGCGTTCGTGTCCCAGCACTCAACGACGAAATCCTTCACGTTGCGCGCCAGCACGAGCGGGTAATGTTGTTCATCCCCATCCATGTCCATAAGAATCGGATTTTGCCGCAAGACCAGGTCCTTTTCCGAACCGGTCGAATCCGGGCCGGGTTCGACCGTGAAAATGAGCCGCCGCAAAGCAAAGTCGCCAAACCGGCCGTTGCGCGGAAAAATTTCCGGCACCCGCGCCGTGAAACTCAGCATTGACTGGTCGCCTTTTTGGACAACGAAATAGTAATATTTCATGGAGGCTTGAAATGACTGGATGCACGTCAGCGAGTCTTCAATCGTCCGCACGGCGATGCGCTCGCGCTGGACTTGTGCGGCGGCCTCCAGCCCGATCTTCGACGAGCGCAAAATGAGTATCCAGGTCGAGTAAATCGCCGCCACCACGATGCTGAAAATCGCGATGGCGATCATGATTTCAATCAGCGTGAAAGCGCGGCAACGGGATTTTTTCATGAAATTCATCTGCCCATTCCTCCATCCAAGCTGCCCGCCGGGGATTGGGGGCGATAAAACAGGGTGCTCATTTTTGCGATGACCGGTTTTCCGGCATCCGGGCTTTGCACAATGAAATCCACCTGGAAGAGCTTGTTCGATTGCACCTCTGAAACGGCATACGTCCACTTGTAGCCTTGATATTCCTTGCCGAGAAAGTCGCTGAGATCACCCGATTCCAGGCCTTCGACCAGTTTGTTGGTCAGCGACAATTCGCCCGCCACCGCGCCCGCGTCCACCATCGGACGCCGCAACCGGCGCGCGTTTTCGAGGGAGCTGGACACCAGTCCCAAAATCGCAAAGACAGCCATAAAAAAGATGCCGATGGCGATCATCACTTCCAACAGCGAAAACGCCCGCCGTTCGTGCGCCCGCCGTGGGCCGGTTTTCAATTCCGTTTTCATCGGTTTACCGGCGAGACCGACGCCAGGGCAGTGGAAAAATCCAATGTGATTTTTTGCCACTCGTCGCGGGAGTGCAACACCAGTGTCAGCTCATCGCACGTGCCGTTCGGAAAAAAACGCACCCGCGCCTCATCCGACGCGCCAAAGTCGAGCAGATTGATATCGAGCATGGCAATATCCACGCCGTCCGGCAGCGCCGTTGATTCGATGCGTTTCTCCAACGGATGAAAAATGACTTCAGTGGGTTTTCCGCTAAAAATCGCCCGCGCCCGCGCATTGCCCAGCACTTCTTTCACTTCACTCACCACTTTGCGCATCCCGTCCTTGCGCAGGGCTTGAAGAATCGAAGGCACGCCCATCGCCGCGACCAGGCCGATGATGGCCACGACAATCATCATTTCAATCAGCGTGAAGGCGCGCCGCGGAGATTTTTGGCTGACGACCGCCGTTTTCATCGTGAAGCTCAGGCGTGGATTTGTGAAATCAACCGGAACAGCGGCAGGAAAATGCTCAACAGCAGGAAGGCCACGATGACCGCCATCACAATGATCAGCGCCGGTTCGATGAGAGTGGTCATCACGCGCAACGCGATTTGCAGTTCGCCCTCGTAAGTGCCGGCGATATTGTTCAGCGCTCCGGGCACGTCGCCCGTTTCTTCGCCAATGCGCACCAGGTCCACCATCAATTGCGGAAAAATTTTGCTTTGCTCCAGCGGTTGCGCGAGCGTTTTGCCGTCCGTTACCGCGTCGCGCGTTTTGGCAATGGCTTCCCTGACGATGCTGTTGGAGATGACCTGCTCCGTGATTTTCAACGCCGTGAGCACCGGCACGCCGTTTTGGAGAAGCGTCCCCAGCGTCCGCGCGAACTGACCGAACAAATTCAACTTGACCACCTTGCCGAACACCGGCGCCTTCAGTTTCCATGCATCCAGTTTCCGCGCGCCTTCCGCGCTGGCCTGAAAACGTTTGAAGAGGATGATGGCCACAATCACGAGCGCCACCAGCAGCCACCAGTAATGGATGAGAAATTGACTGAACGCCACCAACATCCGCGTCGGCAGCGGCAACTGGATGTCGAATCCTTCAAAAATTAACGTGAACCGCGGCATCATAAAAAACATGAAAAAAGCAATGATGCCCATGCCCACACAACACACCATGGCCGGATAAATCAACGCCGAGGTGAATTTCGCCTGTATCTCGGCAAACTGCTGGAAGTGATTGGCCATGCGCCGCAGGACCTCCACCAGCGAACCGCTCTGCTCACCCGCGCGCACCATGTTGATATACAGGTCTGAAAACACCCGCGGCTGTCTCGCCATCGCGTCAGACAGGCTTCGGCCCTCCGTCACTTCCTGCTTCAATTCGCGGCTTACGTCGGCGGAAATGCCCTTCGACTCCAGATGCGTCATGCTGTTCAACGCCACCGTCAGCGGCATGCCGGATTGGATCAGGTTCGCCAGTTGTTGCGTGAACGTGGCCAGCTCCTGCAACTTCGGTTTGCGTTTTTGTTGAAGCTGCGCGCGCAGCGTCGGCGGCAGGAACGCCATCAAATCCACGCTTTTTCCCGTGCGTTGAGTGCCGTTCACTGCGCCGGCCTTGGCCGTGTCCACCGCGACGGGGAAAAGTCCGAGGCGCTCGATTTGCGCGACCGCCGCCGAGCGGTCGGCCACGTCTAAAACGCCCTCCACCAATTCGCCACTGCGGCGGCGCGCCCTGTACGAAAACTGCGGCATAGTCCCCTTATCTAAAACCGTTGAAGGTCAAAAGTTTCACGCGCCTTTGGTCGGCGCTTGGTTGACACTGCCGCGCCGGTAGCCCTGTAAATCCAAAGTCACGTGCGCGTAACCGATTTTTTTCAGCGCCCCGGCCACTTTCGTCGTGACGCCGTCCTCCAAAAACCGCGGAATTTCCGCCGGCCCAAGTTCAATGCGGGCCAAATGACGGGTTGAGGGTTGAGCCCCGAAGGCATTCGGGGTGCAGTTGAGGGTTGAGGGCAACGCCCTGGCTGTCGGCGACTGGCTGTTGGCCATGGGCAGTTCATGGTGCCTGACTCGCACGTCATGAAATCCCAGATCGCGCAGCACATTTTCCGCCGCTTCAATCATCGCCAGTTTTTCCGGCGTCACCGGCTCGCCCTGGGGAATGCGCGAACTGAGACAGGCCATTTGCGGTTTGTCCGCCGTCGGCAAACCGAGCTGTGCCGACAACTCACGGATTTCTGATTTCGTCAAACCAACTTCCTTGAGCGGCGCGCGCACCTGGAATTCCGCCGCCGCTTGTGCGCCCGGACGGAAATCGCCGTTGTCGCTGGCGTTTTCGCCGTAGGCAATCACCGCGAATTTTTCCGCGCGCGCAATCGGCGCCAGTTGCCCGAACAATTCGTGCTTGCAGAAATAACAGCGGTTGGCCGGATTCGACAGGTAGTTGGAATTTTCAAATTCCGCTGTCTGCACGACGCGCACCGGAAAACGAAATTTTTCCGCTATGGCGAGCGCCTCCTGCAATTCCCGCCGCGGCAGGCTCGGCGAATCGGCAATCACCGCCAGCGCGCGGTCGCCGAGGACTTCATGCGCCACGCGCGCGAGGAACACCGAGTCCACGCCGCCGGAATACGCCACGAGACACGAGCCGTAGGCCCGCAAAGCGGCGCGGAGTTGTTCGAGCTTGTTTGCCAACACGGTTCCAAACTCGCATTTTTTGACGCGCTTGTCGAGTCGAGGCGCATCTTGACACCCGCACCATTTTTTTCCTCTCCTCCCCCAAGGAGGAGAGGGCCGGGAGGAGGCCAATGTTTACAAGCTCGAACCCCTCACCCCAGCTCCCAGAGGTAATTCCGCGCTCACGTGAGCACGGCCCCGTTGAAGCAAGTCTGGCAGTGACTTGTAATACCATAACCCACATAAATCTGTTTGAGCGGGCCTTTGCGAGCGAATGCGGCATTTCTCGGAGCACAGCGGAGAGTAATAAAGTAAAGTAAAGGGGTTCAGGCCGTGAATAATGGCAAATTGGGATTGACAAAAGGTTTGGCCGCAAGGAGGATGGCTGGCGGTGGCTCGGCAGATCGAATTGAATATGATGGGGCA
>Ga0207932_1000544_pt1 | contig 12757 bp, 8 predicted proteins | sample NGESurdeep092012_FD_184480 | JGI IMG/M metagenome (GOLD analysis project Ga0207932, IMG submission 184480) | Arctic peat soil microbial communities from Barrow, Alaska - NGEE Surface sample 415-2 deep-092012 (SPAdes) | ecosystem: Environmental > Terrestrial > Soil > Wetlands > Peat ...
GGTGTGGACGAGGACTCCGTGGGTTTCCAGTTCGGTGTGCACCAGTCGGCCCAGGTGCGGATCGACGGTGGGGAGCACCTCGGGGAGGGCTTCGATCTGGGTGACCTGGATGCCGAGCGTGGTCAGGCTTTCGGCCATTTCCAGGCCGATGTAGCCGGCGCCGATGACCACCGCCGTCGTTGGTTGCCGGTTCTTGATGGATTCGGCGACGGCGAAGGTGTCACCCATCGAATGCAGCAGATGTACCCCGTCGTCCGGGCCCACCGCGTCCGGCCCGGTCAGGCCCGCTATCGGGGGTCGGGCAGGCACCGCCCCGGTGCCGATGACCAGGGCGTCATAGGGCAGTTCCGAGACGACGCCGCCCGGGTTCTGCACGGTGAGCCGGCACCCGACGACGTCGATGTCGGTGGCCAGGGTGTCCAGCCGCAGGGCCATGCCGGTGGCCTCCAGATCCGCGGTCGTCCGGTGAGCAAGGTTCCGCCAGTGCCCGACCTCCCCGGACAGGTAATACGGGATCCCGCAGATCGAGAAGTTGGGAAAGGCGTCCGCGACGACCACGGTGACGTCCCAACCGGGGTCCAGCTGGCGGGCGCGGAGCGCTGCCGCGATGCCCGCATCGCTGCCACCGACGGCGATCAGATGCTTGACCGACATTGCTTTCAGAGCTCCCTGTTTGACGAGGTCTGGGCGGCGGCTTCCGATGGGTCATTCCCCGGAACGGCCGGGTCTGGGTGAGCGCTGTGGTTCGTGTCTGGGAACAGGGTGACGACCAGACCGACATCGATTGCCGCGCCGATGATCTGCGCGCCGACATAGAACGGAACCGACGAAGGGGCGATCCCGGCGAAGGTGTCGGTGAAGATCCGGCCGACCGTGACGGCGGGGTTCGCGAACGAGGTGGACGAGGTGAACCAGTAGGCGGCGCCTATGTAGGCGCCGACCGCCGCGGCGGACAGGGCGTGCCAGGCCGGTCCTGGCCAGCAGAAAGATCAACGCGACAAGGCCTGCGGTGGCGACGCTCTCACCGATCCCGTGCCCGGTGCCGGCCCGGTCCGTGCCGGAGATCTCGACCAGCGGGAGGTCGAACATGGCGTTGGCCAACAAGGCCCCGGCGACCGCCCCGACGGTCTGGGCGCCTATGTAGGGCGCGACGTGGACACCACCGATGCCCCTGTCCGACGGCCGAGCAGCCAGTCGGCGGCGGTGACGACGGGGTTGAACTGCGCCCCGGACACCGGCCCGAACATCAGGATCAACACGGCCAACCAGCACCGCGACGATGTTCGGGTTCTCCAACAGTTGCAACCCGGTGTCGCCGGGCGAGAGACGTTGGGCGGCGATCCCGGATCCGACGACGACCGTGACGAGCAGGCCGGTGCCGATCGCCTCGGCGAGCAGCCGCCGCGGCAAGGCGATCGGGGCGGGGTTGACTTGCGCCATATCTCAACCATACTTGACTCAACAGTGGTGGAGGAAAAGTGATGGTGACTGTTGAGCGTCGCGCGGCTGTCCATGCGGCGTTGGGAGAACCGGTGCGGCTGGCCATCGTGGACCTGCTCGGCCCGGGTGACGCCTCACCGGGCGAGTTGGCCGAAGCTGTCGGGTTGGCCAGCAACCTGCTCGCGCACCACCTGAAGGTCCTGGAAGAGGCCGGGGTGATCCGCCGGGTGCGATCCGAGGGGGACCGCCGTCGCAGCTATGTGCAGTTGTGCCTGGACGACCCGGTCGTCTGGGCGGCGGCCCAGGCCGGCCTCACCGATCGGCTACCGGCCGGTGGGGTGCCACGGGTGATGTTCGTGTGCACCGCGAACTCGGCCCGCTCGCAGTTAGCCGCGGCCAGGTGGAACACGATCAGCCCGGTCCCGGCCGCCTCCGCCGGCACGCACCCCGCGGTCCGGGTGCACCCGCGGACGGCCGCAACCGGCCGACGTCACGGGCTGCGCCTCGGCCGGGTGAAACCCGTTGGCATCGAACAAGTCCTGCACGAGGGCGACCTGGTGGTCGCGGTCTGCGACAACGTCCACGAGGAACTCGACCTCGCCCAGGACCGGTTGCACTGGTCGATCCCGGACCCGGTCCGGGCCGACACCGACGAGGCCTTCGAGACCGCCTATGCCGACATCACCCGCCGGGTGGAGCGACTCGCCGCCACCGTCACCGGTCCGCCCGCCGAGCACTGAACCGTCCCGGCGCGCACGGGTTGTTCGCCGGTGACCTTGCCGGTTACGGGGGTGGTGGGCCGCTGGTTCGGTGGAGGTGGGTGGCCATCTGGTAGGTGGGGTGTCGGTCCAGGTTGTGCCGGGAGCGGTCGTAGCGGCGGGTGGTGCGGGGGTCGGCGTGGCCCATGGCGTCCTGGACGTCCTGCAGGGGCACGCCGTTGCCGAGCAGCTCGGTGGCGAAGCTGTGCCGCAGACTGTGGGGGCTGAGCCGGTCGGCGGCCGGGATGCCGGCGCGGCGGGCGAGCCGGCGGATCAGGGCATAGCTGGTGGTGTAGGCCAGCCGGGCGGTGCCGTCGCGGTTGAGGAACAACGGCCCGTCGGTGCGGTCGCCGAGGTAGTCCTGCAATGGGCGGAGCACGAGGGGGGCGAGGGGTTCGGTGGAGGCCTGTCCGCCTTTGCGGGTGATCCGCAGGGCCTGGTGGCCGCGGTGGTAGGTCAGTGAGCTGACGTCGCAGGCGAGGGCTTCGTCGATGCGCAGCCCGTTGTACACCAGCAGTGACACCAGCGCCGCGGACCGCGGCGAGTGGGTTTCGGCGGCGGTGAGCAGCCGGTCCAGCTCGGCGGCGGACAACCCGACGGTGGGGGAGTCCTGGCTCACCGTCGGGCGGCGGACGTTGGCGACCGGGGAGTGCTCGAGCAGTTCGACCTCGCGGAGCCCGTAGTCGTAGAACCCGGACAGGCAGGACAGCCGGCGGGCGATGGTGGCGGCCGCGGCCGGCCGGCCGGTGGCTGGTTGCGGGGCCGTGGCGAGGTGCCGGGCCCAGTGGTCCACGTGGTGCCGCCGGGCGGTGAACGGGTGCACCCCTTGTTCGGCGCACCAGCCGATCCAGGCCCGCAGGTCCCCCAGGTAGGCCCGCGCGGTGGCGGGCGGGTAGCCGACCAGGAACGCGGCGACCAGCCGCCACACCGGATCCGCCCCCGCCGGCCCGGCCGGCAACCGGTCCAAAGCGGCCGCCGGCAGCACCGGCGCCGCCGGCACCACCGATCCGCCCGGGTCCGTGGTCGGCAGCTGCACTGTCACAGCACCGATCATCGCCGCCGACACCGACAGACCCGGCGAGGCGTACCGGGGGACTGCGCCCGCGCAACCAGTTGGGGTGATCAGTCGGGGCGGGCATGCCGCCCGACCCGTCCCTCCTCGCTGCCCGCAGGGGGAAGGGTCCGGGTCCGCCAACGGCTGCTGGATCGCCGAGCGGGACGTTGACGGCCGAGAAGCCCCCCGGTTCCCCCGATCGGTCCTTTGTCCTGATTGCCCGGTGTCGGTACCGTTTCGAGTCGAGTGCGTGGGGCCTGCGCCCCGCGCGGGTGATCGCATCGGTGCGCCCCAAGACCCGGGGCGGCCGTTTGTCGGTTTGTCCGGAGGTGGGAGTGGCACGGAATCGGGTTGCCGGGGGTTGCCGCGCGTGCACGGGTGATCGGCTGCTGGTCGGTGATCTGCGGGTGTGGTGGCCGGGGCGGGTGTTCCCGTCGCCGGCACCGGTCACCCGTTCGGCAGTGCCGCGACGCCCGTGGACGGTCGGGTTCTACCCCTTTGACGACCCTTCTCAGCGCTCCGTGTCCTGTCCCGGACCCTCGTTGTTGTTGCCGGCACCCCCGGGCGTGGCGGCCTGTCGCGCCCGGGGGGTTCTTCTCGTGGGTGGCGTCAACGGTGAATGAGCAGCGGTGGCCGGCGTCGACGGACCCCGGCGCGTTGGCGACACGACGCGTTGGCGACACGACCGGTCGGTACCCGGTTCCGGGCGGTGCCGCAGGACACGACGACGGTGCGGGTGCTCATCGGTGATTCGGGTGGGTACTCCGTCGGGGCGTCCTGGAATAGCGTTGGAAAACATGTGACAACGATTTTCCAGTATCCGTCGGTAAACCGGCTGATCAGGTAGCCGGGGCTGCCGGGGCACCGGCTACCAGTGGCCGCTGGTCGCGGATCCGTTCAGCGGCGTACACCATGTCCGCGACGGAGCAGGCACCCGCTCCGACCCCCAGGTGCGGCCAGAAAAGCAATCACCACTACGTCTCTCGATCGCGAAGTCAGGACGCCCACAGGGAGGGCACGACCTGGCCGATGGCGAGGACTTGTCGGGCGTGGCAATTCTGCGCAGGTTATGATATAAGCGCGGCCGGTGTCCCCCTCCTCTTGTCATGCACGGCCGGTCGTAGGGAGCGTGGACCGCGACCGGTGGCGCCGACCGGGCGCCGCCCGACACAGAAGGGGGTGGGATCGTGTACGCACGTTCCACCACGGTCCTGGCGAAGCGGGAGTCGATCGACGCGGGCATCGCGCACATCCGCGACGTGGCGCTGCCCGCGCTGCAGCGGATGGACGGTTTCATCGGCCTGTCCCTGCTGGTCAACCGCGACTCCGGCCGCTGCATCCTGACCTGCTCGTGGGAATCCAAGGCCGCGATGCGGGCACCCGCCGGGCCGGTCGGCGTGATTCGTGACCGGGCGGTGGACATCCTCGGCGGCACCATGAGGGTCGCGGAGTGGGAGATCCTCGTCCTGCACCGCGACCACCCGTCGCACCCCGGTGCCTGCGCCCGCGGCACCTGGCTGCGGATGGATCCCGCGGCCATCGACCACGCCGTCGATGTCTACAAGGTGGTCTCGATCCCGGCCATGGAAGAGCTGGACGACTTCTGTTCGGCCAGCCTGCTCGTCGACCGCGCCTCCGGTAGTGCGATGTCCACGGAGACCTACGACAGCCGCGAGGCCATGCACCGCAACCGGGAGCAGGCCGACGCCGTCCAGTCCGCGGGCAACCAGGAGACCGGCGCCCAGGTGCGCGAGGTGTGCGAGTTCGAAGTGGCGCTGGCCCACCTACGAGTACCCGAAATAGCCTGAGAAACAACATATTCGGACCGGAACGTTTGGTGAGCCGGGGGCGAGGATGATCCACGCAGCTCGCTGGGTGCGGCGCACCGCGTCCTCGGGGAGTGGTTAGCGCTATTGATGATCTTGATCGAGGAGCGTCGGGCCGGCCGGCAGTCAGTGAGCGGCCGCCTTGTCGGTGCGGACGTGGCGGTAGATGGTCATGGGGGTGACGCCGCAGGAGGTGGCGATCTCGGCCATGGTGAACTGGCGGGCGTCGTACATTCGTTGAGCTTTGCCGATGAGGTCGTTCGTCATTTTCGGTTTGCGGCCGCCTTTGTGGCCGCGGCTGCGGGCGGCGATGAGTCCGGCCTGGGTGCGCTCGCGGGCTAATCCAGCTTCGTATTCGGCCATCAGGGCGAACATGCCAAAGACGAGTTCACCGTGGGCGGTGGTGGTGTCGATGATCCCGTTGGTCAGCGACTGCACCCGACGGTTGACCCTGCCGGGCTGCCGTCCGGACCGGGGATCGTCGGGGCGGTGTTCACACCGGGATCGCGATCGACGGCACAGGTTCTTCCGTATGGCTGCCGGTGTGCAGGGAACCGGCGATGCGCAGCATGTCCGGCCAATGGGTTTGGATCCGGAACGTGAGCGCGGCGAGGTCGGCGGAGCGCTGCCCACCGGCCGCCGCGTGCGGTCACGCGGCAAATTCTTCTCACACCAGGGTCAGGACCAAAGGCCCCTTATCGGTACACAGCCACTGCCGCGTTCAGTCACCTGCGCGACGACGCCGCCGCGCCCTGGCAAGGCAAGAACTTCCACTTCACCGGGGCCAACTTCTCCGGAGGCCAGGTCAGCCCGGACGACGCAGATTTTCGTGGCTGGCCAGAGCCGCCTACCGATCGGCATGAAGCTGCTGGTCGGCAACAGCAAAGCGGGTGGCCCAGAGGGCTGCTGTCGAGTCCTCGGGCGGAATGCTCGGATGTAGGCCGTTCGCCTCTGTCCGCCGCCCGCCTCCAGCGACGACAGTCCCCAGTGGGTCCCAGCCGGCCCGCGCCCGGAGAGTGGGCGCACCTTTCCTTAGAGGGCTGCGATGGCGACCGTTGACGCTGCTCCGCTGCGTGTTGTGGTGGCGGACGACTCGCCGGAGTCACGCGCGTTGCTGCGGGCGATGCTCGACTCCGTCGACGGCGTCGAGGTGGTGGGCGACGCAGCGGACGGGCGGCAGGCCGTCGAGCTTGTCGGTCAGCAGCATCCCGATTTGATCCTGCTGGACATCGCCATGCCGGTAATGGACGGCCTGGAGGCCGCGGCGGCGATCCGGGCGAACTCGCCCGAGATGAAGATCGCCATGTACTCCGCGTACAACCGCGCCAAGATGGGCCCGGCTGCGATCGCGGCGGGCGCCGACGAGTACCTGGAGAAGGCCGCGACCACCGCCGAGTTGCTGGACCAGATCCACCGCCTGTTCCCCGACCGTGCTGCGCCGGAGTCGCGGCCCCCCGGCCACGGATCGCCGCGTCCCGCCGAGCCGGGAACCGTACGGACCACCGGGGAACAGCGCTACCGGCTGCTGCTGGACGCTCTCGAGGAGGGGGTGCTCACCACGGACGCCGCCGGGCTGGTGACCGACTCGAACTTCGTCGCCACCCAAATCCTGCAGGTCCCGGTGAGCCGGATGGTCGGCCGGTCGCTGCGCGAACTCGGGCTCGCCGCCGACATCGTCGAGAATGCGGTGCGGTCCCAGCGGCCGGCATCCAACGTCGACTACACGCTGACCAGGCCGGACGGCACCACCCGGAGCCTGCTGGTCAGTGTCCGCCCGCTGCACGACCCGGCCGGTCTGGCGGTACACGAGACCCTGGTCTCGTTCGTCGACCTGACCTCGCAGAAACTGGCCGAGCAGAAACTGGCCGCCGCCGAGGCGCGGCTGCGGGAGACCTTCGACGCCATGCTCGAGGGCATGGCGACCTTCTGCGCAGTTCGTGACGAGGGCGGGCGGATCGTCGATTTCCGGTTTGAGTTGGTCAACGACGAGGGTTGCCGGTTGAACCTGATGCGGCGCGACCAGCTGGTCGGTCACTTGCTGTGCGAGGTGTTGCCCGGGCACCGGGAGTCGGGCTTGTTCGACGAGTACGTGCAGGTCACCGAGACCCGCCAGCCCCTGCAAAAGACGTCGTTGTGCGTTCAGGATGAGTGGGGGACCGGCCGTAGCATGACCCGGCTGTTCGACGTCCGGGCCGTCGCTTCCGGCGACGGCCTCGCCGCGAGCTGGCGTGAGGTCACCGACGAGGTGCGTGCCCACGATGCACTCGCCGACAGCGAGCGGCGTTATCGGCAGATGCTGGAGGCCACCCAAGAAGGGGTATTGGTCAGCGACGACGACGGCATGACCACGTACGTGAACCCCCGGATGGCCGCGATGGTGGGCTACACGGTCGAGGAGATGATCGGCACCCCGGTCTGGACCTTGATCAGCAACGAATCGACCCCGGCTGCCGTGGCCGGGCTCGAGGCCTGCCGGGCCGGAGTTGCAGGTATTTACCAGCTGCAGCTCTGCCGCAGGGACGGGTCAACGTTGTGGGCGGTCGTCACGACGAGCCCGATCACTGACTCACAGGGGAACTACACCGGCGCGCTGGTGATGATCACCGACATCACCGAGAAGCGGCGCACCGAGGAGCACCTGGCACACATGACCGACCTTTTGACGCGCACCCAGGAGGTCAGCAAGACCGGTGGTTGGGAGTACGACATCGCGGCCGGCCGGCTGGTCTGGACCGACGAGGTGTACCGCATCTACGGGGTCGACAAGATCTATGACCCGAACGACATCACGGCGGACATCGCCGCCTACGACGCTGACAGTGCGCCGATCATGGAGGCGGCGTTCCAGCGGTTGGTGGCCGAGGGTGAGCCCTACGACCTCGAGCTCGGGCTGATCCGCGGCGACGGACAACACATCTGGGTGCGCACGATCGGCCGGCCGGTGATCGAGAACGGACGAGTCGTGCGCGTCGGGGGGGACATCGTCGACATCACCGAACGCAAGCGGGCCGAGCGGGCGCTCGCGGCGAGCGAGCGGCGGCTGCGTGAGTCGTTCGACTCCATGCTGGATGGGCAGGCCATCCTGTCCGCGGTGCGCGCTCGGGATGGCAGCATCACCGACTTCCGCTTCGACTACGTCAACGATGTGGGCTGCCGCCTGACCGGTCTGCGCCGTGAGCGGCTCATCGGTCAGCTGCTCTGCGTGGTCCAGCCCTGGAACCGCGAGTCGGGCCTGTTCGACGAGTACGTCCAAGCCGTCCAGACCGCGACAACGCTGGACAAACGCGCCGTGCCGGTGACCGGAGAATGGTCCCAAGGCCACCCACGGACGCGCTGTTTCGACTTCCGAGCGGTCCCTACCCGCGATGACGGGTTGATGTTGACCTGGCGTGACGTCACCGACCAGGTCGCGGCCGAGCAGGAACGGATGGAGAGCCAGGAACGGTTGAGGTCTGCGGTCGAGAGCCTGAAGGAGGGCTTCTTCCTCACCCGGGCCCGCCGTGACGAGGCCGGTGCGATCACCGACCTGGAGTACGTCATCGTCAACGAGGCCGCTTGCCAGCTGACGGGTCGCACCGAGCAGGACCTCGTCGGACGGGGATACCTGGAAGTCTGGCCCGTTCCCCCTGACGGTCTGTTCGACGCCTACCGCGCCGTGGTCGAGACCGGCGTGCCCTACCGCACGGTGGTCACGAGTAACGCCGCCGAGTTCACCGGGACCTTCGAGGTATCGGTGACCAAGGTCGGCGACGGGTGCGTCTTCGTCGTCAGCGAGGTCTCCGAGCGGCTCCGGCACGAGCAGCAACTCATCGACGCACACGCCGAGGTGGCGTCCCGGGCCGAGCAGCTCCAACGGTCCAACCGGGACCTCGAGGCCTTCGCCTCCGCGCTGAGCCATGACCTGCGCGAACCGCTGCGGACCACGGCCGGGTTCATCCAGCTCATCGACGACCGGTACGCAACCTCGCTGCCGGAGCCCGCCCGGGAGCTGTTCGGCTACGTCCTGGACGGCACCCAGCGGATGAACGACCGGATCACCGCGATCCTCAACTTCGCCCGCTCCGGCGCCAGCGCCGCACCCCCGCACCCTGTCGACAGCGCAGCAGCAGCCGCGGCCGCCGCCCACGACAGCGACGCCATCCTCACCGCCAACGGCGCCCACCTGCAGATCGGCCCGCTGCCCACCGTCGCGGCCGACGCCCTGCAGCTGCAACGTGTCTTCCAGAACCTGCTCTCCAACGCCGCCAACTACCACAACCCCGGCGCAACCCCGCACATCAACATCAACGCCGAACGGCTCGACGGGCGCTGGCAGTTCACCGTCGCCGACGACGGGCCCGGCGTCCCGGACAACCAGCGCCAACGCATCTTCGCCATGTTCATCCGCGGCACCACGAGCGACCACGACGGCCACGGGATGGGCCTCGCGCTGTGCCGCCGCATCATCGAAAGCTACGAAGGGAGCATCTGGGTGGAAGACAACCCGGGTGGCGGCAGCAGATTCCGCTTCACCCTGCCGGCGACCTCGCCGTGACGGCCCATCAGCCACACCTGGACCGCATCGGCCAGACGCACACCGCCCGCCAGGCGCCGGAAGCATCCGAACCCGCCCCATCCGGGCCTCCGCCCGCGCGCTACCGCACATAGTTTCCCGAGTCGCCGGTGCGCGAAGGGGTTCGCCGCGCCGGGACGACCCCCCAGTTACCGCCTGCACTGCCGAGGCGCAGAGGGGTGTCTTGTCCGGGGGCGCTCGGCGGCGGTGCCGAGCGCCCCCGGGGTGTCGGCGAATGCCGTCTATCTGATCCGCTAGTTCCGTTGCCCGGCGACGGTTTCGTTACGGATCGCGGGTGACTGAGGGCGGATCACTCGCGCGACGTCGTCGATACCGAAGATGACGAAGGCTCTTCTGCTCGCCAGGGGAGGATTCATACCCGATGAGGACCGCATCCTCCGTCCAGCGGACCGCCCTGGCCGGCCACCATTCCTCCGCCCCATCGGCGGAAACCAATCGCGCGATGACGGGCGTGTGCGGTCTTCGCCGGCGACCTTGCCGGGCTACTCCGGTGGCGGACCGGTCGTGCGGTTGCAGTTGGGTGGCCATCTGGTAGAGGTGGGGTGCCGGTCGAGGTTGTGCCGGGAGCGGTCGTAGCGGCGGGTGGTGCGGGGGTCGGCGTGGCCCATGGCGTCCTGGACGTCCTGCAGCCGGCGCGGCGGGCGAGGCTGCGGACGAGGGCATAGCTGGTGGTGTAGGCCAGCCGGGCGGCGGACGTTGGCGACCGGGGAGTACTCCAGCAATTCGACCTCCCGGAGGCCGCAGTCGTAGAACCCGGACAGGCAGGACAGCCGGCGGGCGATGGTGGCGGCCGCGGCCGGCCGCCCGGTCGCCGGCTGCGGGAGTGTTGCCAGGTGCCGGGCCCAGTGGTCGACGTGGTGCCGCCGCGCGGTGAACGGGTGCACTCCTTCTTCGGTGCACCAGCCGATCCAGGCCCGCAGGTCGCCCAGGTAGGCACGGGCGGTCGCAGGCGGGTAGCCGACCAGGAACGCGGCGACCAGCCGCCACACCGGATCCGCCCCCACCGGCCCGGCCGGCAACTTCTCGAGCGCCGCGATCGGCAGCGCCGGAGCCGCCGGCAGCACCGATCTGCCCGGGTCCGTGGTCGGGAGCGACGCTGTCACGGGACTGATCATCGCGGCCGGCACCGACACTCCCGGCTAGGTGTACCGGGGCGGCGCCCCCAGAACCGCTGCGATGGATCAGTCGGGGGCGGGCATGCCGCCCGACTGGGGCCCTCCAGGGTCGCAAGGGGAAGGGGGTCCGGGTCCGGGTCCGCCGCCGCGACGGACTCGGCCCGCGGGGTGGCGTCGGCGGCCTCGGTACCGCCCCCGACCGCCGACCCTTGCAGCACCCAGACCTTCACACTGCCAGCGGTCGCAAGCCCTGTCCGGTTGCGATTCACTTGTCGGATTCGACCCGACTTGGAGGCCGCAGTGTTTGCTCAGACCATTCGTGGCAAGACGTTCGATCCGTGGGCCGTCAGGCCGCTCGTCGACCGGTGGATGAAGGAACTCGCGCCGGGTGCCATCGGATGGCTGGGGACAACCAGCGGGGTCACCGATGACAACGAGCTGTTCGTACTGGTCAGGTTCGAGTCCGAGAACGACGCGAGGGCCAACAGCGATAGGCCGGAGCAAGGCGAGTGGTGGACGGAGATGGAGACCCTGTTCGACGAGGGACCCACCTTCCGCGACAGCAGCGTGGTCTTTGTGGAGACCAGAGGAGACCTTGATGCGGCCGAGTTTGTCCAGGTCAGGATGGGCAAGTTCAGGGACAGAGAGCGGGCCACGAAGATCATGATGGATAGCCTGCCCGCACGGACCGCTGACCGCCCGGACATTCTTGGGACCGTGAACATCGGCTTCGGGAACGACGAGGCGGTCGCCTTGATCTATTTCAAGTCTGCAGAGGCGGCGCGGGAGGGAGGGAGCAAGGAGCCGTCACCCGAAGTGAAAGCCGTCCTGGAGGAGATGCAGTCACTGTCCGTCGGGCAACCGGAGATCCTCAACCTCAGGACGCTGTGGCTCGACTCGCCGGACTAACGATCGCAGGTCAGCGCTGTCACCTGACGAGTGAGGTGATGTGTGCACACCGGACAACGAGGGGTTCGATGCGTTGCCGGGCCACACGCCTATGGCGCTACTCCAGGGCCCGCCGGGGCATGACAGGGCCGCCGGCGGAAGCCGCGGTGTCCCTGGGCCAGGTTTGCGTTGACCGGGCTCGGTGTCCGCGGTGGTTTCGACGGCATGACTGAGACAAACACACCGATGGCCCGGACTCACTGAGAATGGCCCGGATTCATCGAGAGAGGACACCGGCCGGTTCCCGTCGGACCCGGTCGGTGGTGGATCTGTCACCGAAACCAGAAGATAATGCCCTTTATCCTGCACTGGGCTCGGCCGGTCCCGGGTCCGGCTCGGGGGGTGGCGGCCAGCCGCGGAACTCCGCCCCGTCCCGGGTCACCACGCCGCCGGCGAAATCCGCGTATTCGAAGGTGACCGTGCTGCCGGTGAATCTCGCCTGGTCGAAGGTGACCTGGCCGCCGGTGAATCTCGCCCGGTCGAAGGCGACCTCGCCGCCGGTGAACTCCGCCGCGTTGAAGGTGACCCGGCCGCCGGTGAACCCCGCCCAGTCGAAGGTGACCGTGCCGCCATTGAACTGGGCCGAGTAGAAGGTGACCTGGCCGCCGGTGAACTTCGCCAGGTCGAAGGTGACCTGGCCGCCGCCGAACTCCGCTAGGTCGAAGCTGACCGTGCCGCCGGTGAACTCCGCCCCGGCGAAGGTGACCCGGCCGCCGGTGAACCCCGCCCAGTCGAAGGTGACCGTGCCGCCGGTGAACTCCGCCCCGCCGAAGGTGACCCGGCCGCCGGTGAACCGGGCCTGGTTGAAGCTGACCTGGCCGCCGGTGAACTCCGCCAGGTCGAAGCTGACCTGGCCGCCGGTGAACTTCGCCCCGGTGAAGCTGACCCGCGGTGTCCGGGTGTAGGCGACCCAGCGGGCGTGTTTCAGCTCGCCCATCAGCCGCTGCCGGAGCTCCCGGCGCCACACCGCCGGGCGCAGCGGCCAACCCTCCGGGACGGTGGTGATGGGTTCGCACAGCGCCGGGTCGACCCCGGCCAGGGCC
>Ga0207932_1000545_pt1 | contig 12748 bp, 11 predicted proteins | sample NGESurdeep092012_FD_184480 | JGI IMG/M metagenome (GOLD analysis project Ga0207932, IMG submission 184480) | Arctic peat soil microbial communities from Barrow, Alaska - NGEE Surface sample 415-2 deep-092012 (SPAdes) | ecosystem: Environmental > Terrestrial > Soil > Wetlands > Peat ...
CGCTGTTTCAGCCGTTTGATGGAACTGACTCTGCATTGTTGGCGTGAATCAGCGTTAAGAATTCTACAAAAAGAGCAGGTTGATGTAACGGCACTTGAAATCTGCGTTCCTTATACTTGCAAGGCTGATTTGACGCGACAGCCCTCGGGCGATAGACTCGGAGTTCGTGGTTTCCTGAGTACGGGCTTCATGAATTTTTTGATGAAAATCTGGCATTCTTCCCTCGGGAAGAAGTACATCATGGGCATCAGCGGCTTCTTGCTGGTGTTCTTCATTGTCGCACACATGATGGGGAACTTTCAGGTTTTCCTCGGCCCCTACTGGATCAACACGTACGGTCAGTTCCTGCATGACCGCCACGAAATCCTCTGGCCCGCGCGCATCGTCCTGCTCACGATGATCGTGCTGCACATCTGGTCGGCGTTCAAATTGCGGGCCGAGAACCGGGCCGCCCGGCCCGTGGGCTACGCCGGCGACCCGGCCTCGTTTGCCGCAAGCTATGCCTCGCGCACGATCATGATGAGCGGCATCATCATTGCAGCCTTCGTCATTTTCCATCTGCTCCACTACGCGTTCGGGGTGCGCGCGGTCAATCTGACGGGCATTGATTTCAGCGCGCTGCACGATTCCGCAGGCCGTCCGGACATCTATCTGATGTTGCTGCTCGGTTTCAGCAAATGGCCGGTCGCCGGCTTCTACATCATTGCCGTGGGGCTGCTCTGCCTGCATCTGAGCCATGGCATGCGCGCGATGTTCCAGTCGGTCGGCTGGAAATGGACGTTCGGGGGGGTTTCCCATCTCCCCGACCAGATTGCCCGGTGGTTTGCCGTGGTGATTTTCATCATATACACGTCGGTGCCGGTCGCCGTGATGTGCGGTTTTGGCAAGGCTTACCGGGAGGCCGCCGTCCAGCACCTTGCCGCGAGCGCGGTTTCCGGAAAGGAGATTGACCGGTGACATGAGTCTCGACGCCAAAATTCCCTCCGGCCCGCTTGCGCAAAAGTGGGACCGCTACAAATCCGACATGAAGGTGGTCAACCCCGCCAACAAGCGGAAGTTCGAGGTCATTGTCGTCGGCACCGGGCTGGCTGGGGCGTCGGCTGCGGCTTCACTGGCCGAGCTCGGCTACCAGGTCAAGGCGTTTTGTTTCCAGGACACCCCGCGCCGGGCGCATTCCATCGCCGCCCAAGGCGGCATCAACGCGGCCAAGAATTATCAGAATGACGGCGACTCCGTCTTTCGCCTGTTTTACGACACAATCAAGGGCGGCGACTTTCGCGCGCGAGAGGCGAACGTGTTCCGGCTCGCCCAAGTGAGCGCCAGCATCATTGACCAGTGCGTGGCGCAGGGCGTGCCGTTCGCCCGCGAATACGGCGGCACGCTGACGAATCGCTCGTTCGGCGGTGCGCAGGTGTCCCGCACGTTTTACGCGCGCGGCCAGACCGGCCAGCAACTCCTGCTCGGCGCCTACCAGGCGATGTGCCGTCAGATCAGCCTGGGCAACATCCGCATGTTCCCTCGCACCGAAATGCTCGACCTGGTGGTCGTGGACGGTGCGGCGCGGGGCATCGTGGTCCGCAACCTGGTCACCGGCGAAATTTCCCTGCATTCGGCCGACGCCGTGGTGCTGGCGACCGGCGGTTACGCCAACGTTTTTTTCCTCTCCACGAACGCCATCGGTTGCAATGTCACGGCGACGTGCCGCGCCTACAAGAAGGGCGCGTTCTTTGCCAATCCCTGCTACACGCAGATCCATCCGACGTGCATCCCCGTCAGCGGCGATTATCAGGCCAAGCTTACGCTCATGTCCGAGTCGCTGCGCAACGACGGCCGGGTCTGGGTGCCGAAGCGCAAGGAGGATTGCAGCCGTGAGCCGGGCGCAATTCCCGAGCCGGACCGCGATTATTATCTGGAACGGAAATATCCGAGCTACGGCAACCTTGCCCCACGCGACATCTCTTCGCGCGCGGCGAAGGAGGTTTGCGACGAAGGTCGCGGGGTCGGCCCCGGTGGGCGCGGCGTTTATCTTGATTTCTCGAATGCCATCCAGCGGCTGGGGGAAGACGCTATCCGCGACCGTTATGGCAACCTGTTTGAGATGTACGAACGCATCACTGGCGAGAACGCCTACCGGCAGCCGATGCGCATTTACCCGGCGGCGCATTACGCGATGGGCGGCACTTGGGTGGATTACGGCCTGATGAGCACGCTGCCGGGACTGTTCGTTGTCGGCGAGGCGAATTTCTCCGACCATGGCGCCAACCGGCTGGGCGCGAGCGGACTGATGCAGGGACTGGGCGACGGCTACTTCATTCTGCCTTACACCATCGGACATTATTTCGCCTCAACGAAGCCGGTCAAAATCCCGATGAGCCACGCCGAATTCAAAAAGGTGGAGGAGGACGTACGCCAGTTCACCCGGCGGCTCCTGTCCATCAACGGCAAGCGCACCGCGACGAGCTTCCACAAGGAACTTGGCCGGCTGATGTGGGAAAACTGCGGCATGGCCCGCACCCGCCAGAGCCTGGAGACCAACCTCAAGCGCATCCCGGAATTGCGTGAAGAATTTTGGAAGAATGTCAAGGTGACAGGTTCGGGCGAAGAGTTGAACCAAAACCTCGAGCACGCCGGCCGCGTGGCGGATTTCCTGGAATTCGCCGAATTGCTGTGTCTGGACGCGCTGCACCGCGAGGAATCCTGCGGCGGCCATTTCCGGGTGGAACATCAGACCGAGGACGGCGAGGCCAAACGCGACGACGCGAACTTCGCCTACGTGGCCGCCTGGGAATTCAAGGGCCTGGACCGGAAGCCTGAGCTGCACAAAGAACCGCTGGTTTTCGAAGAAGCAAAGATGGCGACGCGCAGTTACAAATGAACCTCACCCTCAAAATCTGGCGGCAGAAGAACGCGGCGTCACCCGGATGCTTCGAGACGCACGAGGCCCGCGACGTCAGTCCGGACATGTCGTTCCTCGAAATGCTCGACATGGTCAACGAGCGCCTCGTGGCGGGGGGCCAGGAACCGTTTGTGTTCGACAGCGATTGCCGCGAAGGCATCTGTGGCACGTGCTCATTGGTCATCAACGGCATCCCGCATGGCAGTCGCAAAGGCACCACCGTCTGCCAGCTTCACATGCGCCGTTTCCAGGACGGCCAGACCATTACCATCGAACCCTGGCGGGCACGGGCGTTCCCGATGGTGAAAGACCTGATCGTGGATCGCACCGCGTTCGATCGCATCATGCTGGCCGGTGGTTTCATTTCGGTGAACACCGGCAATGCGCCCGAAGCCAACGCGCTGCCGGTGTCGAAGGAAATCGCCGACCTCGCGATGGATGCGGCCGCGTGCATCGGCTGCGGTGCATGCGTGGCCGTGTGCAAAAACGCCAGCGCCATGCTGTTCGTCGCGGCGAAGGTTTCCCACCTCAATTACCTCCCGCAGGGCAAGGCCGAGAAAGACCGCCGGGTCAAAAACATGGTGGCGCAGATGGACAAGGAAGGGTTTGGCAATTGCACCGTCACCGGATCGTGCGAAGCCGTCTGCCCGAAGGAAATCAGCCTCGACTTCATTGCCAAGATGAACCGCGACTACGCTGTGGCCCTGGTCAAGGGTGAACTCAAAAAGAGCGCGGCCGGTGGAGTGGGTTAGGAAAAATTTTCGATGGCCCGTTCTGCCCGAATGCATTACCATCACCGATAACGTCATCATCGCAATTCTTGCGGCAATGCTGTTACCCCGTTGTCAAAGACGAAGGCTAGAGCGCAGCAGATTCAATGCTTGAGCAACACGAAACAACTGGTGCGGGCATGGATCATGTATGCCAACGATAATGAGGACCGGCTGGCCGGCAATTATGGAGGCTCAGCCTTCGTTTCGAACCCCGCCAATGCAGACAAGACCTGGGCCTTGGGATGAAACACCCGTCCGACAGTGAGAACAAACTGCCCGCCTGAATTCATCCCCAGCAGCACTGGCATTCGGACGTGATGCAAAGCGCTTTCCTTTGATTCAAATGGGGTTCTTTCCGGCAGTGTAAAAGGAATCAGAATAGAAGCACCTTAGAATACAGGAATTAAATGCTCAAAAGCTCGGAAGAGGCTTTGGCAAGACTTACCGTATCCTGGTGCAAATTCTATTACTCCAGTAACTCCTTGCACAATCTCGTCAACCTCGTTGGACACAGTCAGAACAATGTCGCGGAAGACACAGGCAAACTTCATGTCACTTACCATCATAACTTGCCTCCAAAGTGACTTTGGTATGAACTCGTCCAAGAACCACCCATTTATGCGAAACCTATTCATCATTCAATGTCTGTTCTGGTTGATAATGCCGTGCCTGCACTCTCGTGCTGTCGAAGTGCGAACGGTTGAACAATGGGGCGTTTTTGAAATCGCGCTCAATGGGCCGACGAATGGAAATCCGTTCACCGACGCGCAATTTTCCGCGCGCTTCACGCAGGGCGACTCGACGATTGAAGCGAATGGTTTTTACGATGGCGATGGAATTTACCGCGTGCGCTTCATGCCGGAGAAGCAAGGCGAATGGCATTACATCACGGAAAGTTCCAGCGCGGAACTCAAGGGCAAAACCGGCGCGTTCACTGTGACGAAACCCTCCGTGGACAATCACGGCCCGGTGCATGTGACCAACACGTTTCATTTCGCCTACGCCGACGGCAAACCATACAAGCAACTCGGCACGACGTGTTATGCGTGGACGCATCAAACCAAGGAACTGGAAGAGCAAACGCTCAAGACCCTCGCGGTCTCGCCATTTAACAAGCTTCGCATGTGCGTTTTTCCCAAGCGATATGATTGGAACACCAATGAGCCGCTGCTGTATCCATTTGAAGGCGTGCCGACAACGAATTGGGACTTCACGCGGTTCAACCCGAAATTTTTCCAGCACCTGGAACAGCGGATTCTCGATTTGCAGAAACTCGGCATCGAGGCGGACGTGATTTTGTTTCATCCCTACGACAAAGGTCATTGGGGATTTGACCGGATGCCGGCGGACGCGGACGACCGTTATTTGCACTACGTCATCGCGCGCCTCGCGGCGTATCGCAATGTCTGGTGGTCGCTGGCGAACGAGTACGATTTCCTGAAAGAAAAGCGCGAGTCAGATTGGGACCGGTTTTTCCAGATTGTGCAGGCCAGCGATCCGTATCAGCACTTGCGTTCCATTCACAACGGCACGCTGATTTACAACCAGAACCAGCCGTGGGTCACCCATGCCAGCATTCAGAATGGTGCGGCCGTGGAAGAACCCGGACGCGCGGAGCTTTACCGCGATGTGTATCGCAAGCCGATTGTTTATGACGAAGTGAAATACGAAGGCGATGTTCCCAAGCGCTGGGGGAATCTGTCGGCGCAGGAACTGGTTTTCCGGTTTTGGAATGGGACGGTTGCCGGCACTTACGTCGGCCACGGCGAAACGTATTTGAGCCCTGACGATGTGCTTTGGTGGTCGAAGGGCGACGTGTTGAAAGGCCAAAGCCCGGCGCGGCTCGCGTTTCTGAAAAAGGTGCTCGACGACGCGCCGCCTGAAGGCATCGAGCCGGTTGACAAGTGGCAGGATCCCCGCATCGGTGGCAAAGCCGGCGAATACTACCTGATTTATTTCGGCAAGGAGCAACCAACGAACTGGGTTTTCAATCTGCCGCGAAAAAATTTAACAAACGATCTGAACTTCAAGATTGAAATCCTCGATACTTGGAACATGAGCGTGTCGCCCGTGAATGGCATCTTCACCGCCAAAAAGAATGGCGATTACACATTCGGAGACGCGAATGGGCGCGCGGTGACATTGCCCGGCAAACCGTGGATGGCATTGAGGATTAAGAAAACACCTTAGTCGCAACTATTGTCGCGCAAAGTCCGCCGCACCATGAAACGATTAAAAAAATCCTCGCCGCCGGCAGCCTCGCCTTGTTCTGAGGAGTCTTCCAAATCTTCGCTGCTCAAACCACCGCCGAGCAATGGGGCGTCTGCGAAATCACTCACCCCGGCCCGACGAACGGCAACCCGTTCCTCGATGTTCGTTTCGCCGCGCGGTTCGCGCAGGACGACGACTTCATCGCCAAGATGAATCGCGACTACGCCGTGGCCCTGGTCAAGGGTGAACTCAAAAAGAGCGCTGACGGTGGGGTGGGTTAGGAAAAATCTTCGACGGCCCGTTCTGCCCCGAATGCATTACCATCACCGATAACGCCATCATCCCGCTCAAGGAATGCGTCGTGGACAAATACTACGACCCGTTCAACTGGCTGTGGAAGAAATTGCGGCCCAAGGTCTGAAGGCCAATGGCTAGACCGCGAAGCCTTCCTCCTCGGCTTCCATCGTTGCCACAAGGTCTTTTTCCGCCAGCACCCAGTCCTTCAGTGTCAGCGGATAAGCAGCCAGCTTGTCCCGATACAGGCGATACGCATGTTCGCGCACCATGCCCTTGGTGACACCCGGAGTGAACGGGCTGGGCTGTTCCATGATTTTTGCTGTTTGGCTTTTTGTCTTCATAGGCAACTCCTCACCTCTGATTTAAGATAAGCCTCCCCACCGGTTCTGCAAGTGGACCCGACATCAAGGTTTAAAGTTGAAACAGTCGTTCGGGCACAATCAATAGACCGGGGGGTTTCGGGCGATTCCCTGAATCATCTCCTCGGCGTGCGCGCGGAGTTTCGCGTCCGCATTAGGCAGAAGCAGCGGCTGCAATGTGCGGCGCGCGGCATCGGTGTCATGGTTTCTCAGTTGCACCTGTGCCAGCGAAAATAGATACGACGGGTTTTCGGGTTCCAGTTGGATGGCGCGTTGCAGGTGTTGTTCCGCCAACGCGAGGTTTTCGCCCTGGACCATCTCAAAAAAGCCCAACAATTCATGCGCCGGCCCAAAGTCCGGCATCAGCGCGAGCGATTTCTGGAGTTCGCCGCGGATTTGCGCCGCCGCCTCGTTTTTGAGCGGGGCATGCCGGTCCTGGGAATCCGCCGTGAGCCGGTACTGTTCCCGGGCATAAATATAAAAAGCCAGAAAACTGGTTGAACCGTGCTGGAGCGCCTCCTTCAAGTTCTGCAACGTTGCCTCGTGCTGCCCGCGTTCGGCGGCGAGCAGACCCAAACCTTCGCAGGGCAGGGGACTGGCGGGCGCGAGTTTCTGCGCCTGTTTAAAATACGCTTCGGCGGCATCTGGACGATGAATCCGGAGGAGTTCATCGCCCAGGCGAAAATAGTTTTCCACGGGTGTGATGGTTCGCGTGGTCAGGGTTATGGGCGAGGAGACGTTTGCCCGCAAGGCCAGTTCCAACGGTGCCAACCGCCCGTTCTTCAGGTAGCGGCGAAGTTCGGTTTCCATCGCCGGCAGGGTGGTTTGCATCGCGTTGGTAAAGGCTGGTTCGGGAAGCTGGCCTTCGCGGAGGAGCGGGGTGAACTGTTTAAAACGGGCCTTGTAAGCGGGGTTGTCGCCCGCCATCAGGAATTGCGTGAGCAGCCACGATTCGGCGTAGAAGATTCCCTGGCGGTCGCGCTCATTGTATTGGGGCGAATCGTGGACGACGGCAAACAACTCGGCCAGCGGCAGAAGAGGTTGTTGCGCCAGCAGGCGGAGGTGATGATCAATCGGTTTGCCGATGCGGGCGTTGTAGCCGGTCGTTTCGAAGGTGGAATAGACTTCGGCCATTCCCTCCTTGAGCCAGAGGGGCCAGATGCGGTCGTTGCGCCGGAACAGGAGGTGGGTGTATTCGTGAAAGATGACTTCCAGGTCGGTGTAGGCCGAATTGGTGCCGGGCAGGGCAAGCACGATCAGGTTTTCGTCGCTGCCGCGCTGGAAGAAGGCCGCCAGATTGGCGGGCTGGCCCTGGTAAAGCGGCAGGAACGGCTTCATCGTTTCGTGGTCGGGAAAAGCCATCACCACAATCGGCGGGGAGGCCACCGCCTGCGCCACGGTCAGCAGGGTGTAAGCCTCGCAAAACTGCTCCAGGCGCGCGGAGAGTTTGTAAACGTCCTGGGGCGCGCCGCAACTGTAGATGTTGAAATGCGCGGTGCGTGTCTCGAACCAGCGCCTTTGCACGAGCGGAACGTCATTCGATTGGGCAGGGGCGGTGCAAATCCCCAACTCCAAAAGCACGGCTAAAACCAAAAGCGGGCAACGGGTCATAAACAAATTCACTTTAGGGGATGACTGGGAAAATGTCACTTGGCGACAAATTTTTGCTCTCCGCCCTGAAAAAGCCGGCCTGCCATCCGTAGCCGGTGTTGTTGCCGAGAGAGTCCTCCTTTGCCAAGGCTAGGAGGACACCATCCTTCGCTCGGAACCTCCAAACGTCGGTTTCGAGCGAAGGATGGTGCGCGGTACAGGACTTGAACCTGTGACCCCTACCGTGTCGAGGTAGTGCTCTGCCAACTGAGCTAACCGCGCACTAAAAAATTAAAACTGGCAGTCCCGCCGCGTCTTGGCAAGCGCGAATTGGCTGTACTGCCTTTCATTTTAAGTGCAGAATTCTCAAACAATTCTGCAAAAGACGTATGGTGTTTCGGCGGACGAATCTGTTACATTGCCAGTCATTAAACAAAGAATGATGAATAAATATTTATCACTGGGAAAATTTTCATTTGGCATGGGCGACCGTTTTGCGCATCAGGGCAAGGCCCAACTGAACGCGTGTGTCCTGGCCACCAAACTCGGCGCGGACATCGTACCCGTCTGGAACAAATCGAACCGCGAACACACGCTCATCGGCACCGAACCGTCCAGTTTGCGCGCCGAGGCGGATGCGGCGGTGAAGGCGCTCGGTTGGAAAAAACCGTATCACGTGGACGCCGACCACATCCGGCTCGAAACCGTGGATCGTTTCATCACGCCTTCGGATTTCTTCACGATTGACGCGGCCGACTCGATTGGCAAACCCGCCGATCCCAAAAGCGTGAAGGCGTTTGTCGATCATCACCCCGAACTGCTGGGCAAGATTGTCATCCCGCAGATTGACCGCCCGTTCGAAACGACGCGCGCTGAAGTTGAACGCGTTGCCAACAAGTTTTTGCTCGCCGTGCAGGACGCGGGGAAAATTTACCGGCACATTGCCCAGGCCAAGGGCGAGGCCAATTTCATCACGGAGGTTTCGATGGATGAAACCGACAGCCCGCAAACGCCGCCGGAACTGCTCATCATTCTCGCGGCGCTCGCCGATGAAAAAATTCCGATTCAGACCATCGCGCCCAAATTCACCGGCCGTTTCAACAAAGGCGTGGATTACGTCGGCGATTTGAAGCAGTTCGAAAAGGAATTCAACGAGGACCTGGCCGTCATCGCGTTCGCCATCAAGAAATACGGCCTGCCGGCCTCGCTCAAACTCAGCGTCCATTCCGGCAGCGACAAGTTCTCCCTTTATGCGCCGATCCGCCGCGCGTTGAAAAAATTCAACGCCGGCCTGCACCTCAAGACGGCCGGCACGACGTGGCTTGAAGAAGTCATCGGTCTCGCCGAAGCCGGTGGTGACGGCCTCGCGCTGGCGAAGGAAATTTACTCCGATGCGCTGGAGCACGTGGACGAACTGTGCGCGCCGTATGCGACGGTCATAGACATTGACCGGAAGAAACTGCCGACGAAGGAAACCGTCAACGGCTGGACTTCCGGACAATTTGTTTCCGCGCTCCGGCACGATCCGAAAAACAAGGCTTTCAATTCAAGCTTCCGGCAATTGATCCACGTCGGTTTCAAAATCGCCGCGAAGAAAGGCGACCGTTATCTCAACGCGCTCAAGAAGCATGAAGCTGTCATCGCCAAAAACGTCACTGAAAATCTGTTCGAGCGGCACATGAAACCGCTGCTGCTCGGCCAATAGCCCTGTTTTATGCCATTCATCCACGAAGATTTTTTGTTGAGCACCAAGACGGCCCGCAAACTTTACCACCAATATGCCGAGGCCGAGCCGATTTTCGATTATCACTGCCACATTTCGCCGCGCGACATCGCCGCCAACCGGCAGTTCAAAAACCTTTTTGAAATCTGGCTCGAAGGCGATCACTACAAATGGCGCGCGATGCGCGCCAACGGCGTTGCGGAAAAATTTTGCACCGGGGCCGCCTCGCCTTACGAAAAGTTTCTAGCCTGGGCAAAAACCGTTCCGCACACGCTCCGCAATCCGCTCTATCACTGGACGCATTTGGAATTGAAGCGTTATTTCGGCATTGCCGAATTGCTCGACGAAAAAACCGCCGACAAAATCTGGAAAAAGGCGAACGAAAAACTGGCCACCCCCGAACTGACCACGCAGGGCATACTGAAGAAATTCAAAGTCAAGGTCGTTTGCACCACGGACGATCCGGTGGACAATCTGGAACATCACCGCGCGTTCGCGTCACAGGGCCATCCGACGAAAATGTTGCCTGCGTTCCGGCCCGACAAGGCGCTGACGGTCAATCAGCCCGCCAGTTTCAACCAGTGGGTGGAACAGCTTGCCGCTGCCAGCAACGTGGACATCAACGGCTTTTCCGCGTTCGTCACTGCGCTGCGAAAGCGTCACGACTTTTTCCATTCGCAAGGCTGCCGTTTGTCCGATCACGGCATGAACCATTGTTTTGCCGACTTTTGTTCCGAGAAAACTGCCGCCGAAATTTTCGCCAAGGCGCGGCGCGGCGAAGCGGTTTCACCGCCGGAACATGGACAATTTGCATCGTTCATGATGCTGTTTTTCGGCAAACTCGACGCCTTAAAGGGCTGGACGAAGCAGCTTCACCTCGGCGCGTTGCGTAGCGCCAACACGCGGCTGCTCAAACAACTCGGCCCGGACACCGGTTTCGATTCCATCGGCGATTTCCCGCAATGCCAGGCCCTCGCCGTCTATCTCGACCGGCTCGACCAGGAAAATGCGCTTCCGAAAACCATCATTTACAATTTGAATCCGGCGGACAATTACGCCTTTGCCGCCATGATCGGAAATTTTCAGGATGGCACGATCCCCGGCAAACTTCAGTTCGGATCCGGCTGGTGGTTTTTGGACCAGAAGGAAGCCATGGAGTGGCAGATGAATGCGCTGTCGAACCTCGGCCTGCTCTCGCGCTTCATCGGCATGATCACGGATTCGCGCTCGTTCATGTCGTATCCGCGCCACGAATACTTCCGGCGCACGCTCTGTAATTTGATCGGTCAAGATATGGAAAGTGGTCTTATTCCCAACGATGAAAAACTGGTCGGGCCGATGATTCGCAACATCTGTTACGCCAACGCCAAACAGTACATGGCTTTTCCGATGGGTGAGACCACTGCCGGCCGCCGGCGGTCTCCGGCGCGGGCGAAATAGCCCGTAACCCGGCGCTGACGGTTGAAGGTGCCAGGCCTTGCCTGCACCCGGCGGGCCGGCGAAAAGGGCACTGAAGTTGCCAGATCTTGTGGCGATATTGAATAGGGTGAAGCTGTCACCCGCGTCAAAAGTGCCGGATGGGCTGGCGGCAAAAAGCGTGTTGCCACAGGTTGCCTCCGTAAGCCCGGTCCCAAGCGCAAAAGTGCATTTTTTTCAAATGTTTTTGCAAAACTAACAAAGTGTAATAACTTTCTTTTGCCCAACAACGGTGCTAGCTTGAGTCAGTAATTCACACTATAATTTGAACCCGAAAAGTTATGATGGGTTGTGTTAATGCTTTTGTGCCGTTGTCCGGACTGGTGACGGATTGCACCGGCAATTGTCGTCTCCGCATCATGAGCAAAATGAACACCATGACAGGCAAAGCGAGAGGACGACTTGCAGGTCGGTAAGATGTTATATACTACTATGAAAAGAAAACCTTTGATTCGTCACGGCGGCTCCAGCCCTGAAAAGGCCGGAGGGAAGGGCGGCTTCAATCGCGCCTTCACGTTGATCGAGTTGCTGGTGGTCATTGCCATCATCGCCATCCTGGCGGCACTTTTGCTGCCTGCGCTCGCTGCAGCCAAGCGCAAGGCGTATGTGATCAACTGCATCGCCAACCAGAAGCAAACCGGTTTGGCGCTGCAGATGTATTTTAATGATTTTAATGATCGGTGTCCGCCGGGTTCGGGTTCCCGTAACCCTCCAGGACCGGGTGTGGAAGCTGGACTTACTTATGGTCAAGTTCCGGTTTACAATAATGCGGGGACTTGTCGGAAGTGGTTGCCGGTTTACATATGTTCCTATCTATCCTTGCCGGATCCCAAAGCCATTGGAACCACTTCAAACTTTGTTGTCCAAGTATTCATATGCCCGGCCTATACAAGCATCTGGTCGCCGGGCAATGTTGACATGAGCACTCCTCTTACGGATCCCTCGTCGGATAATTATCAGTCTTATGCTGCTAACAGTGGGATGGGATCCTATGCAGTAAACATTGGCACAGGTGCAAACGGGGCGAAAGACTTGTTAAAAGCCGCCTTTCCATCTGGGAATAAGATGGGTTACCAGGGGTACCAATTGGGTCCGGAACCGTTTGGTAAACAAGGCGGCAGCTCGCCGGGCCATGAACCGCTGAGCTTGAGCCAAATCAAAAGTGCCGGCGTGTCGGCTGCTGAACTGTGGGCAATTGGAGACGCTGACGAAGTTGCCGACAGTGCGTTAATCAAACCGGGCTGCGCCAAAAAACCAGTGCATAGATCCGTCCGCAACTTCGGTTATTTTGACGGTAGTGCGGGGGGTGTGAAGATTACTGGCAATGGACAGTATGATTTTCAATAAAACAGGTTTATAATAAATTGAACGGTATCCCGACTTGTAAAAGAAATCCCAACCCGAACCAACTTATGAAAAAAAT
>Ga0207932_1000547_pt1 | contig 12717 bp, 18 predicted proteins | sample NGESurdeep092012_FD_184480 | JGI IMG/M metagenome (GOLD analysis project Ga0207932, IMG submission 184480) | Arctic peat soil microbial communities from Barrow, Alaska - NGEE Surface sample 415-2 deep-092012 (SPAdes) | ecosystem: Environmental > Terrestrial > Soil > Wetlands > Peat ...
CTGCTTTTCGAACGAGTACCGGCAGCAGCCGCTTCGCATCGAGGTACTCGACGCGAAACGACAGATCCATCGGGCCTTCGCCCGGTCTGCCACGAGGAGGCGGGATCGCGGACAGGTGCGACGGCGTCCTCCCGAAGTAGATCTCGGCCGGCGTTGCCCCGCCGAGACCCTGATGCGGGCGGAAGAAGGCATAGTGGATGAGGCCAAGCCCGATCTTCTCCATCAGATCTTCCGCTGCCAACGGCCGCAACAGGCGAAGGCCGAGCGCGTCCTTCAGGGTCTTCCAAAGGCGTTCGATCAGCGCGATCGAGCCCTTCTTTCCGATCGCCCCGAACCTTTGCTTCACCCCAAGCCTTAGCAGCTTCCGGCGGAAGACCTGGCCCGTAAAGCAGCGAGCCTGATCCGAGACGAAGTGCGACGGCCGTCCATGGCGCCGTGCCGTCCTCGAAACCAGCCGGGCGATTTCAGCGGCGGAAGCCTCCTTGGAAAACACTCTGGCCGAGAGCGGCATTCGCGAGAACGCATCGAAGACGACCGCGACCTTGAATGTCACGATCCCGAACAGGCCTTTCACGTCCGTCAGATCGACCATCCAGACGTGATTCGGGCGCTTTGCCCTCACGGCTCGCGGAACCGTCGAAGGCTTCTCCGGCACTCGTGGCACCGGCCAGTGCTCCTTGCGAATCCGCGCTACCGTCCGTGCCGAAAGCTTCCAGCCCGCATGGGCCAACGTCCGTGCGATCAGATCGCTTCCTCCGAAGCCGGCCAGCTCCATCGTCTTCACGACGGCTCTGACGACGTCGGCGATGCGCCGGACGGGCGGATTCGGAGCAACCAGGGGGCGCGGAACCTCCCCGTCAGGTCTCGTCGTCTCCATCTCCCATCGTGCGACCGTCTCGGCCGACACTCGGAACATCGCCGCTGTCTCGCGTTGCGAGAGGCCGAGGAAGCTCCGGATGCGCAGGATCCGGAAGCGCTGCTCGGGCGGGTAATGCGGGCGCTGGCGTTCGGGCACCTTGTCCCAGCGCGCCCCGAGGATTTCGGCAGCCCCGCGCATCATTCTGAGAAGCAGGACCTGCTCCTCGGCCTTTTCGAACATCCTCGCAGCCGTCACACCCGACTCGCGCAGCTTTCCGAGCGCCGAGCCGAGGGCGAGGCCGAGAAGGTGCGCAGCGCGCAGGAGGGCGGTGAGACCCTGGTCTCTACGCGCCAGAGCCCCCGGCAATTCCCATTGCGCCCCTACACTGGAAGGTAGCTTCGAGGCTACACGCGGGAGGGATTGGCTCGCTCGGAAGCTACGCCCGCTGAAAAGCATTCGTCGCAGAGATGTCTCATAGTGGACGCACCTGATGTGCACTTCTGGCAAGCCTGTGGCGGCGGTCCATGAAGTGTCTGCCAGCGTGCCTCCGACAAGACGACGTCGCAGAGGCTGCAGGCAGCATTCGGACACCAGATCCTCATGTGAGCTCCATGAGGGGGAGTTCCACAGAGCTTGCAGGGGACGAGTGCGTTGCTCATCTCGAGCGATACCCCCTGAATCTTTCGTCCGCTACTTTTTGATGGCGTTGCCGAGATTCGTCACCGCCTCGCCGATCTTCCGGCCGGCCTTGCCGAGCCCCTCCTGGACCGCGCCCTCGGCGCGCTGAAGAGAGCCCTCGCGTTCCATCTTCTTATCGCCGGTGAGGATCCCGACAGTCTCTTTGACCTTCCCCTTGGCCTTCTTCACTTTTCCGTGAACTTCCTGCTGTTTCATGGGGTGTTCCTTTCTGCAAAGGCGTGCGAACGCTCGGCCGCCTCCGCCTCCGCCTTGGTCCTGTGCACCGTTCCGTCCGGATGGTTCGGCGGAGAGTAGATCGTGTACAGCTTCAGAGGTGCCGTCTTCGAGGCGTTGATCACGTTGTGGTAGGTCCCCGCTGGGACTACGACCCCGTCGCCGTCGTGTACCAGGCGTTGTTCTTTCTCGTCAAAGACGAATCTGGCGTCGCCACGCTCGATGCGAAAAAACTGATCGACGTTGGCGTGAACTTCGTCGCCGATCTCCTCGCCCGGCTCAAGGCACATCACGACGAGTTGAGAGTGCTTGGCGGTGAAAAGGACCTGCCGGAAGTAGGTGTTCTTTAGCGCCAGCTTCTCGATCGCTCCCACGTATTCGGTCATTGTGGTGCCATCCTTCTTTTCGGAGTCCTGTGATGGAGCAACCCGTCAAGGACGTGAACGCTCCTCCGGCCTTTACCCGCGTCTGCTGTTCCAGTAATAGCCGCCGCCCCCGAACAGAAGGACCAGCACGACGACCAAGAGGATGAGGTTCATGATCTTTTCCCTCCTTTCTCGAGAGCCATGGAGCACGAGCCGTGCCGGTCGCGCGATGGTACCGAACACTCGAAATCGGCCGTTAAACGGCACTTTCCGTCGTCGACGCCATCGTCGGTGCGGTAAGGATTGCAGCGGGCTTTGAAACGGAGGTGTTTCGTACGACTCGGGTTCTCCACTGTGCGGCTGCCGGCACCGGCAACGGGCGCGGCTCGCGCTCGGGAGCGCCCATCGAGTCCAGGCCGCCGTCAATGCCCTGTCGAGGGAGGCGGCGCCAGCGCCTCTCACAATCACCAGCACGGCAATGGCTGAGCGTTACGATTCCCTGACAGGCACCGGGCCGCGTCGAGAGGTCTGACGGGCATCTGGTTTGCAGCGCCTCGTGGTCGGATGGAAGCTCTGCAGAGAATACAGACGTTCCGATCGGCGAAGGACTTGAGCGCACGGGAGGTCCCATGAGCCCGTTTCACGATCTCGACCAGCGTTGCGGCGGTCCCGTTCCAACCGAAAGTGCGGGGAGTCTGCCGTCCCCCGGCCATACGCCAGTGGTCAGCGGGCGCCCCGGCGCGAATACCAAGGCTGGGGTCATTTCTCTCCCCCGGTTCGTGCGGCTGCTCTCGCTGGGCGTCCTCGGCGTTTCCCCGCGGCACCGAACGGTCCGGTGACTTGGCCTTTCGCTTCTGCCAGAGCCGCTTCGACGGCGTCTCTCTCCCGATCGGCCAAAGTGTGAGAAATCCGAGGACGTGACCCTGATCTCTACGCGCCGCAATTCCCATTGCAGCCCACAGGTTTACACGGCCCAGCGAGGCGCGAGTGTCGGGCGGGAAGTCCCGCCCGATCTAAGTTGACGCCGACGATGACCGGGGCGCACCCGTTCTACGTGCGCGTCTTCTCCCCATCGAACGACCTCAGCAGGTCCGCGAGATCGTCCGCATGCTCCTCCTCCTGCCCGAGGATCCATTCGAAGAGACGGCGGGTCGTGGGATCCGTCTCGCCCACGAACGCGATCATCTCCGTGTACGACTCGATCGCGATGCGTTCGGCGATGAGGTCTTCCTTGATCATGTCCACGAGGGTCGTGCCCTCGCGGTACTCGGTGTGGCTCTTCGAGAGGAGGTGGGAGGGGTCGAGGTCTGGCTCGCCGCCCAGCTGGCGAATCCGCTCCGAGAGCCGGTCCGCGTGCGCTTGCTCCTCGTTCGCATGCTCGAGGAACTCGGCCTTAACGGGGTCGGCGTGGATGCCGTCGGCCATATAGTAGTGCCGCTTGTAGCGCAGCACGCACACGATCTCCGTCGCGAGCGAGACATTGAGCAGTTTGACGACGGTGTCCCGGTCACCGCGGTAACCAAGGGTGACGGCCCCATCTTCGATCTCGCGCCGGGCGCGCCGCCGGAGCTCCGTGACGTCGCTCAGGAAGGTGCCTGGTGCCGCGGCGCGCTTCGAGGCATCGGCGGACCTGGTCTTGCGGCTCACGAGGCACGCGCCTTCGACGTCGTCGTCCCCGTCGTCGTGACCGTGTTCTCGGCAGTCTTCTCCATGGGGTTGTCCTGCGCCGTGGCGGCTGCGCCGCCCAGGAGCAGGACCGAAACAGCCGCGGCGAACATGCTGCGATTCATCTGGTCCTCCTGAAGTGTCTGATGCAGCGGCCGTGCCAGCGTCAGGCCCGGACGACGTCCGGCACGGGCGCCTGCGCGGCCTCGAAGCGCCGCCCCGCCTCCTCCCAGTCGGCCGCCGCGAGGAAGGCGTCGATGTAGTCGGCGCGCTTCGTTCCGTAATCCGTGAGATAGGCGTGCTCGAAGAGGTCCATCACGAGGACGAGCGGGCAGCCGGCGAGCGCGCCGCGGTCGTGCTCGTCGATCCAGACGTTGAAGAGCCGGTGCGCGAGCTGGCGCGCTCAGTCCAGCGTGTCAAGACTCCTCTCGTAGGTTCGCGCGTGCACGTCGGCCCATTTCAGCGCCTTGCGCGGATCTTCGGGACCGCCCTTTCAGGCTCCTTTTCGAACAGCACGGGTAGCAGCCGCTCTGCATCGAGATACTCGATGCGAAGCCGTGAATCCGTCGGGCTTCCCACACGCCCGCGACCATCGACTCCTTCACCCGGCACGGTGGTTGCTGTCCTTTTCTAAGCGGAGGCATCTCATGCCGAATCCCACGAATCCCGACAAGAACCAGCCCGTTCCGCCGGTAAAACCTGCCGTGCCGCCTGTAAAGACTGGGCCTGTGCAGCAGCCCGCGAAGACGGCACCCGTGCAGCCCGTGACGACCGCGCCCGCGCCGCCTGTGCCGCCCGCGAAGACCGCGCCCGCGCAGCCTCACAAGCCATAGCGCGTTCACGCCTTACACGCCGCTGCTCTCGGAACGGCGGCGTCTCTTTGGGGCCATCGGGGGAAGGTTGAACTTTTTGCCGCAGGTTATAGGGGTGCAATGGAAATTGCGGCGCGTTCTGGCGGGTGAAGGGGCCTTCGAGAAACCATTCTCCGGGTCAGTGTAGGGGTGCAATGGGAATTGCGGGGTGCTGTGGCGCGTAGAGACCAGCCGCTCATGGTCTTTCCAGCCTGGCAGGCGTTTGAGGCCACCGAGGCACCCTCCGCGAGCCAGGATCTGCCATTTCGCAAGCTAGCCGCATGAGACCCTTCTTCAACCGCACCGCTTCCGACTTCGGGTGGAGTTTCTTCATAGACGCCGGAACGAGTAATGGCTGACGTGCCCGACGACATCGACGCGCGCGTGGCATACCTCGTCATGCTGAACGGGAAGGAGGAAGCCGCCCGAGGAATCCCTCCCGTCAGGGCCGCGGAGACTCCCGATAACGCGTCAGCGCCCAGGCGGCAAGGATGGCCGCCCCCGCGCCGATGAAGAACGTTCGCGCAGGTGAGCCGAGGCTGGCGCCGAGTAAACGCGGCATGGCGAACACAAGGACGACGCCGACGACGAGCTCGACCACCCCATGGATCGGAAAGGGGATCACCTTGACGAGGCCGAGCGGAAAGCGCGTGAAAAGTGTCATCAGGAGATGGACGACCGCGAGCCCCCAAGCGATGGCCGCCACGTAGCCACCGAGCCCGAAGCAAAATGGCGCTAGAAGAAAGACGACTACGGTAATGAGATCGAGAAAGCCATGGAGACGCGCGTTCAGAAGATTCAGGAACTCATTATCGCGCGCGCACAGATCGGTGGCGTGAGTACGACACGCGAGGACGAAGCGCTATTACACAAGGACCGCCCCCTCGGCAGACGCGCACGCTGGCCAACGTCGCGCGAGAGCGGAGGCTGAGCTGACTCTCTAGGCTGCTCGAGCACCACATCCGGAGGATGTAAACGGTGCGGTTAGAGCGCCGCTTCTCGACAGCCAGCGACGCTTAGTCCCGAAGGCTTACGTGCTAAGGCATGGTCCAGAAAACTTTTTCCCGCTCTTGGCTTCCTTCGTCTTCTTTGGTTCATCCCGCTTCACCACGCCTCACCGCCCGGGAGGCACCGGCGTCAGTGATGGGGCCGTCATCCCGGGATCGGGCGCCGGGGTCGTCGAATAAGGCGGTGTGGGCGTCGCCTGAGCACGTGGCGTCCGACGTCGTCGAGCGGGCGTTCCGGTCATCGGCGGCGTTCCGGTCATCGGCGGAGTGCCTGCCATCGGCGGTGTCACCGATGGAGTGATCGTTTCCAGTTGGGATGGTGTCGGGGTCCACATTGAAGAGGGCGTCGGATTACCGATGGCAGCGGGCGTCGCCCCCGCGGTCGACGGCGTGGGAGCTGCCGGAGCCTTCTCCTGAGCGATCGCGACGAGGGCGGTGGCTCCCGCCAGCGCGGCGAGGACGATGGAAATCTTGTGTCGCATGAATCCCTGCCTTTGGTCCGTTGAAGTGAATGTGACTCGGCGAATTACGGAATCGTGACGCTTAGCGTCTCCTCGGGTCCCAGGGGCGAGTGGTCGTTGGCTGCGAGCATCACCTTGATCGTATGAGTGCCGGACGTGAGGCCGTGGAAGGAGAGCTTTGGCGCTGGCGTCGCGATCACTGGACCGTCGTCGACCTGATAATGAAGGTGCCCCTGGCCCGCCATCGGCTTCTCGTTAACCTCGGCTGGATCGATGAGTTTGATTCCCGTGACGGTGACCTTGACAGTCGCGGTCTTCTCCTGGGCCTTCTTCTCCTTGTCGACGAATATGGCAGATAGCTTGACCGCGGTTGCGGACGCATGCTTTTTCACGTTTGCGTGAGCTGGAGTCGCGGTAGTGGTTGACGCCTGGCCAGCGATCGCCGGGAAACCCACTGCGAGAAAAGCGACGCCGGAAAGAACCAGGACGGTCATTCTAAGACTGTTGATCGACGTCAGCTGAAAGGGTTTCTTCATGATGAGGGTGCTCCGTTTTCGCTCTTACGCATCCTTCGCGCAGGAATGGACGCTCTATTCGCCTTTACGAGTCAAGATGTGCCCGAGCAGGAGGCCAACCAGGAGCGCGCCTCCGACTACGAGCGCAGTGTTCTGGTCGGAATATTCGCTGATACGCCCGGCAGTTTCCCTAATCTGCCTCTTTCCTCGGGCTACTTTCGCGGCGTAGTCGTCTACGACTCCTTGACCGGCCGATTTGAGGTCGTCGAATGCCTCCGAGGCGTGGTCACCGAAGGTCTTCGCGGCCTCGCCGGCACGGTCGGCGAGACCTCCCGCTTCGCTCTTGATGTCTGAGCCAAGCCTCTGAGCGCCTTCCGAGAGAGGGGCTTTCCCGGCATACGGTTTCGATGAAAAGTTTTCCATGACAACTCCTTTCCGCGTCTACGCCGCAACATTGCTGCCATCGCAGCGTGCGCCTGCGCAGCGTTTCGTTCCAGCGCGCGCGAAAGTGCGCGAAGTGAAAACAGTTCTTAAGCGGCACCGATCTTGCGCCTCCGTCCCTGGAGGCGCTCATGAAAGACCGTATGGATGGCGACACGAAGAAAGTTGAACGCGCCGCGGGGGCAAACCCCGACCCGATTACAGGTGAGCCTGGCTCTCATCCTGTCGGCACTGGTGTTGGATCGGCTGGGGGCGCGGCCGCAGGAGTCGCGGTGGGGGCCGTCGTTGGAGGTCCGGTCGGTGCCCTAGTCGGCGGAGTGGCCGGCGCGGTTATCGGGGGAGGCGCGGGTCATGCCGCAGGGGAAGCTGCGAATCCGACTGTCGAGAAACAGTACTGGGAGAACGTCTACAAAACTCGCCCTTATTACAAGTCAGGTAGAACCTTTGATTATTACGAGCCTGCCTATCGGTATGGGTGGGAGAACGCGACGAAACCAGAATTCACGACGAAGAGCTTCGATGAAACTGAATCTGTCCTCCATCAGCGATGGACTGCCCAGCCCGGCTCGGCTACTCGCCCGTCCTGGGTCGATTCGAAAGAACCAGCTCGAGACGCTTGGAACCGGACGCGCGGCCGCAAGGCTTAGCGCCGAGAAACAGGGAGGAAAGAATGTTTATCGTTCATAGCCAGAGCCAGCCGGGCGGCACGAACGTGTGACGGGCCGGCGAGCGAACGCCCTCGTTAGATATGGGCCGGAACGTCCCCGCTTCGCAGTCTGCTGAATCCCTGCCGCACCGACGATGGCCGCGACGACGGCAAGTGCCGTCTGTTCGATACGGTTGTGTGAGCGGCACGGCTCGTGCTTTGTGTACCTCAAGAAGGAAGGGAAAAAATCATGGATACGATCCTCATAATCATTGTGTTGGTCCTTCTGTTCGGGGGCGGCGGCTTTTACTGGAACAGCAGACGCCGATAATCGGCGGCTCATGAGCCCTTTTCACGATCTCGGCCAGCGTTGCGGCGGTCCCTAGTAGGGGTGCAATGGGAATTGCCCGACGTCTTGGCGTGCTCAGTCCAGCGTTTCAGATTCGCATCGAATCACGGCGCGCACCGTCCCGCCGATCTTCACGGAGCCGGCCTGGAACATGCACACGGCCGTGGAGATGGGCGTCGACACCTTCCAGGCCGACCGGTTGCCGGACCGAGATCGGCTGTAGGGGCGCAATGGGAATTGCGATGCTTGCGGGCGCGCACAGTCCAGCGGTTCGGGCTTGCCTCGTAGATGGCGGGCACGGGTCGGCCCGCTCCTCCGGCCCTCTTTGCCGAGTGTCGGGAAATCCCCTTCAGGCTGCTTTTCGAACCAGAACTGGCAGCAGTCGTTCGGCGTTGAGGTAGTCGACACGGAACGGTGAATCCATCGCGCCTTCGCCCAGCTTGTCGCGGGGAGGCGGGATCGCGGACAGTTGCGACGGCGTCCGACCGAGGTAGATCTCTGCCGGCGTCGCACCGGCGAGCGCCTGATGCGGGCGGAAGTGCGCGTAGTGGACGAGGCCCAGCCCGATCTTCTCCATCAGGTCTTCCGCTGCCAACGGTCGTAGCAGGCGGAGGCCGAGCGTGTCCTTCAGTGTCCTCCACAGCCGTTCGATCAGAGCGATCGAGCCCTTCTTTCCGATTGCCCCGAACCTCTGCTTCACACCGAGCCTCTTGAGCTTCCGGCGAAAGGTCTGACCCCTGAAGCAGCGAGCGTGATCCGAGATGAAGTGTGCCGGCCGTCCATGGCGCCGTGCCGTCCTCGAAACCAGCCGGGCGATTTCTGCGGCGGAAGCCTCCTTAGAAAACACCCTGGCCGAGAGCGGCATCCGCGAGAACGCGTCGAAAACGACCGCGACTTTGAACGTCACCAGTCCGAACAGCCTTTCACGTCCGTCAGATCCACCATCCAGATGTGATTCGGGCGCTTTGCCCTCACGGCTCTCGGAACCGTCAAGGCCGCTTCCGGCCCGCGGGGCGCCGGCCAGTGCTCCCCTGCGGATCCGCCCGACCGTCCGTGCCGAGAGCTTCCAGCCCGCGCGCGCCAGCGTCCGTGCGATCAGGTCATTCCCACCGAAGCCGGCCAGCTCCATCATCTTGACCAGGGCCCTGACCACATCAGCGAAGCGGCGGACCGGAGGATTCGGTGCGACCAGCGGACGTGGACTGGAATGCGGACCCTCCCCGTCGGGGCTCATCGCCTCCACCTCCCATCGTGCGATCGTCTCGACCGACACTCGAAACATGGCGGCTGTTTCGCGTTGCGACAGGCCGAGGAAACTCCTCACTCGCAGGATCCGGAATCGCTGTTCGGGCGGGTAATGCGGGCGATGGCGTTCGGGGACCTTGTCCCAGCGTGCCCCGAGGATTTCGGCAGCCTCGCGCATCAATCTGAGCAGCAGGGCCTGTTCTTCGGCCCTCTCGTACATCCTTGCAGACTCTCAGTTCCTTGATCCCGCGACCGTTAACACGAGACGGTTCGCCCGCCGTCGTCGGGTCTCCAGAGCCCGGTAGTCCCCTGACCACCGCGCTTTGAGCGGTCCGCCCCGTCCCTAAGCCGCCCGAGATTCACTCCGAAGGATGTAGACGGTGCGGTTCGAGCGCCGTTTCTGGATGGTCAGCGAGGTCTGGTCTCGAAGGCTCGCGCGCTGAGCCATTACTCCGGGGGCGCCTTCTAGGAAAAGGTCGATTACTCGAACCTAAATCGCCGGTCGGACAGGATTCCCGTGTGCGGACCGGGATCGGGAAGAAACCGAAGACGTGCCGCTGGTGTCTACGCGCCACAGCCGCCGGCAATTCCCACTGCGCCCCTACAGACTCCCAGAATTCGAGGGGCGCGCCGCGATCGCTCTAGTTGTGCGTGTCAGAGCGCTCGCATGTGTGGTTCGCTCGATCAAGCCGAGGCGTCGTTCAGCCGCTGCTGTTCGTCGCGGGTTAGGTGCACCGAGACGGCCGGCAGCAGGTCCGCGAGCTGTTCCGGAGTGCGGGCGCTCGCGATTGGCGCGACGACGGCCGGACGTGTGAGGAGCCAGGCGAGCGACACTGCCGCGACAGTTGTCTTGCGCTCCCGGGCGATCGTGTCGAGCGCGGCGAGGATAAGGAGTCCCTTGTCGTCGAGGTACTTCGCTGCTCCCGAGGCGCGGGCGCTTTCCACCTTTGCGCCGGAGCGGTACTTGCCGGAGAGGAACCCGCTGGCAAGCGCGTAATAGGGGAAGCAGGCGAGTCCCTCGCGGGCGCAGAGGGCGGCGAGTCCGCCTTCGTACTCGGCTCTGTGGACCAGGTTGTAGTGCGGCTCGAGCGCCACGAATCGGGCAAGGCCCAAACGGCTCGAGACAGCCAGGGCTTCGGAGAGACGCGCCTCGGTATAGTTCGAAGCCGCGACGTGGCGGACCCTTCCCTCGCGCACGAGCGTGTCGAACGCTTTCAGGGTCTCCTCGAGCGGAGTCGCCGCGTCGTCCTTGTGGACGTAGTAGAGGTCGATGCGATCCGTCCGGAGCCGGCGCAGCGAGCTCTCGGCCGCCGCACGGATCGTCTTGGCGGAGAGGCCGCCCAGACCCGGAAACATGCCTACCTTTGTCGCGATGACCATCCGGTCCCGGTTTCGCCGTTCCGCCATCCACCGGCCGAGGATCGTCTCCGACTCGCCGCCCGCGTGGCCCGGCACCCAGGCCGAGTAAGCGTCGGCCGTGTCGATGAAATTGCCCCCAGCGGCAGCGTAGGCGTCCAGCACCGCGAAGGACTGCCTCTCGTCTGCCGTCCAGCCGAACACGTTGCCACCGAGACAGAGCGGGAAGACGTCGAGGGACGTGGTTCCGACTTTCGTCATGAGTCCTCCATTTGCCTGGCCGGAGGCATCAACAGTACCGCGTCAGCCGAGGCAGGTCGAGAAACGACGTAAGCGTCGGCTGCTGTGCTGGCGGGAATCGCGGCCCTTTCGGCCGGGGTGCTGGTCGGCATCGTGGGATTCCGGAAGAAACCGAGGGAGTGACGCCACTCTCTAAGCGCCACGGCCCCCGGCGCTCACCGCCGTCAGAAGCATCGTGGCGTTCTCGTGGGGCTCGAGGCGGGCGGCTATCTCAGACACGGTCGCGTAACCGGGCCCGTCCTCGCCCATCCGAACGAGACAGCCGCGGCCGGCGAGCTCGAAGGCTCGCCTCGCCCCGGCGATCATGTCGACGATGTTCACGGGAGAAGTCTCGCAGATTCCCTCGGCGCCACAGCGAATCCGGCGAGGAGCTTCTGCGACGAGTGCTACCGTCGGGCAATGACACCGCCTCCGACCGCCTCGGCCCAAGAGCCCTCATGAACACTGGCTCATCCCGCGAGTCCTTCACCCCGATCGGCTCGAACCTTCCGGGCTACGACAATTACTTCTGCCGCGATTGCCGGCGCATCGTCCATGTCCGGAAGGGATCGCCCGGCTTTCGCGCGTGCCCGACTCCAGGATGCACGCGGCCGACAGGGTTCGGCGCGTATGCGACGGTGCCGATCCCGCTCGTCCGGCTTCAGCGGCGGACGACGAGCTGCCGGGCAGGCGGATGAAAGAGGAATTTGTCGTCAACTGCCCGTACTGCGGAGAGGACGTGGACGTGTACCTCGAGCGAGACGTCCAGGGCAGCCTCGTGCAGGACTGCGAGGTGTGCTGCAGCCCCTGGCTGCTTTGCGTCGAGGGCGAAGACGACGAGCGTACCGTAACGGTCACGCGCGCGGACGGCTCGGAATAGCTCCGTTCTTGTTCGAGCGACCCGGCCGGCGCGTGAAGGATTTCAGTAATCGTGATGGCTTTGAGCAACGAGCTGCGCCGTGTACGTGGCGGCGGAGGAAGAGGCCCCGCCGGCGCCGCGTGTCGATCCGCAGCGCGCGCCGCGTGACAACGGATGGAGCGATCGCGAGCGGGTGCCCGAAGAGCGGATGGACGCCAGGGCCGAGCCCGTTCCCCGCCCCGCGCGCAACCGCGCGCGCATGAGGTTCAAGGTCACGCCGGGAGACGCGGCCGTCTACGTTGACGACAAGTACCTCGGCGCGGGCGAGGACCTCGCCGCGAACCCACACGGCATCGTGACAGATTCCGGCACGCACACGATTACCGTCGCGCGTCCCGGCTACAAGACGAAGACCGTCGATATCACCGTGCGCATCGGCGCCCCGGTGGACGTCGTCATGGAACTCGAGAAATAACGCCCGATTGGCCGTTTCGAGTCGAGTATCTCGACGCGGAGCAGATGCTGCTCGTGTCGGCTCGAAAAGCAGCCTGAAAGGGCCTTCGCGAACCCCGCCTCTTGTCAGCCGCCAGACCCCCCGAAGCGCAGGGCCTCCTCGACGATCTCTCGAAGCCGTCGGGAGCGCGGCCCCCACCAGAAGACCCGTCGGCAGGACAGACAGGTGAGGAAGGCGTCGCAGTGGAGCCGGGTTTCGGGCGGGAGCCGGTCGAGGACCTCCTCTTTCGGGACGGCGGCGAGCCGTCCGTTGCAGGTCAGTGTAGGGGCGCAACGGGGATTGCCTCACCGCGTGCCGCCGTCCGGACGACGGCGTAGGATCGTTCGGAGGAACCCGCATGAAAGTACTCGTCGATCTTTCTGTCGTCCCCCTCGGGGTCGGCCTGTCCTTGTC
>Ga0207932_1000549_pt1 | contig 12704 bp, 12 predicted proteins | sample NGESurdeep092012_FD_184480 | JGI IMG/M metagenome (GOLD analysis project Ga0207932, IMG submission 184480) | Arctic peat soil microbial communities from Barrow, Alaska - NGEE Surface sample 415-2 deep-092012 (SPAdes) | ecosystem: Environmental > Terrestrial > Soil > Wetlands > Peat ...
AGCCGTTCCGCAGCCAATGACCGATGCGTTCAAGCGGATCCTGGCGTGGAAGCTGTCTGTGGCCGGTATTCCAGCCACCGGCACTAGCCCGGTGGCCGCACCCTCGGGCGCGCATATCCAACGGATATCCGGCCACCGAGACGTCGGCGGGACCACCTGCCCGGGTGACTCTCTGTACGCCAAGCTGCCCGAGATCCGCGCCGGGGCCGCCGCCATCATGTCCGCGGCCCCCCCCACGCCCAGTCACGACCCCTTTGGGGTGGTCGACGCGGTGAACGCAGGGCCCCTGAGCGTCACCGCCGCCGGATGGGCGATAGACCCCGACACCAGCGCACCCATCATCGTCCAGATGTACATCGACGACCGGGCAAATGCGGTGACCTGGGCCAACCAGTCCAGGACCGACGTCGGTGCGGTGTACCCCTCAAGCGGGCCCAACCACGGCTACCACCTGACGATGGCAACCACCCCTGGCACCCATACGGTCTGCGTGTACGGGATCAACACCGGCCCCGGCACCAGCACCAAGCTCGGCTGTCGTGCCGTCACCGTGTCCACTAACCCGTTCGGGGCGATCGACGCGGTGAACGCCAGGCCGCAAAGCGTCACCGCCGGCGGATGGGCGATAGACCCCGACACCAGCGCACCCATCATCGTCCAGATGTACATCGACAGCCGGGCAAATGCGATGACCTGGGCCAACCAGTCCAGGACCGACGTCGGTGCGGTATACCCCGCAAGCGGGCCCAACCACGGCTACAACCTCAAGATGGCAACCACGGCCGGCACCCATACGGTCTGCCTGTACGGGATCAACACCGGCCCCGGCACCAGCGTCCAGTTCGGGTGCCGTGCCGTCACTGTGCACTGACAGCGCATGGCAGGGTTCCACCGCAAGGTGGAGCCCTGCGCATCCATCAGGGTGGTCAGTGACTGGTGCTGGCATGCACAGGTGAGGATGTCACTGTCGGACTACTCGTGTACGGGCCAGCCCAGAGAGCTCAATGCCGTGATCAAGGGTTGGACCGCAGCAGGCAGCACGGAGAGCTCGGCAAGGCCGAACGGCTGTCCAACGGCATGGTCCAGGTGCAGGTCCTCCATGTTGACCCCAGCCTCGCCGACATCGTGCAGCAACCGCCCTACCGCACCAGGCTCATCCGGGACGACGACGATAACGGTGGCGTAGGTCGTCGGGGCCGCACCATGCTTGCCCGGGATGAGGGCGTGCCCGGCGTTGCCGTCTGCGACAGTCCTGGCGAGGACCGCCCGGGCGCCCACGCTGCCCCCGTCCGGGTCTGACTCCAGGTGTCGCAGAGCCTCGAGCACGGCATCAAGCTCCGTGGCGAGCGACTCCAGGACGCCGCGAACCGCCGGTGCGTTGCCCGCCAGGATCTGGGTCCACATGCCGGGGTCACTGGCCGCGATGCGCGTGACGTCCCGGATTCCCTGCCCGGACAGGGCAATGGCGCCTGAGGGCAGATCGCGCAACCGGCTCGCCACCAGACTCGCGGCGATCTGCGGTACGTGGGAGACTGCGGCGACGGCAGCGTCGTGCTCATCGGGGGTCATGATGAGCACGACTGACCCTGCGGCTTCCGCAATCTGGCGCACCCTCTTGACTGCGCCGGCGGACGCCTGTGGTCCGGGTGCCACCACCCAGGAGCGACCCTCGAACAGATCCCCCTGAGCCGCCATCGCGCCGGACTTCTCCCGGCCTGCCATGGGGTGCGACCCGACATAGCGCGAAAGGTCGGCTCCCCTGTCTTGCAACGCGGTCAGCACCGCACCCTTGACGCTGGCCACGTCGGTGACCACGGCGTCCGGCCACCGTGCCAGCTCTGCGGCGACGACGTCAGCCACCACATCAGGAGGCGCGGCGACGACCACCACGTCCGGGACCGCTACGGTGTCCGCCGCGAGCACGCCGGCGCCGAGGTCGCGTGCCAGCGCCGCGGCGGTGGGAGACGGGTCATCCAGGAACACCTGAAAGCCGGCCCGCGACAAAGCTATTCCCAGGCTTGCCCCGATCAGACCGGTTCCGACGATCCGGACCCGCCGTCCGACAGAAGCCGCGTCGGCGCTCATTGGGCGAGGTCTCGACGCAAAGCGGTGGCCCCGCGCAGGTAGACGTGGGTGATCTGGTCACGGGGCAGCGTGGTGTTGACGTGAGCCATCAACCGGATCACCAGCGGCATCGCCCCGACGATGTCGAGCTCTTGCGTGCACATCAACGGGACATCGCCGAGGCCCAGCTCGCGCGCCGCCACGGCAGGGAACTCGCTGCGCACGTCATGGGTGGCCGTGAACATGATCGAGATGACGTCATCCTTGGTCAGCGAGTTCGCCTCGAGAACCGTCGAGACGAGCTCGCGCGTCGAGGACAAAACGTGTTCTCGCTCATCCTCGTCAAGCTGGATGGCACCTCTGATGGCCCGAACGGCGCTGACCGGCCTACCCGTATCGCTCACGTGGGTAACCGTAGCGACCGAAGCGCACCTAGCACATCAGAGTCCGGCCGCTGAGTACAGCTGACTGATCTCGGGCCGGTTGAGCGAGCGCATCCGGCCCGATCGCAGATCGCCGAGCCGGATCGGGCCGACATCGGTCCTCACCAGGGTGACCACCGGGTGTCCCACTGCCTCCAGCAGCCGCCGCACGATGTGCTTCCGGCCCTCGTGCAGCTGGATTTCGACCAGCGCCTTGCCGGGGGCCGAGTCCACGAGCTTGAAGGAGTCGACCTTGACCGGCCCGTCCTTGAGGTCGATGCCTTCGCGCAGCCTCTTGCCCAGATCCCGCGGAACCGGCCCTGGTATCTGCGCAACATACGTCTTGACGATGCCGTATGACGGGTGCTGGAGTCTCTGGGCGAGCTCACCGTCGTTGGTCAGCAGCAGCAGCCCCTCGGTATCGGCATCCAGGCGCCCGACATGGAAAAGCCGCTCCTTGCGGTTGCTGACGAAGTCCCCCACGCAGGGGCGACCGAGATCGTCGCTCATCGTCGACACCACGCCCAAGGGCTTGTTGAAGGCAAGGTAGACCCTGGACTCGTCGAGCACGACCCTGGACCCGTCGACGTGGACCGTCTGCCGGTCGGGGTCGATCCGCACACCCAGCTCGGTGACCAGGTGCCCGTCGACCGTGACTCGGCCTGCACTGATGAGGTTCTCGCACGTGCGCCGACTACCGACGCCGGCCGCCGCCAGCAGCTTTTGCAGGCGCACGCCATCGGGGTCATGGACATCGACCTCGACGGCTGGCTTCTCCCGCGATGGGGGCAGACGGGTCGGCTGACTGGGTTTGGTGGTGCCACTGCTGCCGCGCTGAGGGGCGCTGCCACCTGCAGGGACGTTGCCCCGTCCAGCGGCGCTCCTGCGCTGAGGGGCGCTGCTGGTGGAGCGTTTGCGGGGGCCGTCGGAGCCGCCACGGCCGCCGTGGGCAGGTGTCCGGTCGCTCATGCACGGCCGTCCATTGAAAGGGCCGCAAGTTCGTCGAGCACATCAACCTCGGGTAAGTAGGGGGCCAGGGCCGGCAGCTCATCCAGTGAGCCGAGGCCAAGCCGTTGCAGGAAGTAGGAAGTCGTCCCGTACAGGGTCGCACCAAATTCGCCTTCCTCCCCCATTTCCTCGATCAGGCCGCGGGTGAGCAGGGTCCGAACGACGCCGTCGACGTTGACGCCGCGAACGGAACTGACCCGCGACCGCGAGACCGGCTGCCGATAGGCGATGACAGCCAGGGTCTCCAGGGCTGCCTGCGAGAGCTTGGCCTGCGCCCCATCCAGGAGGAACTTCTCGACCACTGGTGCGTACTCCGAGCGGCTGTAGACCCGCCACCCCCCGGCGATCCCCTTGATGGCGAATCCACGGTTGCTCTCGTCGTACTCGGCTGCCAGGGCGTGCAGATGTCCGAGGACATCTTCGACCGGCAGCTCCAGCGCCGTTGCCAGTGACATCTCCGTTACGGGTTCGTCGACGACCATCAGAACAGCCTCGATCGCAGCGCGAGCGCCTCCGGCGAAGTCGTTGATGTCGAAGGCGACCTGCTCTTGCGGGATCTCGAGCTCTTGCGGGATCTCGACGACTGGCGGGATCTCGGTCGGCACGTCACTCAACTGGGTTCACCGTCTCTTGGTCTCTTCCGTCTTCGTGCTCGGTCACAGAGTCTTGGGGGGACTCGTCGAACTCGTCACTGACCCCGATCTCGCCGTCGTCCTGGCCGGTCCACCGGACCATCAGCTCTCCGAGTGCCTCGCTCTGGTCGAAGATGAGCACCGACTCGTGGAACAGCTCCAGCAGGGCCAGGAAGCGCGCGACGATCACCAAGGTGCTGTCCGCATCGGCGACCAGGGACCGGAAGGAGCATGATCGCGACTGTCGTAGTCGCTGCACGATCAAGGCGGCCTGCTCGCGAACGTTGACCGCCGGCGCGTGCAGGTGCTCCAGGCCCACCGTCGGTACCGCCTTGGGCGTGATCGCCCGGGCGGCAATCATGGCCAGCTGTTCGGGTGTGATGCCCATGACCAGCTCCGGGAGCAGCGCAGCGAAGTGCGGGTCCAGACCCGCCTGGCGCGCCGTCATACGGCCTGCGGCGGCAATCCGTTCCGCGAAGGTGCCGGCAACTTGCTTGAACGCCCGATACTGCAGCAACCGGGCGAACAGCAGGTCCCGCGCTTCGATCAGTGCCAGATCCTCCTCGTCCTGCGGGTGCAGCTGCGGCAGCAGGTGGGCCGACTTGAGGTCGAGGAGGGTGGCGGCAACCAGCAGGAACTCCGAGGCCTGGCTCAGGTCCCATTCGGTGTCAGACGCCTGATGGGCCCTGATGTGGGCCATGAACTCGAAGGTGACCTCGGCAAGCGCTATCTCTGTGATGTCCAGCTTGTGCTTGCTGATCAGACCGAGGAGCAGCTCGAACGGGCCCTGGAAGACGTCGAGGTGGACCTCGAAGGGTGGTTCATCGGTTCTGCGCAGCACGCCGCCCGGCGTCAGGCCAGAGGACCTGGCAGGCTCGGGGAACACATTGGCGGTGACCGCTGCAACCTCAATGGCTGAGGTCTCAACCATGGTGCTCAGGCCGCCCCACCCCGCGCGATGAGCTCGCGCGCCATCTGCCGGTAGGCCTCGGCAGCTGAGTGGGTCGAGGCATAGGTCGTAATGGGCTCGGCGGCCAGCGAGGAGTCCGGGAACTTCACCGTGCGGCTGATGACCGTGTGGAAGACCTGGTCGCCGAAGTGGTCGACAACACTCCGTACGACCTCCCTGCTGTGAAGCGTGCGGCTGTCGTACATGGTGGCCAGAATCCCATCGACCTGCAGTCGAGGGTTGAGGCGGTCGCAGATCTTCTCGATGGTTTCCACCAGCAGCGCGACGCCACGCATTGCGAAGAACTCGCACTCCAGCGGGATGATCACGCCGTGAGAGGCTGTCAGCGCATTGACGGTGAGCAGACCCAGCGAGGGCTGGCAGTCGATGAGAATGACGTCGTAGTCGTCCTCTATCGGACGCAAAACGCGCGCCAGCACCATCTCGCGGGCCACTTCGCCAACCAGCTGCACCTCAGCCGCTGACAGGTCGATGTTGGCCGGGATGATGTCGAGGTTCTCCATGCTGGTGTGCTGGACCACGTCACGGATGTCGTGTCCGCGTTCGACCAGGAGGTTATAGATCGTGACGTCGAGCTCATAGGTCGGGACGCCCAGGCCGACGGACAGGGCGCCCTGCGGGTCGAAGTCGACCAGCAGGACCTTGCGGCCGCACTCGGCCAGCGCAGCGCCGAGATTGATGGTGCTGGTGGTCTTGCCGACGCCGCCTTTCTGGTTGCACATGGCGATGATCCGCGCGGGGCCATGGCTCCGGAGGGCAGGAGCCTCCGGAAAGTCCGGCATTATCCGACCGGTGGGTCCCATCTGCCCGGCGCCGACGTTCTGGGTGCCGGGTAGCTGGGCCGGATTGCGCTCTGGCGCGTCCACGACAGCAGTCGCCGCCAAGCCGTTCGCGATCGGACCCTCGGCGGGCGGAATCTCGACGGTCGGAATCCCGGTGGCCGTAGTCACCACGTTAGTCACAAGTTTTTCCTCCCAGCGTGGTCGAAAGCTCATCGGTCAGTCTCGCTGATCGCGTCGACCCTAGTCGCGCCGAGGGTCCGGATTCAAGACAGCGCGCCGCCTGTCGCGGACAGATCGTGTTCATCGTGCCCGGGGATGGGCCTCTGCATAGACCTCGCGCAGGTGCTGGACGGTGACCATGGTGTAGATCTGCGTTGTGGTCACGGAGGCGTGGCCCAGCAGTTCCTGAACCACCCGTACGTCGGCTCCGCCATCGAGCATGTGCGTGGCGAAGGAGTGTCTCAGGGTATGCGGGCTGACCGTGTCCCCGAGGCCGGCGCGCTCGGCTGCCGCGTGGATCGCAGCCCAGGCACCCTGCCGTGAGAGTCGTCCTCCGCGCAGGTTCAGAAACAGCGCCGGTGTCCCCTTGCCTCGCAGCGCCATGGCCGGACGTGCCCGAACCGTGTACGCCGTGACAGCGTCCCGTGCGTAGCGGCCCAGCGGAACGACGCGCTCCTTGTTCCCCTTGCCGAAGAGACGCACCGACCCCTGCCCGGTGTGGATCCCATCCGGGTCGACCTCACCGAAGTCGATGTCGTCCAGGTCGAGGCCGACCACTTCGCTGATCCGCGCACCGGCACCGTAGAGAACCTCCAGCATCGCCCGGTCGCGCAAGGCTGCCGGGGTATCCCCCAGGCTTGCCGCCGACAGCAGGTTCTCGACATCTGTGATCGAGATGGCTTTCGGCAGTCGTTTGGGTACCTTGGGCGGCGCCACCCCTTCGGCGGGATCCGTCTGCGTCACACCCTCAAGAGCGAGGAACCGGTGAAAGCCGCGCACCGCCACGAGGGTCCGGGCAGCCGAGGATGCCGACAGTGGTGGCCGCTCTGGTGCCCCCTCCCGAAGAGAGGCGAGGAACTCGGTGACGTCAGACTCGCGCACCGCTGCCGGATCGTTGATCCCCCGGCCGGTCAGGAACTGGCTGTATCGCGCAAGGTCCCGCCGATAGGAGGTCAGCGTGTTGTCGGCAGCCCCGCGTTCGACCCTCAGATGGTCCAGCCATCCGCGGGTCGAACGCGTCAGGGGAGAGTCGGCTGGGGTCAGCGCAGGACCTCTTCGAGGCTCGTCGATGCGAACCCATGTGCTTCGGCTACCGGTCCGTAGGTCACGGCGCCGTCGTGGGTGTTCAGGCCAAGTGCCAGCGCCGGATCGGCCTGCAGCGCCTTGCGCCAACCCCGGTTGGCGAGCTCCACGGCATACGGCAGGGTCACGTTGGTCAGCGCGTAGGTGGAGGTGTGGGGCACCGCGCCCGGCATGTTCGCCACGCAGTAGAACACCGAGTTGTGGACCTTGTATGTCGGGTCGGCGTGCGTCGTGGCGTGGGAGTCCTCGAAGCAGCCACCCTGGTCGATGGAGATGTCCACCAGGACCGAGCCCGGCTTCATCCGCGATACCTGCTCGTTGGTGACCAGGGTCGGAGCCTTGGCACCCGGAACCAGGACCGCTCCGATGACCAGGTCCGCATCAGCGATGGCCCGCTCGACCTCATACGCGTTGGAGGTGATCGTCTGGCAGTGGCCCTGGTAGATGGCGTCCGCGATCCGCAGCTTGGCGACGTTGCGGTCCAGCAGCAGGACCTCGGCCTGCATGCCCAGCGCGATGGCGGCGGCATTCATCCCGGACACACCTGCGCCGATGACCACGACCTTGGCGGCCTGAACACCGGACACCCCGCCCATCAGGACGCCGCGACCACCCTGTGCTGCCATCAGCGTCTGGGCGCCGACCTGGGGGGCCAATCGGCCGGCCACCTCGCTCATCGGCGCCAGCAGGGGCAGTGAGTTGTCGGGCAGCTGGACGGTCTCGTAGGCGATCCCGGTGATCTTGCGCTTGACCAGCTCTTCGGTCAGTGCCCGGTCGGCAGCCAGGTGAAGGTAGGTGAAGAGGGTCTGCCCCTCGCGCATCAGGGGGTACTCGGAGGCAATGGGCTCCTTGACCTTCAGGATGAGGTCACCCGTGGCCCACACGTCAGCGGCGGTGTCCAGGATCTTCGCCCCGGCGCGGACATACTCGTCGTCGGTTATCGATGAACCGACGCCCGCATTGGTCTCGACACAGACCTCGTGGCCGTTGCGCACCAGCTCGTGCACACCAGAGGGCGTGATGGCCACCCGGTACTCGTTGTTCTTGACTTCCTTCGGGATGCCAATATGCATGGATCCGTACCTCCGATAGGACTAGATAAACAGGGTGATGGGTAAGTGAGGGGTGGGAGCACTACGTCGTGGTCCAGTCGATGATGACCTTGCCGCCGTCGCTCTTGCGCGCGACTGCGAACGCCTCCTCCCAGCGCGAGGCCGGGAAACGGGCGGTGATGATGGGCGAGATGTCGAGCCCTGTGCTGACCATGGCGTTCATGGCGTACCAGGTCTCGAACATCTCGCGGCCGTAGATGCCCTTGATCGTGATCATGTGCGTCACGACCTTTGCCCAGTCGACCGTGATGGGCTGGCTGGGCAGACCGAGCACGGCGACTCGCGCACCGTGGTTGAGGTTGTCGATCATCTCGGGAAGGGCGCTGGCAGACCCACTCATCTCAAGACCGATGTCGAAGCCCTCGGCCATGCCGAGACGCTGCTGGGCAGAGGCGATCCGCTCGGTGGCGACGTTGATCGCGAGGTCGACGCCCATCTTCCTGGCGAGTTCGAGGCGTGCCTCGTTCACGTCGGTCACCACGACGAAGCGCGCCCCGACGTGACGGGCGACGGCAGCGGCCATGAGCCCGATCGGTCCGGCACCCGTGATGAGCACGTCCTCGCCCACCAGCGGGAACGACAGTGCGGTGTGCACCGCGTTGCCCAGGGGGTCGAAGATCGCGGCCAGGTCGGGGTCCATGTCGTCCGGGTGCCGCCACACGTTGCCTTCGGGTATGACGACGTACTCGGCGAACGCGCCGTCCCGGTTGACGCCCAGGCTGGAGGTGTTGATGCACAGGTGCCTGCGGCCGGCGCGGCAGTTGCGGCAGTGTCCGCAGACAACATGGCCTTCGCCGGAGACCATGTCGCCGATCGCGACCGTGCTGACCTCTCGGCCCAGCTCGACGACGTGGCCGACAAACTCGTGCCCGGGGATCAGCGGGGCGTTGATGGCGCCGGCCGCCCAGCTGTCCCAGGACTCGATGTGCAGATCGGTGCCGCATATGCCTGTGCGGGAGACGCGAATCTTGACGTCGCCCGGGCCCGGGGTCGGTTCGGGCCTTTCGGTCAGGGTGAGACCGGGTCCTGCAACACCCTTGTAGAGAGCCTTCATCGGATCGCGCCCGACTCTGCCTGCGCGTTCTCGGCCAGGGCACGCTTCTCGGCGGCGGCCTCAGACTTCCACTCCTCGATGCGAGCCTGCTGCAGCGGGGTCTGGCGGTTGAAGTACCACGCAACGCCCATGAGCAGCAGCCAGATCGGGAACACGTAGAGTCCCGGCCGAGTGTCGGCGTCCTGGGCCAGCGCCACGATCATCAGGGCAAAGAAGGCCAGGGTCACCTGCGGCATGAACTTTGAGCCCGGCAGCTTGAAGGCGGATGCGGCGTGCAGCTGCGGGCGACGACGGCGGTACACCAGGTAGCTGACCATGATCATGGACCAGGTGAAGATGATGATCACCGACCCCAGCGAGGTGACGACCACGAAAGCGCCCATCGCCGAGTCCCCGGCGTACAGCATGACCAACCCGAACAGCATGAAGACGCAGGAGAACAGCAGGGCGTTCTGCGGAACCTTCCGCTTGCTCAGCTTGCCGAAGGTCCTGGGTGCGTTGCCGTGCCCGGCCAGTCCGTAGATCATCCGGGAGGTCGAGTAGATGCCGGAGTTCGCGCTCGAGGCGGCGGACGTCAGCACCACAAGGTTGATGGCGACGGCGGCTATGCCGATCCCCGCCAGGGTGAACATGCCGATGAAGGGGCTGCTCTCGGGGTCAATCGTGCGCCAGGGGTTGACCGCCATGATGACGGTCAGTGCGCCCACGTAGAAGAGCATGACCCGGATCGGGATGGAGTTGATGGCGCGCGGCATGTTCTTCTCCGGATCCTTGGTCTCCGCGGCCGCGGTTCCCACCAGCTCGATGCCCCCGAAGGCGAAGATGGCGATCTGGAACCCCAGGACGAAGCCGAGCGCGCCGTGCGGGAACATCCCGCCGTCTTTCCAGATGTTGGACAGGCTCGCCACGGCGCCGTCGGGCGAGGCGAAGTGCGTGCCGATCATGACTGCTCCGGTGGCGATCAGCGCCAGGATGGCGACCACCTTGATGATGGCGAACCAGAACTCCATCTCACCGAACGCGGCGACGGTGGGCAGATTCAGGCTCAGCAGCAGCACCGGAACGACCAGTGCCGGGAGCCAGAGAGGAGTGCCAGGCATCAGCACCTGCACGTAGGCGGTGATCGCGACGATGTCGGCGACGCCGACGACCACCCAGTAGAACCAGTAGGACCAGGCAGTGAGAAAACCGGCCCACGGGCCGAGAATATCTCCGGCGAAGTCACCGAAGGACTTGTACTGCAGGTTGGAGAGCAGGATCTCCCCCATGGCTCTCATGACGAAGAACAAGAAGAAGCCGATGATCCCGTACACGAAGAGTATGGCCGGGCCGGCAACGGAGATGGTTCTGCCGGAGCCCATGAAGAGACCTGTCCCGATGGCGCCGCCGATGGCGATCATCTGGATGTGACGGTTGCTGAGCGAACGGGCCAGATGCGGTTCTTCGCCATGGCCTGACGTCGCGGTTTCTGTCCCTGTGGGCCCGGAAACCTCGGTAATCTGTGCTGCGGACATAGGATGTTTCCTTGTCGCGAACTGAGCCAAACCGGAGCCGGACGAACACGCTATATGCGCGAGCGCCATCAGCGCTGATGGCGTTATTAATCAGGTTCCGATCTATCGCTCTCGACCGGGCAGCACTGGCGGTCACGGCTGACGCCCGACGATGTTGGCGGGTGCGTGGCCTACAGTATTTGACATTCTCTACCTTGAGAAGGACTAAAGTCCATATGTTCTATTCGTTACCAGCACTGCGGCATATCTTCCCGGGAGAGGGCATTCAATGAGCGAATATTCGGAGGATGCACCCGGCGAGAGCGTGCGGCCGAATGATGTTCGGCCCCTCATCGATGAGACGGATCGCCGGATCCTGGAAGTGCTGGCCGTGGAGGCCCGAATCCCCAACAACGCACTGGCCGAACGGGTCGGCATCGCGCCGTCAACCTGTCTGGGCCGGGTGCGGGCACTGGTCGCGAGCGGTGTGATCAGAGGCTTCTATGCCGACATCGACCCCGAGGCGGTGGGGCATCCCCTCCAGGCGATCATTGCCATCCGCCTGCAGGTGGACGCCCGCGATGTCATTCATTCCTTTGCGAAACGTCTGGCAGGCATGGCTGAGGTGCGGAACGTCTTCTTTGTCGCCGGAGGGTACGATTTCTTTGTACGTGTGGCCACTCAAGACATAGCCGAGCTTCGGCGGTTCGTTCTCGTTAACCTCAGCGGTAGCACTGAAGTCGCCTCGACGGAGACGAATGTTATCTTGGAGCAGTTCCTTGTTCAGCGGCTCTAGAGAGAGCACGTCATCCCGCAAATAGAATTGTTTCCCCGCAAATCCCTGACGAACAAATAATCGCATAAGGGGCCCAAGAGAAGACGAGCAGCCGCCCGCAGAGGAAACGAGCATCAACGAGCTCGCCCCAATGGTGTCGCCAGATATCTACCAGCCCGATCCGGGCCGATCGCCAAGCGGTCGTCTCGAGGGAAGGAGCGCGAACGCGCCGTAGCCGACCACCCGCTCGGGGTCTCCGACAGTGTCGGCAGAGGTGCCCAGGTGCAGCAGCCGCACCTCGAGCTCGTGCCGGCGGGCCCAGTGCAGGAGACCGCGCAGGGCGAAGGCGCCGCACGCGTCGTGTGAACCTATCGCCGCGTCATCTTGGTCCACGACCGCCTGCGCCGTATGCCGGTCACGTCGTTGCGCGGTCAGCTGATCCAGGTAGTGGGACAGGTCGGTGCTGATCACCGGCAGCATGTCCCCGTCGATGCACAGGGTGTCCAGCACGTCGGCCACCTGCTCCGGTGCGGTCGCGCCGACCACGAGCGGAACGCACGTCCAGCCCTGGGTCAGCACGCGCTGCAGGAACGGCAGCTGCACCTCGATCGAGTGCTCCGGCCGATGGGGGCGGTCGTCGACGGTGACGCATTCGTGCCGTTCAGCCAGGGCGGCACACGTGTGGACCTCCACCGGCACCTCACCGATCGGCGTGGCGAACGCCGCGGCCGATGGGACGGCAATGCCGGTCAGGGGGACGTAGTGGGCCGGGCCCAGCACCGCGACGCGACGCACGGGCTGCTCGCGCAACCAGTGGTATGCCGACGCTGCCACCGGGCCCGAGTAGATGTAGCCGGCGTGCGGGGCCACCAGTGCCACCGGCGCTGGTCGCGCCGGCAGGGTTGCGCCCTCTGATGCCCGCAGTCGCGCCCCCTCCAGAAGCGCCTCCACGGTCGCGGCGAGCTCGTCGGTCTCACCGGGGTAGAAGGAACCGGCCACGGCCGCCCGTCGCACAGTCGGTCTCCCCACCGCGCTCACAGCCCGGGGTTGGCAATGGACACGGGCAGGCGGCGCCCGCCCCATCGGCCGG
>Ga0207932_1000550_pt1 | contig 12700 bp, 10 predicted proteins | sample NGESurdeep092012_FD_184480 | JGI IMG/M metagenome (GOLD analysis project Ga0207932, IMG submission 184480) | Arctic peat soil microbial communities from Barrow, Alaska - NGEE Surface sample 415-2 deep-092012 (SPAdes) | ecosystem: Environmental > Terrestrial > Soil > Wetlands > Peat ...
TCCTGGGCGCTGCCTACCTGGGGTCCAGAAGCCTTGCAGCACAGGCACATCAGGGTCTGGTCACCGAGCTCACAGCCGGTTCGGTGCAGTTGCTGTCACGGGCCATGAGCTGCGATCGCGAGCCCGTCGGCGCCATCGAGTTCTAGTCCGAGCCACCGATCCTCTAGTCGGCGCCAACAAGCTCCAATCGGCGCCATCAAGCTCGCGCGGTCCTGGCACCTGATTCTCATTGAGGCAGTCTCGGTTCACGTGCCACCGAAACGGCCGTGACACCGCAGGGCTATCACCGCGGCCCCGTCATCGCGGGGCTATCACCGCGGTCGTGTCACTGCGGCGCTATCTCCGCGGTCATATCACTGCGGCAGGTTGTCCTGAAGACCTTGACGAGTTCCCTGCGGGCAGATAGCATTAGGACATACGTTCGAACGACTGGAACAATCCGAGGGAGTGCGGGCATGGCAGTTGGGGCGAACTTGGTGGATACGAAGAGCATGTCGGCCAGCCTCGCACCAACCGAGTCGCCTACCGCTCTCACGCCGGCCGCCGCCTTGCTGTCGACCAGTATGGCCGCCGACCTAGCCACTAACGTGGCCATCCCTGATCTTCTGCCAGCTGAGTTAAAGACTCAGCTGGTCTTGCTGGTGGGCGCGGCCGGGGCGGGTGGGTTGTCCGGGGTCGACAGCGAGGGGGCGTTGCGGGTGGTCGAGGCTGTGGAGGCGGTCAAGTCGTGGGCCGACTCGGTCGGCCTGGCTGCGACGGCGGCGATGGTTACCGAGTTCGAGACCAGCTTCGTGCATCTGGCCCCCGAAAGGCCGAGCACGTGGGGGTGGACCCGGTTTGTGCGGACCTGTCGCTCGGCTGCGGCGCGTGAGATTCAGGTCGCGACGGGTCTGCCGATTACGCAGTGTCAGCGCAGGGTCTGGTTGGCCGCGTGCGAGCCCGAACGGGTCGCGCCGGTCCGCGAGGCGATGCGGCTCGGGCGGGTGACCTTGGCCCGGGCTTTGGCGTTGACCGAGGCAACCAGCCATCTGGACGCGTTCACCGCGGCGGTGATCGCGACCCGGGTCCTGCGGCCGTTGGCCGGCCCGGACGGGGTGCCGCTGCCGGGGATGGCGCCGCTGTCACAGGCCACGTTCACCGCCCGCCTGCGCACCCAGCTGGTGCTGGCACACGGGCTGGTCGGGCAGGCCGAGCGGACCTACGCCGACGGGCTGGGGGCACGCCGGTTGTCGGCCGAGCCCCGCCCGGATGGGACCGGCCTGTTGTTCATCACCGGCGACGGGTCGCGGATCGCCGCCGCCCAGGGCCGGGTCGACCGGATCGCCCGGCGGCTCCGCAAGGGCGGCGATGGCCGCACCCTGGCCCAGCTGCGCGCGGATGTGGCCACCGACCTGCTGCTGCGCGGGTGGATCCCCAGCGACCCGACCTTCGCCCAGCTCGGCAGGCCGCCGGCAGCCACGGTCAACGTCGTGGTGTCGCTACCCACCGTGCTCGGCCTGGAGGCCGGGGTCGGGCAGATCCCGGGCTGGGGTGCCGTGTCCGCCCAGCAGGCCCGCAGGCTGGCGTTACAGGCTGGGTCGATCTGGACCCGGATCGTGACCGACCCGCTGACGGGGCGGGCCGTCGAGGCCACCGCAGGGACTTACCGGGTCCCGGCGGCGATGGCCAGACAGGTCAACACCCGCGACGGGACCTGCCGGGCACCGGGATGCGAGATCCCCACCGAACGCACCGACCTGGACCACAGCATCGAGTGGACCACCACCTCGGGTGACACCGAGGGCGCCGGCGGGCCCACCGCCGAGACCAACCTCGCAGCCCTGCACCGCGGCCATCACAACCTCAAGACCTCAGGCTTCTGGGACCGCGACCAGTCCGCGGACGGGGCCGTGTGCTGGACCACCGCCACCGGCAGGACGGTGATGACCTACCCGTACGTCTACGACCACCCCGACAACCTCCCCATCCACACCTCAGCCCTCGAGGTGCGACACGGCCGGCGACTGGCGCGGGTCATCAACCCCGGGATACCCCTGCCCGGACACTTCAGCATCTTCGACGAGATCGACTGGGCCCAAACCCTCGCCCCCGCCAGCCCTGCCCCACCACCACCCCACCAGTGGCCAAAGCAGCTCACGCAGAAGCAACCTGCGGCCTCCATCGTCTCGGACCACGAGGCGCCGCCACCGTTCTGACACCGCGCCACCGAAGTTCTCGCCAGGGGCTGATGCCGCCGGAGCCTCGGCAACGACTCATGAGCCACGGCACCTCGCGGACATGGGTCTGAGCTCACGACATCAGACCGATGGCTCGCATGGCCTGCTCAAGGCGGGGCGCTGCGAACGCAGCGGCCCTGTCGCGGCCGGCTTCGAGTAGCTCGTTCACTCGATGTGGATCTGCCGCCAGCTCGGCATACCGCTGCTGGACAGGTTCGAGCAGAGCCACGACTGCGTCGGCGGCGTCTTTCTTGAGGTCCCCGTAGGACGCGTAACGGGTCGCCACCTCGACGGCAGATGTGCCGGTGCAGGCACCGAGAATCTCCAGCAGATTCGTGATTCCGGGCTTGGCCACCTCATCGTGACGCACCTCGCGGTCGGAGTCCGTGACGGCTCGCATCACCTTGCGGCGCAGCACATCCGGGCTGTCGAGCATTCGCAGCACCCCGGCGGCTTCGTCAGGGGCGGACTTGCTCATCTTGGCTAACGGCGTGATCAGATCTTTGACGCGGCCTGCTGCAACTGCGCGGCGGAGCTCGGGCACGACAAACGTTGGGCCGTAGGTGGTGTTGAACCGGATTGCCAGGTCTCGCGCCAGTTCCACGTGCTGGTCCTGGTCGCCACCAACGGGGACCTGGTGGGCGTCGTACAGCAGGATGTCGGCGGCCATGAGGCACGGGTAAGTGAAGAGCGACGCCCGGGTCATCGGCTTGCCCCGGCCCTTCTCCTTGTACTGCACCATGCGGGACAGCTCGCCGACGTAGGCAGTGCACTCGAGCAGATAGGCCAGCTGGGCGTGGGCTGGGACCGCTGACTGGATGAAGACGGACTCGTCGGGCAGACCCGACGCCAGGAACAGCAGAGCGGTCTCGTGGGTCAGGGTCGCGAGACGTCGTGGGTGATGCTTTGTCGTCATGGCGTGCAGGTCCGCGATGAAGTAGAACGCGGGTTCCTCGGTCTTTTCGGCAAAACGGCGCAGCGCCCCGAGGTAGTTGCCGAGGGTGAGACGACCGGATGGTGTGATGCCGGAGACGGTGGTCATGAGTGTGCCTTTCGATCAGGCCCCGCCGAAACCGCTGGCCAGCAACACCGTTGAGATACAACGAAGGCCGCCTCGACGAGGCGGCCTTCGTTTGCGTGCGCAACAGGATGGACCGCCGGGTCAGACGGGCCACCACAGGGTGCACATGATGTGAATCACGCTTCGACTGTAGCGGGTTCACGCTCCGTGAACGATCAGGTATCCGCCTCGATGTGCAGCTCGAGGAAGTCGTACACGCGCAAGAGGCCGAGAGCCAGGCGCTCGACCGCCCGGATCTCTTGCCGCGCCTCGTCATGGAACACATGTGGCGCTGTCAGCTTGATATGCCTTCCGCCGGTGAGAAGCTCGCATCCACCTGCTGCGAGGACGTTCTTCAGCCAGTCCGTGTCCGGACCATAGGTCAGCGCCACGACGTAGCGGCCACCTGGCCGCGGGAACACGTTGACCGGCGTCCGGTACCGCTTGCCGGACCTGCGTCCGCGATGAACTAGGACGCCAAACCCTGGCAGCCATCGGAGGAGGGGCCTGGTGACCCTGTTCAGAGCGACCTTGTTGACGTATCGCATCCCGTCGGGAATTGGCATGACTCCACCGTATCTTCGCGATAGCCAACGAGTCTGACACGATGCTGGCATGGGGATCTCGAGGAAGTTGCTGTCCGACGGCGAGTACGTCGTGCTGAGCGTTCGTGGACACGGTAAGGCGCTCATCTGGCCCGTCGCCTTGTTCGTGCTTGTCATAGGTGGCGTCATCACGGCACTGATGCTGAAGCCCAACGACACCGTCGTGGCATCGGGCGTCGCAGTGGTGGCGGTGCCGCTCCTGGTGCTCCTGTCGTTGATCCCGTTCCTGCGCTGGATGACCTCCACCTACACCGTCACGAACCGGCGGCTGATCACCCGGCAGGGCATCCTCACACGGACCGGTCGTGACATCCCGCTGTTTCGCATCAACGACGTTGCCTACGAGAAGGGCCTGCTCGACCGGCTCCTGGGCTGCGGGACCCTGATCATCTCTGACGCCACAGAGAAGGCCGGCGTGGTCCTGCCGGACATCCCCCACGTGGAGCGCGTTCAGCTTCAGATCTCGGAGCTGCTCTTCGCCAATGACGACGGGAATGACGATGACGGCAGTCGCGTGCCCGGCGAGCCCCCGCGCAACAACCGCTGACGACACACGTATGCCGCGTCTCAGGTCAGGGACGCGGCATACGGGCTGTTCAGACGGCTTCTCAGACGAGCTGGTCGACCGAGGCCTTCCTGCTCGCGGCGGCCTTGGTCACAGCGGCCTGGTGAGCCTCCTGCAGCCCACCGTGCTCGCGCCACCAGTCCTGACCGGACTCGGGCAGAGTGTAGATGGGGTCGTAGTAGACGAACTCGTGTGACAGTGCCTCTGTGTCCGCACTCTCGATCAAGGTGCGGTAGTTCTTGCGCCAGAACGACATCCCGTGTTCCTTGTCGTACGAGTCGACCTGGTGGACCCAGCGCTTGCCCACGAACGGCACGTCGCAGACGATGCGCGGCGTGGCGAAGCCCGGCAGGTAGCCCATGAGGTCGTGCTGGAGCCGCTGCGCCTCGGCAAGCGAGAGCCGCCAGTGCTCGGCGAATGGGATCATGTCGCACATGTAGAAGTAGTACGGCGTGATCGAGGCCTCGTCCTGGAGGGCGAAACACAGGTCGAGCAGCTGCTCCACCGAGTCGTTGACCCCGCGCATCAGGACACCCTGGTTGCGGACGGCCCGGACACCGGCGTCCAGCATCGCATTGGCTGCGGCGGCGACGGCGGGCGTCACCGACTGGGCGCTGTTGACGTGGGTGTGGATGGCCAGGGCGACGCCCCGCTCGCGGGCCTTGGCCGCAACCCGGCCGACTCCCTCGACGACTTCGTCGGCCAGCCAGTGCTGTGGCAGGCCCATCAGTGCCTTGGTCGCCAGGCGGATGTCGCGGATGTTGTCTATCTCCAGGAGCCGGTCCAGGAAGGACTCGAGGTTCTTCCACGGCATGTTGGCGACATCGCCACCGGAGACGACCACATCGCGCACCTGAGGGGTCTCACGCAGGTACTTCATCATCGCGTCGTAGCGGTCGACCGGCTTGAGGTCGAACTTGAGCTTGGGGATGACCGGCGTCGAGTTGCCGACGAGGTCCATCCGGGTGCAGTGGCCGCAGTACTGCGGGCAGGTCGACAGCAGCTCTGCCAGCACCTTGGTTGGATAGCGGTGAGTCAGGCCCTCGACGGCCCACATATCGTGTTCGTGCAACGAGTCGCGGGCAGAGAAGGGGTGGCTCGGCCAGTCGGTGCGGCGGTCGCTGAAGACCGGGAGCATGTAGCGGCGGACGGGATCGGCGTAGAAGGCACGGGTGAAGTCCTCGCCGGCGCGAGGCATGGAAGCCTCGGGCTCGCTCACGGTGCCCACACACGGGACCATCGTGTTCATCATCTGCGGGGTCACGAGCATCGACATCGTGGCCCGCTCGGCCTGGTCCCGTTCGAGGTCGGCGTAGAACGCGTCAGTGAGCAGATCGCCCATGAGCGCCCGCAGCCCCTTGATGTTCTTGACGCAGTGGGCCCGTTGCCACTGGACACTGGCCCACTCGGTCGCCGTGATGTGGCGCCAACCGGGCAAGCGGGTCCAGTCTGGCTCTACCAGCTTGTGACGCAGGTAGGCGTAGGGCTGTTCGATCTTTGGGTCCATGAATGGCATGATACGGGAGAACTTGCGTTAAACACATTCCCAAACCGCAAGATCTGTTCACGTGGGTCCAAATGCAGGAGGAATCAGTGACCGTGCCGGTCGAACGAACCGAGAGCTCGCCCGTGGGTCTGCACCGCGTTCTTGAACCATCGGGTGCCCAGGTCACGTTGCCCCAGGCCGCCCGACGTCTTGACGCCTCACCGCAGATCTGGGCGGACGAGGTGCGCATCGACGTTGAGACCCTGAACCTGGACGCGGCCTCGTACCGCCAGCTGGTCGGGGTCCACGGCATGGCCGACGGCCAGATCGACGGGGCCGCGATTCGCGCGTCCGTCCTGGACATCGTGGCAACCCGCGGCAAGATGCAGAACCCGGTCACCGGCTCGGGTGGAATGCTCATCGGAACCGTCGCCGAGGTGGGGGAGCAGAGCCCCCTCGGGCTCTCCGTCGGTGACCACGTCGCCACGTTGGTGTCCCTGTCCCTGACCCCGTTGGAGATCACCGACGGTCTGGCCCGCTGGGACGGACTGGGGGAGCGGGTGCCCGCCGCCGGCCACGCGATCCTGTTCGGCAGGTCCATCGCGGCCGTATTGCCCTCCGACCTCGATCCTGAGCTCGCGCTGATGGTGATGGATGTCTGCGGCGCGCCCGCCCTGGTGGCCCGGCTGGTCCGCGAGTACGCCGCGAAGGGTTCTGCGCCTTCGGTGCTGGTTCTGGGCGGTGCAGGCAAGTCGGGGTCGATGTCCCTGGCTGCTGCCAAGGACGCAGGAGCAGGTCGCCGCGTTGCGGTCGTGCCCAACAGCAGGGAGGCGGGGATGCTCGAGGGCATCGGGCTGGCCGACCATGTGGTCATCGCCGATGCCCGCTCGCCACTGGGGCTGTCCGGTGCCGTGCAGGCGGCCGGCGGCCCGGCGGACATCACCGTTGTCTGTGTCGACGTCCCCGGGTGCGAGCAGCCGGCGATCCTGTCGACGGCACAGGGTGGCACGGTTGTCTTCTTCTCGATGGCGACGAACTTCGCCGCAGCCGCGTTGGGGGCTGAGGGTCTGGCTGCCGATGTGCGGATGCTGGTCGGCAACGGGTATGTGCCCGGTCACGCTGACTATGCCGTGAGTCTGCTGCGCAGCAACTCCGCCGTGCGCGGCCTGTTCGAGAGCAGGTTGGGGACGAAAGAGACTGGGGTCCAGTGACCACGGGATCAATACCTTCGGGCACGTCCACGCTGTATCGCGGCGGCTTCGTCCACGGTCCGGCCGGTGCAGCCGGCCCGTTCGCGACGGCGTTGGTCGTTGGTGACAACCAGATTGCCTGGATCGGCTCCGATGAGGCCGCAGCCGGCCATGCAGACGGTGTGGACGCGGTGGTCGAGCTCGACGGAGCGCTGGTCACCCCGACCTTCGTCGATGCCCATGTCCACACGTCGGCGACCGGTATGGGGTTGCGCAGTGTTGAGCTCACCGACGCACGGTCCCTGAGCCAGGTGCTGGACAAGATCGAGGCGGCCGCCCGAAGGCGGGCGGGTCGTCCGGTCTACGCGCCGAACTGGGACGAGGGCGACTGGCCCGAGCAGCGCCCGCCTACCGGCCAGGAGCTTGACCGCGCGACATACGGCGGGGTGGTCTACTGCCCACGAGTGGACGGTCACTCGGCTGTCATCTCCTCGGCGCTGGCGGCCGCATCCGGCGCCCGCGAGCACCCCGGCTGGCACGACAGCGGGCTGGTGACCCGCGAAGCGCACCACGCAGCCCGCGACGCGTTCTACTCCGGGATCAGCGCAGCCGACCGGCGCGCCGACGTCGATGCCGCCCTGAGGTCCGCGGCCGCGGCCGGTATCGGTTTGGTGCACGAGAACGGCGGGCCCACGCTGAGCTCGGAAGCAGACTTCGCGGACGTGCTCGCGGCGGGGCAGGGTGGCCATGGCTCGCATGGCTCGCATGGCTCGCATGGCTCGCATGGCTCGCATGGCTCGCATGGCTCGCATGGCTCGCATGGCTCGCCTGGCCCGCAGGTCATCGGCTACTGGGCCGAGCTCGTCGGCGACGAGGTGTCAGCCAGGGCGCTGGCCAGTCGGATGGGCGCCAGGGGGCTCGCCGGCGACCTGAACATCGACGGCTCGATCGGCTCGCGAACCGCATCCCTGCGGGAGCCTTATGTTGACGGCCCGGACCAGCGCGGGCATCCGTACCTGTCTGTCGAGCAGGTGCGTGACCATGTCGCCGCGTGCTCGCTGGCCGGCATCCAGGCAGGTTTTCACGTCATCGGTGACGCGGGCGCCGACACTGTCATCGCCGGCTTCCAGGCCGCTGCAACCCAGGTCGGCGTGGCCAAGGTCGTTGCCGCGCGCCACCGCCTGGAGCACCTCGAGATGGTCGACGTCGACGGCATCAAGGCGTTGGTCGAGCTCGGAGTCACCGCCTCGGTCCAGCCGGCCTTCCATGCCCTCTGGGGCGGGCCCGACGGCATGTATTCCGGGCGGCTGGGTCGTGAGCGCGCTGCCGGCATGAACCCGTTTGCCACGATGCATGCGGCAGGTATGTCCCTCGCGCTGGGCTCTGATACCCCTGTGACGCCGTTCGCGCCCTGGGAGGCGGTCCGTGACTGCGTCAACCATCACAACCCTGCCCAGCGACTCTCCGCGGATTCGGCGTTCCGGGCGCACACTCGTGGCGGGTGGCGCGCTGCGGGCATCGACGACCGCGGTTACCTTGACATTGGTCAGCCGGCCAGTTTTGCGACGTGGTACGTCGGCGGCGGTGGCGACGGCGCCGCCAGCGGCTCGCAATCTCTCGGCAGCGACTGCCTGCCTGACCTGTCGCCCGGGACCACGTTGCCCACCAACCTGCGCACCGTCATACGCGGTCGCACCGTTTTCGAACTGGAAGGGGTGTCATGAGCACCAAGCCCAAGCTGGAGCTCGACCCGGCCGTCATCCGCACGGCGCGCTCGCTGGCTCGCAAAGCTGGCGCGCCTGTCGTCAAGATCGCCAAGACGCACACGACCGTGTCCGTCGAGCGGGCTGTGTTGCGGCTGGCCGGCCTGGCCGGCGCCGACCATGAGGGTGTGCCGTGGGTCAACCATCTGGTCGACGCCGTCCGAGATGAGGTCGGACTCGAGCTTGGCGTGACAACGCCCGTATTCGACGCGTTGCGCCGCGGCGAAGCCCCCGACCTGTTGACGCTCGCCCAGAAGTCCGCCGCGGGCTCGGTGTCGTTCCGCCTTCCGCAGGGCCGCGACGGTATCGCCGCGAAGAGCCTTGCGCTTCGGTCGGTCAAACCCGGCATGGCCCGCATCGACAAGAACCGCGTCACCCGGGACCGCCTGATCAAGAGGCACGGCAACCCGAAACAGCGGCCGTGGATCTATCTGATCGTGGCAACCGGCGACATCTACGAGGACATACCGCAGGCACAGACCGCGGCCCGTGAAGGTGCGGACATCATCGCCGTCATCCGGTCGACCGGGCAGTCGCTGCTCGACTTCGTGCCCGAGGGGGCGACCCGCGAAGGGTATGCCGGCACGTACGCCACCCAGGAGAACTTCCGGCTGATGCGGGCCGCCCTGGACGACGTGTCCAAGGAGCTGGGGCGCTACATACGCCTCGTCAACTACGCTTCCGGCCTCTGCATGCCCGAGATCGCCGCGCTGGCCGGGCTCGAGCGGCTCGACATGATGCTCAACGACTCGATGTACGGCATCCTCTTCCGCGACATCAACCCGATCAGAACGTTCGTGGACCAGCGATTCTCACGGCAGATCCACGCCCGCGCCGGCATCATCATCAACACCGGCGAGGACAACTACCTGACCACCGCCGATGCGGTCGATGCTGCGCACACCGTCACCGTGAGCCAGCTGATGAACGAGTACTTCGCCAAGGAGGCGGGGCTACAGGACTGGCAGCTCGGCCTGGGCCACGCGTTCGAGATCAACCCCGAGATACCCGACTCGTTTCGGATGGAGCTGGCCCAGGCTCTGCTGGCGCGCCAGCTGTTTCCGGATGCGCCGCTGAAGTGGATGCCGCCAACCAAGCACATGACCGGGGATGTGTTCCGCGGCTACCTGCTGGACGGTTTCTTCAACCTCGTGGGGGCCATGACCGGCCAGGACATCCTGCTCGTCGGCATGATGACCGAAGCCGTGGTCACCCCGTTCCTGTCCGATCGTGACCTGGCCCTGCAGAACGTCCGCTATGTCCTCAACGCGGCCGGCGGACTGGCCGAGGACTTCCACCCCCCTCGCGACGGGTTTATCCAGACCCGCGCCCGTAAGGTGCTCGCCGAGGCCGTCGACCTCCTCGAGAAGATCGTCAATGACAAGGGCGAGCCTGGGTCGGTTCCACTCCTGCAGGCCATCAGCGACGGCACCTTCGGATTGATGAAACGTCCCGCCAATGCCGGCAAGGGCCTGGACGGCGTGGTCAAGTGCGCACCCGGCTACGACAACCCGGCCAGCACGTTGTTGGAAGCAGGTACCGGAAAGTGAACACTCGCGATACGAACGTCTTGCCCGACATCATCCGGCCGTATGGGGATACCACCGGTGACGGCATGGTGCAGGTCTCCTTCACGCTTCCCATCCCGCATGACAAACGGGCCGAGGGCGCCGCTCTCCAGCTGGCAGCCAAGATGGGCATAGCGCCCGCGCTGCTCGTCCATGCCAAGGAGATGGGCTCGGACTTCACGTTCTTCATCGTCTATGGCAGCGTCAGCCACCTGGTGGACCTGCGCGAGGTCGTGGTGATCCCGCGCGAGTTCGCGATGTTGAGCGCCAAGGACGTGAATGCCGCGATCAAGAAGCGACTGCGGCGCAAGCTCGTGGTGGTCGGCGCATGCATCGGTACTGACGCTCACACAGTCGGCATCGACGCAATCCTGAACATCAAGGGGTTCGCGGGGGAGAAGGGCCTTGAGTACTACAGCGAGATCAAGGTCGTGAACTGCGGGGCACAGGTGCTGGTCCCTGAGCTGGTCGCCCGCGCCCGCGCAGAGAAGGCCGACGCGGTACTGGTCAGCCAGGTCGTGACCCAGAAGGACGCCCACATCCACAACACGATGACTATGTCCGCGGCGTTTCGTGAGGCCTATCCAGCGGGGAAGGTGCCACTGCTGATCGTCGGCGGCCCCCGGTTCGACCAGGGGTCAGCGGCGGCGCTCGGCGTCGACCGGATCTTCGGTAAGGGCACGACGCCCGGCGAGGTTGCGTCCTATCTCGTGCACGCCATGACACAGGCAACGGATCCAACAAAGGAGCAGGCATGACGAGTACGCCGGGACCAGCCACAGTCGGTATGACGGTGACGCACCGCCGCTACGTCCCCTACAGCCACGCCCACTACGCCGGCAACCTCGTGGACGGCGCCTACTCGCTGGCGGCGTTCGGGGATGTCGCGACCGAGATGTGCATTCGTACCGATGGCGACGAGGGCCTGTTCGCCTCGTACAGCGACGTCCAGTTCAGGGCCCCGGTGCGGGCGGGTGACTGCATCGAGATCGAGGCCACCCTGGTCCGGGTCGGATCGCGCAGCCGGGAGATGAGCTTTGAGGTCCGGGTCATGACGCGAGGCAATCCGGTCGGTGGCGACTCCGCGGCCGACCTCCTGAACGAACCGATTGTCGCGACCACCGCTCGCGGCGTCGTGGTTGTGCCGGCCAATATCTGATCGTTTGCGGCGTGTCGTCCACGACACGCCATGATTTGGAAATAACTCAATATTCACACGGGAATTCGGGGTGCCCCTGACCTGCGGTTTTGTGCATCGTCGCAGGTGAACGCAGGGTTGACAGCAGGTGCGGAACCGGTATGTTCGAATCCGTTGGCCGCCGCTGAATCAGAAGAAAAGCGAACGTCACATGGCATGGGGTGTCTTCGGGGTCCATGACGGTTGGGGCGAGTAACCGTCATGAGTAACCAGATCCACGGGATCCCCGGTCAGGTGGCACATCGCAGGGCATCGGAGGCGGCTGGCGGCAGGGCCGCGTGCTCAGTAGACAACAACGTCGGATCGGCATCCAGTCGCTTCGAAGTTGGTCCCAACGGCAACGGGCCCTGCCGCATCCGGTGCCACAACTCCCCGGAACACCACTGACACAGGCACTGAGTCTCACCGATGCGATGGTGCACGGGCGGTCGGTCGTGATCTAGCCTGAACCGGTGTATCGCTACCCACTTGCCGTTGCTTCTGGCCTGGCTCTGTGGCTGGCATTTCCCTCTCACGACCTCTGGTTCATGGCGCCGATCGGTGTCGCGCTCCTGGCGTTGGCGACGCGCGGGGCGCGTGCCTGGCAGGGCGCTCTGCTCGGGCTGGTGAGCGGGCTGGCTTGTTTTCTGCCGCTCCTTTCCTGGTCCGGGGTCTACGTCGGCGCGCTTCCGTGGATCGCGCTGGCTGTGCTCGAGTCCCTCTACATCGCGCTTCTCGCCCTGGCCTGCGCCCTGCTCCAGCGCGGAACATCACCTTCCGCAGCCGGCAAGGTGCGGCCCCTGGTCGTGGCGTTGGCCTGGGTGGCCCAGGAAGCCCTGCGGGACAACACTCCGTTCGGCGGGTTCCCCTGGGGACGTCTGGCCTTCAGCCAGGCCGACTCGCCACTGGCCGCCCTGGCCGCCCTCGGGGGTGCCCCTGCGCTGACGTTCGGGGTGGCGCTGGTGGGTGGACTGCTCGCCGCAGGCGTTGCTCGGCTGATCAGTAGCCGTCAATCAGCCGGACAGTCCGGCATTCGCAGTAATGGCAAGGGTGGCAGTGCTCAGAGCGTC
>Ga0207932_1000553_pt1 | contig 12679 bp, 11 predicted proteins | sample NGESurdeep092012_FD_184480 | JGI IMG/M metagenome (GOLD analysis project Ga0207932, IMG submission 184480) | Arctic peat soil microbial communities from Barrow, Alaska - NGEE Surface sample 415-2 deep-092012 (SPAdes) | ecosystem: Environmental > Terrestrial > Soil > Wetlands > Peat ...
ACATGCATCCACAGCCCTTCCAGCCGCAGGCCGTGCAGCCTTCCGGCGTCGGCCGCGCGATCGAACAGCCGGGTGAGCGAAAATGCGCCCGCCGGGCTGCCGGCAAACAGCTTGGGCGTCAGAATGGCGGCGCCGGCATAGACGAACGGCGCCACTTCGCGCTCGGCGCGCTTACGCAGGCGGCCGTCCGCGGCAAAAGCGAAGTCGCCGCGCCCGCTATAGCCGACGCTGCCGGCGGTCGGCGCCAGCAGCAGCAGGGCGTCCATGCTGGTGGCATCGAAGGCCTCCGCCAGCCGCGCCAGATTGGGCTTAACGCCATCGATCCAGATGGTGTCGGCATTGAGATGGAAGAACGGCGCCGCGCCCAGTTCGGGCAAGGCCTTGAGCACGCCGCCGCCGGTATCGAGCAGCAGGCCGCGCTCGTCCGAAATCACGATGCGCGGGTCGTTGCGGCTCTCGAGGTGGTCGATTATCTGTTCGGCGAAGTGATGCACATTGACCACCGCGCGCTCGACGCCGGCCTGCACGAGGCGATCCAGCACATGATCGAGCAGCGTCTTGCCCGCCACGCTTACCAGCGGTTTCGGCATGCGGTCGGTGAGCGGGCGCATACGCGTGCCAAAGCCTGCGGCCAGCACCATCGCGGTTTTCGGCGTTGGTATTGCCATTAGACTTTCTTTGTTTTGCGCATGATCTTGTCCGAAAACCGGTTCCCACTTTTCGGGATCATGCGCTAGAGCGCCTTCAGCGGGGGCACGTTGACGCGATACCAGGCATTGAGCTGCGTCAGCGCGGGATGCGCCAGCGCGCGCTGCAGATAGGCCCATACCCGCGGCAGATGACGCAGATATTGCGGCTTGCCGTCGCGCCGCTCCAGCCGCGCGAAAATGCCGAGGATCTTGGAGGCGCGCTGCGCGGCCAGCGTCGAATAAAGCCGCACGAAGCCGGGCGCATCGAAGCCGGGCTCGGCCTTGAGCCGCGCGCGCGTGTAGCGCGACAGCAGCGCGATCTCGGTCATCTCCGGCACGTCGACGCGGGCATCCTGCAGCAGCGAGGCGAGATCGTAGGCGCCCGCACCCATCACCGCGTCCTGGAAATCCAACAGGCCGATGCGCGCCACGCCCTCGCGCTGCGGCAGCCACAGCAGATTGGGCGAATGAAAATCGCGCAGCACCCAGGTGGCCGGCGCGTTCACCACCGGCTGCAAGACCTCGCGCCAGGTCGCCAGATAGCGATCGCGCTTGCTGTCGGAAATCGCCACTCCCAGTTTGGGCAGGTACCAGTCGAGCAGCAATTCGGCTTCGATCAGCAGCGCGTCCATGTCGTAACGCGGCAGCTGGTATTCGACGCCGGGCTCAACGGCGAGCAGGTCGGGCAGCGGCTTGCGATGCAGCGCGGCCAGGAGATCGACCGCCACCTCGTAATGCGCCTCGACCGGCGCCGGCGGATCGCCGGCCACCACCAGCGCGTTGCCGAGATCCTCGATCAGCAGCAGCCCGGCTTCGCGGTCGGCGGCAAAGATCGCCGGCGCCGAGAAGCCGCGCTCGCGTAAAGCGCCCGCCATGGCAATGAACGGGTTCACGTCCTCGGCCAGATGCGCGATCGCGCTATAGGGCTTGCCGTCGCGCACCGGCGGTCCGTCCGGGCGGCGCGGCGAATTCATCAGCAGGGTGCTGGCGCCTTGCAGCGTGAGCCGCTCGTAGCAGCGCGTGGAGGCATCGCCCTGGATGCGCCGGCGCGCGGCCATGCCGAAGCCGGAACGCTCGAGGAAACGGCGAATGACGGCGATGCGCTCGGCGCGCGCGGCGAAGCTGCCGTAGCCGGTGATGCGCGCATTGCGGAAGCTCTCGCTTTGTTGCGGCGACAGCGTGAGCGCGACATCGAGCCGGTTGGGCGGCAGGTGGCCTCCGGCGCGGTCCGGCCATTCCAGCAGCGTCACGGCGCTCTCGGGCAGGTCGTCGAAGCCGAGTTCGGCCAGCTCGCCCGGTCCGCTCAGCCGGTAGAGGTCGGCATGCACCAGCGAGAAGCGCGGTAGCTCATAGGCCTGCATCAGCGTAAAAGTAGGACTCGGCACCTCGACGCTCTCGTCGCCGGCGAGATGGCGGATGAGGGCGCGGGCGAAGGTGGTCTTGCCGGCCCCGAGGTCGCCCGACAGCGTGATCAGGTCGCCGGGCTCGATTCCGCAGGCGATGTCCACCATCAGCCGGCGCGTGGCCTGCTCGTCGGCCAACGCCACCGTGAAGCTGAAGCCGCCGGAGCTGGTGGGGAACATCGAATCAATCCGCTTGTGTCGCGGACACCTTATAAACGGCGCGGGCGGTGGGGGGCCAGAAGTTAGCGCGATCCGCCTGGTGGGCAGCGTTTTTCCCATTCATTCGATGGCGAAAATCGTGTAATTTGGCAACCATGAACAGGGCCGAAGCGATTGCACAACTGAAGCAGCATGCCGAGCCGATTCGGGCGCTCGGCGCCACCTCGCTTTATTTGTTTGGCTCCGTCGCGCGCGATGCGGCGAAAGGGCAAAGCGATCTCGATCTGTTTATCGATTATGATCGAGGCGGCTCCTTCAATGCGTTCGATCTGGTCGGGATCAAGCAATACCTGGAACACTCGCTCGGCGTCGGCGTCGACGTGACCACGCGGGGTGGCTTGCACCCCATGTTGCGCTCCGACATTGAGCAGTCGGCCGTCCGCGTTTTCTGATGACGCGCAAAGTCCGCCATGCTTTGCATGACATTCTGCAGGCGATCGAGCGCGTCGATCAAATCACCAGCGGCAAGACGCTTGCCGAATTTGAGCAAAACTGGCAGTTGCGGTGGCTCGTACAGTGAGCCATCAGAAGTTATTTCTGAAGCAAGCCGCGCCATTCCGAGCGAATTGACAGATACCCGCCCCGAAATCCCGTGGCTGCGGGTGCGAGGAATCGGCAACGTCCTTCGACACGAATATCAGGGGTTATCGGACCCGATTATTTGGAGGGTTGTCACTGACGAGTTGCCACGGCTGAGGTTGGCAATTCAGGTGATCGACGCAAGCCTTGACGAATAAGGCTCCGGTGCAAAGAGCTTCCGAAACGGCCAGCGAGGTCGTCGGCCGGCCCGTCGGCGGCTCATTCAGTGCTTTCGGCAGGGCGCCTGTGGCTGCTTAGCCAGCTCGCAGTCGTCGTGACCGCAATGGGCGTGCGGCTCGCACACGGCGCAGCCCGCTTGCGCGTAATCGTGCAGCTTGATGCGCAGGCAGCGGATTGAGATTTTGAGGAGGCCTGCGGCGTGGGTGCGATTGCCGTGGCAGCACTCCAGCGTGGCGAGGATATAATCCCGCTCGACCTCGGCTAATGTGCGTCCGCACTGAAGCGGTTCCATCGTGGCCCCGCGCATTTGAGTTGAACACCGATAATTCGCGCTCGTATGGTTAACAGTTGGTTACTAAAATACGGCTGGCGGTAGTTTGTGATACCGACGCGCCAACTTGCCGCAGTTACCGCAGCAAGGCGCTGGCGATCATCGCCACGCAGGCCGCAAAGCCCGCCGCCGGAATCCAAAGCGGAACGCGCACATGCGGCCCCTGCGTATGCACATGCCGGTACCGAAGCCGCAGCAGCGCCAGATTGACCAGCGCGAATACCACGAGCGTGGCGAGCGAGGTGCTTTCCGCCAGCCGTTGCAACGGAAAGGTCAGCGCCAGCGTGATCACCGATGCCACGATGAGCGCGGTGGCGACGAGCGGGGTCGCCGTGCGTGGATGCACGCGGCCGGCAATGTCGGGCAGATTGCCCTGCCGCGCCATGCCGTAGATCACCCGCGCCGTCATGGTCATCTGCGCCAGGATCGTGTTCAGCGTGGCGATGATGGCGATGGCGCTGATGGTCGCTGGGCTGACACCGGCGATTTCGCGGAACACCAGGCTGAGCGGCGCCGGCGATGACGCCAGCCGCTCCGCCGAGACGACGCTGATCGCGGTTGCCGCGACCGCGACATAGAGGACGGTCGAGATGATCAGCGTCAGCATCAAAGCGCGCGGAATGTCGCGGTGCGGCACCTTGGCTTCCTCCACCATATTGGCCAGACCCTCGAAACCGATGAAGGCGAAGAACGCCAGCAAACTGGCAAAGGCGATGCCGGACAGCGTGTCGGCGTCGAGCGGCAGCGGCTGCACCAGCACGGCCGCGATCGGCAAATCGGCATGAATGGCGGCGGCGACGATCGCCAGCAGTCCGCCGACCTCGATCAGCGTGAACAGGCTCGCCAGCAGCACCGATTCCAGAACGCCCCAGGCCGCCACCGCGCCGAGCAGGCCGACGACCAGCACGACGACGACCGCTCGCGGCAGCTCGACGAATTGGGCGATATAGCCGGCCGAGCCGAGCGTGACGGTCGCGGAGGCGACCACGTTGACGACGATCACCAGCAATCCGGTCAGCGTCGAGAGCAGGCGCGACTGGAAGGCGGCCAGCACATAGGCGGCTTCGCCGGCGCTCACCGGAAATCGCGTCGACAGCTCGGCATAGGAGGCGACGGTGAGCGCCATCACCAGGCCGGCCAGCACGAAGGCCCACGGCGCGTAAGATCCGGCATGGCCGGCGATCGCGCCGATCAGCACATAGATGCCGGCGCCGATCGTGATGCCGGTGCCGTAGAGCACGAGCAGCGGCAGGCCGAGCCGTCGCCGCAACGCCACCGGCAGTTCAAGCGCTGGGTCACTGGCCATTGCGCGAACCTAAACTGATGGCAAAGATGACGCGACCCATGAAGCAAGAGACCATGCTTGATCGCCTTGATCCACATCATTGTTGATATTTTTGGAAACGGCATCTTTTCATGGCGTCGGTAAATTGCGTAGAGTCATGGCGCTCGAGCGAACCTTTGGAGAAGCGCAAATGCACGGTGTGCGACGATTGCTGGCAGCGGCAGGCATTGCGGTGCTGACGACGATGGGCAGCGTTGCGGCGCAGACAAGCGCGCCGGCGAACAGTGGGTTGCAGTCGTTCGCGCAGGCCGACAAGCCCTCCACCGTGACACGGGTCAAGACCTGGACGCGCGCGAAGCTCGAGGCGGCGAAAAAGCGCTGGGCCGAGGATAATGCCAAGTTCGTCGATTGCCAGAAGCAGCTCCTGGAGCAGCGCAAGACGAAACGGCTCTCGCTGCACAAGCAAGGGCATTTCCTGCAAGACTGCATGAACCGCAAGCCGTAGTGCGCTAGCGCGAACCGCCCGCCATCATCACGCCATCGTTTCTCCGCCGCGTCGTCGTGGTTCCTTAGTCATCGTCACAGCATCGCCATTGTTGCAGCAAGCGCGGTGGTTCCGCGCCTGCGCGTTGGAACGCATGCCTGCGCCATGTGTTGGCAAGGCATGGGGGTCATCTGACAAGCAAGGAGTTCACGATGCATAAATTTCTTCCCGCCCTGACCGTCGCAGCCGTGGCGGCGTTCGCCACGCCCACTTTGGCCGCGCCGTATTATTCGATGACTGACGAGAATCCAAATTACGTTACGGGCAATTACGTCGCGCCGGTGACCGGCGCAGCCGCCGGCACCGTGGTCGGCGTCGGCCTCTATAACGGCTGGTTAGGTACCAGCGCGGCCGTTACGGCGCTGCCCGTCACGGCCGTCGGCGCGGCCGCGGTCGGCGGTGTCGCCGGTGTCGGCACCATTGCGCTGGTCGACGCGGCGATCGAGCCCTGTCGCGGCTTCCAGGCGCTGCTGACGATGAATCGCGACCAATGCGTCAACGGCGTCTATGTCGGCTACGGCCCGCGCCGGGAGATGCGCCACATGAGCATGCGGTAAGCGGAGATCGCGCTTTACCCTCCCCTGGAGGGAGAGGGTCGCGGACGAAGTGAGCGGGGTGGGGTGACTAGTGAGTGCGTGCAAAGTTCACCCCACCCCGTCTGCCTTCGCGAAGCCTGTCATCGGGCCGCGCTTCGCGCGGACCCGTTGGCGGCGGCCCGGTGATGACAACTGAGCTTACGCCGCGCTTTGCTTCTGCGCCTGCGCCACCGGGAACACGCAGGTCACGGTGGTGCCGCGTCCGGGCGTGGAATCGATCGTCACGCTGCCGCCGTGCAGCTCGACGAACGAGCGCACCAGCGACAGGCCCAGCCCGGTGCCGCGGTGCTGCGAGCCCATCGAGTCGGTCTCGAACAAGTCGAACACCTTGTTCTGCTGCTCGGGCGGAATGCCCGGCCCGCGATCGGTGACCGTGAACACCACCGCGTCGGCGCGCCGCTCGACCGCCAGCGTGACGGTCTCGCCCGCCGGCGAGAAGCCGACCGCGTTGGACAACAGGTTGAACAATATCTGCCGCAGGCGCCGCTCGTCGGCGGTGAAGCTGCCGATCCCGCTGGCGGCGGCAATATCGAGCTTCAGATTGTTCTTCACCAGCCGGTCCAGCACGCCTTCGGCCGCCGCGTCCATGCTGGCGCGGATATCGACCTCGCCCAGGTTGAGCGACATGGCGCCGGCGTCGATGGTGGCGAGATCGAGGATGTTGTTGATGATCGCCAGCAGCGCGTTGGTCGAGGTGGTGAGGTAGCCGAGATATTCGTGCTGCTTGTCATTGAGCGGTCCGAAGGCGGGATCGGCCAGCAAATTCGCAAAGCCGATGATGTTGGTGAGTGGCGAGCGCAGTTCGTAGGACACGTGGTGCACGAACTCGATCTTGATGCCGTCGGCCGCCTCCAGCGCCTCGTTGCGCTCGCGCAGCGCGCGCTCGACATTCACGCTGTCGCTGATGTCCTGGAAAGTGACCAGCGTGGCGCCATCCGGCAGCGGCATCGTGGTCATGTCGAGTGTCATGCCGTCGCGCCGTTCGATGCGCGCGACGATCGGCACGCGCTCGTCGATGGCGGTCACCGCCGCGCGCAGATTTCGCCACACCGTATTGTCGTCATGCAGCGCCTGCGTCCAGGCGGTCACCGCCTCGACATGCGGGTGGACGTCGAGCGCCTCGGGGCTGAGCTTCCACATGCGCTGGAACGCCGGATTGTGCAGCCGCACGCGGCCGTCGCTGCCGAACACCGCCACCGCTTCGACCAGGTGGTCGAGCGTCTCGCTCTGCACCTTGATCATCGCGTCGTAGCGGCGATGCATGTCGAGCCGTTCGGTGACGTCGTCGTAGAGATAGGTGACGCCGCCTTCCGGATTGGGCGTGGTGACCACGCGCAGCGTGCGGCCGTCCGGCAGATGCCACATGTGCTCCTTCGGCTCGACCGCGCGATAGGCTTCGTAGAGCTGCTGTTTCCACAGCCGGAAATCCTGCTCCTCCGGCAGTTTGCGGGCGGTACGCAGCGTGTCAAGCAGGCTCGCGTCGGTCGGCGTCTGGTCGAGCAGACCGGCATTGAGATCGAACAGCGAGCGGAACGCGGTATTGTAGAAGGTCAGCTTGCGATCGACATTGAAGACGGCGACCCCGGTGGCGAGCTGATCGAGCACGCGGCGATGCGCCTCGATCATGCGCGCTAGTTCGGCGCGCATCGTCTCCACCTCGGTGCGGTCGATCGCCATGCCGGCGCTGCCGGCGGCGCTCGGCGCATCGACCACGTCGAAGATGCGGCGCTCGCCGGCGGCGATGGCCGGCATCCGTCCGGCAAAAGCTTGCCCGCCGCCGCGGCTGCGCGCGATCTCGTCGCGCGCGGTGGGCGCGAGCAATTCCGACCCGCAGGCGACGGCGTCGGTGGAGTCGCTAGCCTCCACGGCGTGGGCGTAAGCCGAATTCACGAAGATCAGCCGGCCGCGCTCGTCGCGCGCCCACACCGGGGCCGGCAGCGAGTCGAGCAGCGCCTTCAAGGTCTCGATGTCGCCCATCAGTCTGTCGTGCCGGGCGGCCAGATCGATCAGCTCGTGTTCGATGCCGCTGACGTCGCGCAGCCGCAACACCGCGCGGCCGCCGATGGCGCGGCCTTCCGCCTCGAGCGGGCGCCCCGCGGCGGTGGTCAGCGTCATGACGAAGCCGCGGCCGTCGCTGCGCAAGGTTTCGACCGCATGCTGCATGCGCTGCGCCGCCGCCGGCTCCAGCCAGCTGCCGAAGGCGAGCACGCGTTCGGCCACGCCGCCCGGCGCGACCAGGCCGGCGTCGCCGATGATGTCCGGCTGGTCGGTGGCCGCCGACCATTCCACCAGCACCTGCGGCTCCGACAGCAGCAACGCCTTGAGCCGGTCGTTGTCGGCATACAGCCGCATGACTTCGTCGCGCGCCGCGGATTCGACGCGTTCGGCGGTCTTGCGCGTGCGCAGCAGCACGACGATGGCCAGCAGCGCGAAGCAGAGCAGTCCGAGTGTCAGCGTGAGCGTGGCGATGTCCTGGCGGCCGAGCATGGCGGCGGCGCTATGCACGGCGTCGAGCACGCCGGACGCCAAGCTCGCCTCGGCACGAGCCGGCGTGCCGAGCGCGACGCCAAATTGTACGACGACGAAGGCGGCGAGGAATCCGCCCCGCCTCGGACGAGAACGCAGCCTCTCGTTTGCCGTCCGGATCGTCTCCGGCATTGCAGGTCTGCCCCAGGGATGCGGGATGATGTCCGCCACATCGTCCACGAATCGCTGGACTTTACCCCTAACAGGAATCGTGCCGAAAGAGTCCAGACCGTGAACGTGACTCGGAAGCGTCAGCGCGGTGAGAGTTTTTACCGGCGCATGACCTTTTCCGAATACCGGTTCCCATCCCCGATCGAGTCGAAGACAAGCTTTTCGGGGTCATGCGCTTATTTCAACGCTTCGGCCTGCTTCGCCATGTCCTCGATGGTGATGCGACCGAGCGCGGCGGAGAAAATACGTTCGGCTTCGATCAAGGCGGGCCGCACTACATCGGTGACCAGCATCGAGACGGGCATCGGCGAATCGCCGGCTTCCTCGGCGCTGCCGGCGGCGCGCAGGATGTCTTCGACGGTGATGCGCTTATGCTCACGCGCGAGTTCGTAGCCGCCATGCGGCCCGCGGGTCCCGCGCAGGATACCGCTGCGCACCAGCGCCTGCAGAACCGGTTCGAGATGACGTGGCGGAAGCTTATGGCGCGCGGCCAACGCCTTCGCCGAAACCGGCCGACCACGGGCGTTGATTGCAACATCGATCACGGCAGCAATGGCAAGGATGCCCTTGCGAGACACCAGCGGCATGGACGGCACCAGTCGCAACGAATTGCAGTGGTAGTAGGCTACAGTCGTACAGCCGTCTAGCCGAAAACGCGAATTTAACGACTCAACTTCCGGTAGAGCCGAATCCCCCTATTCCACGCGATGTTTCGTCCAGCGATGCAACCTCGCGTAGCTGGGCCTGGATCACCGGCGCGATCACCAGCTGGGCGATTCGCATGCCACGCGTGATGCTCATCGATTCGCCGCCGAGATTCACAAGCAGAACCTGTATTTCACCGCGGTAGTCGGCATCGATCGTGCCGGGGGCATTGAGTACGGTGAGCCCATGCTTGACCGCGAGGCCGGAGCGCGGCCGCACCTGCGCTTCAAAGCCCGCCGGCAGCGCGATCGCGATGCCGGTCGGCACCAGCGCGCGGCCGCCGGGGGCGATGGTCATCGGCGTCGCGGCTGGCATCGCCGCCAGCAGATCGAGGCCGGCGGCGAGCGCGCTCTGATAGGACGGCAGCGGCAGATCGTGGCCGTGCGGTAGCCGCATGATGCGGACGTCGATGGTGTTCAAGCTTTCCTCGTATTATGTTTGCGCATGATCTTTTCCGAAAACCGGTTCCCACTTTTCGGGATCATGCGCTGATCTCTTCGGCCATGCGCTCGATCAGCATTTCCGCCACGGCTTCCTTCGACTGCGGCGGCCACGCCTCGATGCCCGCCGGCGTCACCAGCTGAATGGTGTTGCGGTCGCCACCCATGATGCCGGTTTGCGGCGACACATCATTGGCGAGGATCCAGTCGCAGCCTTTCTTGGCGAGCTTCTCTTTGGCATTGGCGGCGACGTTCTCGGTTTCGGCGGCAAAACCGATCACCAGTTTTGGCCGCTGCGATTTGCGCTGCGCGATGGTGGCAAGGATGTCGGGATTTTCCACCAGCGACAAGTCGGGCGTCGTCTGCCCGGGCTTCTTCTTGATCTTCTGTTCGCCGGCATTGGCGACCCGCCAGTCGGCCACCGCGGCGGCAAAGATCGCCATATCCACCGGCAGCGCGCGCTCGACCGCCTGCAACATGTCGCGCGCGGTTTCGACATGCACGACTGTCACGCCCGGCGGATCGGGCAACGTTACCGGGCCGCTGACCAGCACGACTTCGGCGCCGGCGCGCGCCGCCGCCACGGCAATGGCGTGGCCCTGCTTGCCGGACGAGCGGTTGGCGATATAGCGCACCGGATCGATCGGCTCATGCGTCGGACCGGAGGTGATCAGCACGCGCCGGCCCTGCAGCGTCTGCTGTGTATTCGCGCGCAGCAAGTTCTCGACCGCGGCGGCGATTTCAAGCGGTTCGGTCATGCGGCCAATACCACGTTCGCCGGATTCCGCCATCTCGCCCTCGTTGGGACCGACCAGCGCCACGCCGTCGGCGATGAGCTGCGCCAGATTGCGCTGCGTCGCTTTGTTGGACCACATGCGCGGATTCATCGCCGGCGCCAACAGGATTTTCGCGGTCGTCGCCAGCAGCACCGCGGTGGCGAGATCGTTCGCGTGCCCGCCGGCCATCTTGGCCATCAAGTCGGCGGTGGCCGGCGCCACCACGATCAGATCGGTCTCGCGCGCCAAGCGAATATGGCCGACATCGAATTCACCGGCCGGATCGAACAGGTCGGTGAACACGCGCTCGCCGGCAATGGCGCCGGCCGACAGCGGCGTGACGAAATGCTCGGCCGCCTTGGTGAGGATGCAGCGCACCGCGATTCCACGCTCCTTCAGCCGGCGGATGAGATCGAGCGACTTGTAGGCGGCGATGCCGCCGCCGATGATCAGCAGCACGCGTCGGGTAGCGGCTGCGGGCGCGGCGCGGCGCCCCGCTCGCGGCGCCGGCGGGCTGATCGGTTCCGGCGCCTCAACCCCGGCCTCCTCCCCCGCCGCGCGCAGGATGGTGCGCACTTCGTCCTCGACCGAGCGGCCGTTGCGCGCCGCGCGCAGCCGCAGCCGCTGCTTGATGCGCTCGTCGAGCTGGCGGACGGTGAGAGAGGCCATGGCTGGCCGATCATGCCGCGCTTATGATGGCAATGCAATCATTGCCATCAAATTACAATAAATCCTAATATAATCAATAATATAGCGATAGCCCAGACACCGGCGGTGAGCCCGCGATTGCGCCGCTGCTCGGCGCGGCCGATGGCTTCCACCGTCTCGGGCGACAGCACCAGGCCGTTGCGGGTGATGTCGTCGATCTGGTCGATCAGCGTGCCGGCGCGGTGCAGCAGCGACGGCACTTGGCCGAGGAAGCGGCCGATCTCGCCGGCGCCTTCGGCCGCGTCCTGCAGCTTGCCGACCGGCCCGAGGTTGCGCTCGATCCATTCGCGCACCACCGGTTCGGCGGTTTTCCACATGTCGAGCTTGGGATCGAGCGAGCGCGCCACCCCTTCCACCACCACCATGGTCTTCTGCAACAGCAGCAGTTCCGGTCGCATGCGCATGTCGAACAGGCCGGTGACCTCGAACAGCAGCATCAGCAGCTTCGCCATCGAGATATCTTCGGCGGTGCGGTTATGGATCGGCTCGCCGATGGCGCGGATCGCCTGCGCGAAGCTCTCCACCGAATGGGTGCGCGGCACATAGCCGGCGTCGAAATGCACCTGCGCGGCCCGCATATAATTGCGCGTGATGAAGCCGAACAGGATTTCGGCCAGGAAGCGCCGCTCCTTCGGCCCCAACCTTCCCATGATGCCGAAATCGACCGCCACGAGCCGGCCTTCGGCGTCGACGAACAGATTGCCCGGGTGCATGTCGGCGTGAAAGAAGCCGTCGCGCAAGGCGTGGCGCAGGAAGCTCTGGATCACGTTGCGGCCGAGCGCCGGCAGGTCGAGGCCCCTGGCCTCGAGCGCGGCGCGGTCGTTGAGCGGCGTGCCCTCGATCCATTCCAGCGTGAGTACTTCGCGCGCGGTGCGGTCCCAGTCCACCGTCGGTACGCGGAAGTCGGCGTCCTCGCGGGTGTTATCCGCCATCTCGGACAGCGCGGCCGCCTCCAGCCGGAAATCCATTTCCATCGTCACCGAGCGGGCGAGCGTCGCCACCGCTTCCACCGGGCGCAGCCGTTGCGCTTCGAGCGACAGGCTTTCGGCCTGGCGCGCGACGTAAAAGAATGCGTCGAGATCGACCTTGAAGGCGCGCTCGACGCCGGGCCGCAGGATTTTCACCGCCACCGGTTTGCGGGCGCCGTCTTTTTCGATTTCGGCCCTATGCACCTGCGCGATCGAGGCGGCGGCGACCGCCGGCCCGAAGCTGGCATAAACCTGCGCCAATGGCCGCTCGAAGGCGGTGGTAACGGCGGCTTCCGCCTGCGCCTGGGGAAACGGCGCCATCTTGTCCTGCAGGCTTTCGAGATCGCGCGCGATCGCGATGCCGACCACATCCTGCCGGGTGGCGAGGAATTGCCCGAGCTTGACGTAGGTCGGCCCCAACTTGGTCAGCGCCGCAGCCAGCCGGCTCGAGCCGTCCTTGGCGGTCGGCCGCTCGATCAGCCGGGCCAGCGCGATCGCGGTCTTGGCCGGCAGCGGCAAGGTCCTGGTATCGACCAGCGCGAACACGCCCTCGCGCGCG
>Ga0207932_1000556_pt1 | contig 12613 bp, 9 predicted proteins | sample NGESurdeep092012_FD_184480 | JGI IMG/M metagenome (GOLD analysis project Ga0207932, IMG submission 184480) | Arctic peat soil microbial communities from Barrow, Alaska - NGEE Surface sample 415-2 deep-092012 (SPAdes) | ecosystem: Environmental > Terrestrial > Soil > Wetlands > Peat ...
CCCAGGCCGAGGAGCAGATCGCGCGTCGGGAAAAAGAACATCGGCAGCAGACCGTTCGTGGGGTCGCCGCGGGAAATCACCAGCCACGCCAGTCCCAATCCCAGCGCTCCGCCCAGGACCGCCAGCAGGCACGATTCGGCGAGTACCAGCCCGACGATCTGTCCGTTGGTGAAGCCGATGGCCTTGAGCACACCTAGCTCACCGGTCCGTTCGCGCACCGCCTGGGCCATGGTGTTGCCGGTCACCAACAGGATTGTGAAGAACACCATCCCAAGAATCGCCGCGACAATCAACACGATGTTGCCGATTTGGCTCGCCCACGCCTGCACGAACGCGCCCTCCGGCTCCGTCTTGGTTTCCGCCGACGAATTTTCAAACTCTTCGTCCACCCGTTTGGCCACTTCCGCCGCTTGGGCGGGGTCCTTCACCCGGATGGTGTACCAGCCCACCATTCCCTTGCCCCAGCCCTGCCGGCGCTCTTCATCGAAGTAATCATAGCGGAAGAACAGCGGCGTCGTGTCCGTCCCTTTGTCCTTGCCGTCGTAAATGCCCACGATGTCGAATGCCCAGGTCCGGTTTCCGGCCGCCGTTGACCAGATGGTGGACTGGATCGGCACTTTGTCGCCGATCTTCCAATGAAACCGGTGCGCCGTCTTCCGGCCGACAATCGCTCCAGTCCGTGTTTTCAACCACGCCTCCTTTTGTTCCGGCGACAGGACAAGCTCGGGATGCATGGCTAAAAACTCTTCCGGCACCACGGGGTTTTGCATGAAGAAATTCTTCGGGTCCTGGTAAATGCCGCCGAACCAGGTCTGATGCGTCGCCAGGGTCACGCCGGGGATTCGCTCCATCCGCGCCTTGTAACTCTCCGGCAGCAACTGGATGATGGATACCTTGTGGCGCACCACCAATCGGTCCGCGCCCGCCATGGCCACACCGCCGACCAGCGCCTGCTGGATGGATGAAAGAAAACCAAACAAGACAAACGCCACCACAATGGACAGCAGCGTCAGCGACGTGCGCAGCTTTTTCCGCTTCAGATTGCTCCAGATGAGGTGGAAGAATTTCATGCGGGGGATTGGAGTAATGGGGCGATGGAATCCCGAACGCCGGTTTCAGTCACTCTCGCCCCGCGAGGAACGAGCGGGGAGAGAGCCGGAGAGAGGGGTTCATTAGCAATGTTACGCGCCTCCTCTCCCGCGCCCTCTCCTCCGCTTCGCGGAAGAGAGGGGGTAATCCACCCAGTATCTAGGATTGCTCCTTCTATGCTCATTTCACCGGTTCGTTGCTCAATTGTCCCTTGTCCAGATACACCGTCCGCGTCGCGCGCACCGAGGCGTGCGGATCGTGCGTGACCATGATGATGGTCTTGCCGTGCTCCCGGTTCAGTGCCTGGAGCAAATCCAGGATTTCGTTGCCGGCCTTGCGATCGAGGTCGCCGGTCGGTTCATCGCACAACAGCAGCGTCGGGTCGGTGACAATGCCGCGGGCGATGCCCGCGCGCTGCTGTTCGCCGCCGGAGAGCGTCCGCGGATAATGCTTCGCGCGATGCGACAGCCCGACCATCGCCAGCGCCGCGTCCACGTGTTTCTTCCGTTCCGCCCGGGAAAGGTGCGTGAGCAGCAGTGGCAGTTCCACGTTCCGTTCCGCCGTGAGCACGGGCATCAGATTGTAAAGCTGGAAAACGAAACCGACGTGCCGCGCGCGCCACGCGGCGAGGGTGCGGTCGGACAGTTGATCAATTCGTTCTCCGGCGACGACCACCGAGCCTTTGGTCGGCCGGTCAAGGCCGCCGATCAAATTCAACAGGGTGGTCTTGCCCGAACCCGACGGACCCATCAACGCCAGGAATTCGCCGTTCGGGACCTGCAAGTTCAGATCCGCTAAAACGTGAATGTCTTCCGAGCCGCGATGGAAAACTTTTTCCACGCCCTCGACCCGCACCAAAGTGTCATTGTTTGATTTGCTTTCGCTCATGGCTTCTTTTCCTTGACTGCCGCTCCCTCGCTCAATCCGGCGGGTGAATCCACGACGACCCTTTCCCCGGCCGCAATGCCGGCGCCAATCACCGCCTCGTCACCTCCCGAGCTGCTCACCGTTACCGCCCGGCGCTCCGCCCTTCCATTCTGTACGACAAATACGACATCCCGTCCCTCCTGACTCTGCACCGCGGTTTTCGGAACCATCACGGTGCGATTCGCTGTGGTCGTCCCGCCGCCGGTCTCGTGGAACGCCACCTTCACCGCCATCTCCGGCAGGATACGCGGGTCGGGCTGGTCGAAACCAACCCGCACTTTCACGGTGGACTTCTGGCGGTCGGCCGTCGGGATGATCGCAATGACCTTGCAGGGGATTTTCCATTGGGCATACGCATCGAGCGTGGCTTCGACCGGCTGGCCGGGTTCGACCCGGTTGATGTAGCTCTCATTGACATCAATTTCAATTTCCAGCGAGTCCATGTCCACAACGGTGCCGATGCCCGTGCGCGTGAAACCGCCCCCGGCCGATACCGGTGAAATCATCTCCCCCGGCTGGGCGTCCTTGGTCGTGACGATGCCGGCGAACGGCGCGCGAATGACCATGTCGTCCATCTGTTGCTGCCCCATGGCCACCTGGCGTTCCGCCACCGTGATGTCGCGTTCCTGCCGGGCCAGGCGCGCTTCGAGTGATTTCGCATCCGATTCCGCGCGGTCGAGATCCGATTGCGACGCGATGTTTTGTCTGGCCAGGTTGGTGGCGCGCTGAAATTCCTGTTCCGCCAGCTTGAGCTGTGCGCGGGTTTCTTCCACGGCGGTTTTCGCCGATTCCAACTGGGCCTGGGTCACGTTCAGGGCGGCTTTGATGTTCGTATCGTCCAGCCGCGCCAGAACCTGTCCTTCCTTCACTTTCATGCCCTCCTCGATGAGCACCTCGACGACTTTGCCGGTGACTTTGGAAGACACCGTCGCCGCCCGGCGCGCGGTGACGTAACCGGAGGCATTCAGCACCGTGTGGTCCCCGCTGGCGCCGCTAATTTCGCGCGCGATCGCCGTCCGCACCTCGATGGCTTTGGGCCGCGTCAGCCACCAAATCACCCCTGCCGCCAGAACCAGAACGAAAATGCCAATGGCGACCGGCCGGATTCGTAAATTCGATTCGGGTTTGTCGCTGCGCTTGATGCGCAAGTCATCCAGCGTGGGTTTCTGCGGATCCATAAATCTGACCGGGCACAGGAAACCGTTTTTTTTCGTCAGGGTCAATTACGTTGTCCCTGGTTGAGCTGGCCATTGAGTGGCCAAAAGAGGCTCATGCCGACCACCTCGACGTGCCGGTTAAGCCGGAGCACGATCGGTATTGATCAACGTAGCGCAGGCGTCTCGCCTGCAACCGGCAGCCGAGACGGCTGCGCTACTTTCAAGGCGAACGGCAAATCCGTCCGTCTTTCTCTTCCTCCAATCGCGGCGCGTTACACACCCTAACTCATGATGCAAATACATTTGCGGCACAAATACACACCTGTGAAGCTTCCGGCGACAACAAATAATTTGATTTCGAGCAATCTGTGATAATTTACAACGAACATGACAATTATGTCGTTTAACTTATGATCAGACGCGACCGGCCAGCCATGATCCCGAATGGGGATGCCGTTTTAGCCCTGATGGCGCCGGTCGCGGTTTATCCCGCATTGAAAGCCATTGAAAAATGAAAGCCCCGCTGCCAACCAATGAAGCCGAACGGCTCGCGGCCTTGAAGGACTATCACATTCTCGATACTGGGACCGAGCAGTCCTACGACGATATCACCACCCTGGCCGCGCATATTTGCGAGGTTCCCATCGCCATGATTTCCCTGGTGGACGATGCCCGGCAGTGGTTCAAATCGAGAGTGGGAGTGGAGCAGCAACAAACATCTCGCGAGGTCGCGTTCTGTGCGCATGCGATTCTCCAGAACAAACCCTTCATCGTCGGGGACGCAACGAAGGACCGGCGGTTTGCCGACAGTGCGCTGGTCACGGGCGACCCTTATATCCGGTTTTACGCGGGCTTTCCACTGACTAACCCGGAAGGATTGGCGCTGGGAACACTCTGTGTCATTGACCGTCAACCGCGTCAGCTTTCCGCCGAACAGATGAAGACGATGCAGGCTCTGTCGCGGCAGGTCATGGCGCTGCTGGAGTTAAGGCGGGTTTCGGCACGGCTGGCGGATGCGCTCGATCAAGTCAAAACATTGCAGGGATTGTTGCCCATCTGCGCCTGGTGCAAACGAATCCGTGATGATGAGGGATACTGGGATCAGATTGAAGCTTACTTCCATAAATACACGGGCGCTGATTTTACCCACGGCATTTGTCCACAGTGCCGGGAGAAGGCGCATGCCGAATTGGAGCACAAACGATCAGCAACGGAAGCTGCGCACCCGGGGACCTGATATTCGCCGCGCATCTGCGCGCCGGGCGGCATGAACTTGCCGGTCACGGTGGGTGTTGGCAAAAAGCGTTTCTCTTCAGGCCGGTTGTGGTAAGGTTGGTGCAGAAATCGCTGGCTTGAATTATGAGCAATCCCTTGCCGCCCAAGGCCGACTCCGAACTGGATGCCATGATCCTCAATGAGGTTCAGTTGCTGCTTTCAGAAAAGCGGACGGCGCTTTCCACCATGCGCACCGGCATCGCCGTCTTTGCGTTCCCACTGTCGGTGTTGAGCATTTTGATCGCGACGTCGCGCATGTATCAACTGCAAGAGGTGATGCAATGGCTGGTGCCATTGCTGCTGCTGAATCTGGGCCTCATCGCGCTGGGGGTTTACCTGATTGTGCGTGCGTTCCGGCGGATTCATCACTACGACCGGCTGATTGACGGATTCAAACGCAAACACAGCAAGCTGGCTGCGTTGCTGGATTGAGGACGGGGTCGAGGGACAAACCCGGCCAGTCCCGCCGCGAGATTTACAAACGAAGCTGCTGGGTTGCGCGCAAACGTCTGACTGCTATCGTTTTCGCGTGACGACCATCGTGATTGCCACTCGCAACGCCCACAAGGTGGGCGAAATCCGCGCCATGCTTGGCGGCGCGTCCCAAATCCTCACGCTCAACGATTTTCCCGACCCGCCCAAAGTCGTGGAGGACGCCGGCACCTTCGCCGGCAACGCGACGAAGAAAGCCATTGAACTTGCCCGCTGGCTTGCCGTCACTTTCCCTCCCACCCGTCACTCGTCACCTCTTTTCGTGCTGGCCGACGATTCGGGGCTGGAGGTGGACGCGCTGGACGGCGCGCCGGGCGTGCATTCGGCGCGCTTTGCCGCACCGGACCGGCGTGCGGACAGCTTGTCCGCGAATTCACCTGATGCCGACAACAACGCCAAGCTGCTGCGCCTGCTCAAGGACGTTCCGCTCGAAAAGCGCCGGGCGCGATTTCACTGTGTCATCGCGTTGGTGGCGATTGATTCGCAGTCCGCCATTCGCAATCCACAATTGTTTGACGGTGCCTGTGAAGGACGGATTGGTTTCGCGCCGCGGGGAAAGAATGGTTTCGGCTACGACCCGCTGTTTGTGCCGGTGGGTTTCGAGCAGAGCTTTGCCGAACTCGGTGAGGACGTGAAAAACAAATTGAGCCACCGCGCCAAGGCGTTGGAGAAATTGAAAGCTTATTTCACAACCAAGTAACAAGGACACAAAGCCGATTCCGATTATCTGTAGCAGCCGAGGTGACGAGGCTCAAATTTCTTCGGGGAATGTTGATTTTCTGGAGGAATGAGCCTCCTTACGTCGGCTGCTACAATCTTTCAGATGCGTCCCTGCTGAATCGTCGAAAGTTATTTCAACATACTGCCCAGTTGCAGTTTCCGCCGCAGCAAACCGTTGTCGGCCACCATCCGGAATTTTCCTCGTGGCGCGGGTTGGGTGTAAAATTCGCCGCCGGAACATTCCACCATCAATGCGCCCGCCGCGATGTCCCACAGATTAATGGTGCGCTCGACGTAGGCGTCGAGCCGGCCGGAGGCGACATAGGCAAGCTCGAGTGCCGCCGATCCCATGATGCGGATTTTCATTACGCGGCGCGCGAGCCGGTTCACGTGCGGCAGGCTCTTTTCCAGGTTTTGTCTGCTCTTGGAAAATCCCATCGCGATGATGGCGTCGCCCACGTTCGCGCGTTTGCTGACCCGGACGGTGCGCCCGTTCAGCCGTGTCGGGCCGCCACGGGTCACCGTCCACAGTTCGTCCGTGAACGGGCCGTAAATCACTCCCAGCAGGGTGACGTGTGACGGGTGACGCGTGACGGGAAGTCGCGTGCGACTCCGGTTGTCTTTCTTGTCACCTGTCACTTGCCACCTGTCACTTTTCGATTGCAACGCAATCGAAACCGCAGCATGCGGAATGCCGAAGGCGTAATTCACCGTGCCGTCAATCGGGTCAACCACCCAGCGATATTCGGCGTTCATATTACCGGAATCACCTTCCTCGCCGAGTAATGGAATTTGCGGGAACGCGGCGCGCAGGTTTTTTTCGATGAGTTTCTGGCAGCGCACATCGAGTTCGAGCTTGATGTCGTGAGCGTCGGTGAAGTTGACGCGTTTGGGCTTGTGCCAGTTGGCCAGCATGAGTTTTCCGGCAGCGCGCGCGGCTTTGATGGCGGTTTTTTGTGCGGCAATTAAATTCACGCCAGAGTTGATGCCAGCAGAATGGCTTCCGGTCGAGGTTTTTTGGTTAAACCGATTCTTCTCCGGTTGAAAGGCTGGAACGGAGCGCCGATTTCCAAATCGGCATCGGCAGATAAGCTCTGGGCAACACGCCGGATCGGAGTCCGGCGCTCCGGTTATGGAATCACCTCGTTGCGCCCTTCCAACTGCTTCAATTGTTCGCCGCGTTTCTGGTCAAGCAGATTTTTCTCGGCGGCTTCGATTGCGTGGAGCAAATCGGCGGCTTCCAGCAGGCGCGGCGCGGTGACGAAACTCGCGCCGGCGGCGTAAAGGACCGGGATGTCGGCGAGCAATTCGGCGTGGACGATAATTTTCGCCTCCGGATTCAGTTCGCGGAGCTGCCGGAGCAGTTTCAAATTGTCCGCGCCCTTGAGCACCATGTTGGGCAGCGAGCAAATGATGATTTCGCACTCGCCAACGCCGGCGTGGTGCAGGACATCCCGTTGTGTGATGTCGCCGTAAACGACCTGCACGCCGCGTTTGCGAAGTTGTTCTTAAACATGCGGATTGAAATCCACCACGACAATGTCCGACAACAGCGCGGATTGGTCACGGCTGATTTCTTCAATCAACGAGCTGGCGGTCCACGAGAAACCCAGCAGGCAGATGCGTTTGGGTGTCTCGCCGATGCCATCCGTGGGCGCGGCCTGGTCGAGGTCGCGGAAGCCGATTTTATTCAACCAAGGGATGGTTTTTTGGAGGATATAATCGTTCTTGAAGATGGCGTAGGTTGAATCCACCGCGAGCAGCGCGAATGAGAACGCCGCAACGCCAATGATATTGTCCGAGACGTCGCCGTTGGCTTTGCCGAGCGCGAGCAGCACGAGGGAAAGCTCGCTCATCTGGCAAAGATTGATGGCCGGCAACAGGGTCATGCGATAACCCTGTCGCATGGAGTAGAGCGCGGGAAAAACCGTCGCGAGCCGGCTGCCGATGAGAAACAGGCAAAAGAAAATGGTCCAAAGCGCGTAACCCCACGTCGGCATTGGAATTTCCATGCCCAGCCCGACAAAAAACAGCGTCACAAAAAAATCGCGGATGCTGGTGACCTTGGCCACGACGTCGAGCGTGTACGGGAACGTGGACACCATGACGCCCGCGATGAGCGCGCCCATGGCGGTGGACAGGCCGAGCCAGCCGGCGAACCCCGCCAACGCCAGGCACCAGGCCAGCGCGCCGACGAGCACGAGTTCCGGCAGGCGCGCAACCAATTTAAAAACCGGCGGCAACACAAACCGGCTGGCCAGGAATGCCACCGCCACGAGCAGAATCACCTTGCCCATCGCCAAGGCCAGCAAACCGACGGCGGGATTTTTCAGGTTCGGCTGGATGGCCAGGAACAGAATCGTCGCGATGTCCTGTAACACGAGCACCCCGAGCGTGACGCGGCCGGCGAGCGTTTCGAGTTCGCGTTTGTCGTAAAGGATTTTGACGATGATGACCGTGCTGCTCATCGCCGCCGCGACGCCAAGATAGAGTGCTTCCAGCCGGTTCTCCGCCGGACCGATCCAATCGAACACCAGCCAGCCGAGCAACACGCAGCCGAGGATTTGCGCCGCCGCCGTGAGCATGATGACCCGGCCCGCGCTCAACATTTTTTTCAGGTCAATCTCCAGCCCGATCATGAACAACAGCAGCGACAGGCCGATCCCGGAAATGGTTTCAATGTTCTGGATGTTGGTAATGCATTGGAAACCGTGCGGGCCGATGATGAACCCGGCGACGAGGTAGGCGAGCAGCACCGGCTGGCGCGCGACTTGCGACAACACCGCCAGAATCCAGGCGGCGATGATGCTGATGGCGATGTCGTTGACGAGTCCTTGCTCCATGCGGGCGCGAGGTTAAGCAAAAGACCTCGGCGGCGTCGAGCGGCGGTTTTGGCCAGGGTGGTGTTGCCATGTTGCAGTGGGCCACACCCGCAGGTTCCATCGAGACATGAACGTGCCCGCAGCTTTGACCAACGTGACGGCTCCCAGCGTCAAACCGGCCAGCGAAATTCGGGCGATCGGTGGAAGAAATAAAGCCGCTGGGTCACGGAGCAAGCCGTATGCGGTAGTAGTGAGTGTTGCTGTTGGTCGCAGCCCCCGGATCGAGATAATTGGTCACCGTTTCAACCGTGCCGGGTATGGTGATCACGGGGCTGGCGTCAGAGAAAGCCGTGCCCAATTCTGAATTCGTCTGCACAACGTAGTGCCTGCCGCCGACCGCGGACCAGCGCACCCGAATGCTGCCGTTGGTCAACGTCAGCGAGGTGATTTTGAAACACGACGTGGCATTGGTCGGATTGGTGCCGGCCATATATTCTTGCCAGTTGCTCATCCCGTCGCCGTCGGCGTCGGCTTCAGCGTCGTCGGGATTCAGGGGATCGAGGCCATGAGCCTGTTCCCAGCCGTTGGGAATGCCGTCGCTGTCCGTGTCCTGCGCCGGGTCAATCTGGAGGGTTCGGTAAATCAGCGTGCCGCCGATGTGCATAAATTGAGCACCGTCATTGGTTATGACCAGATTGTCCACGATCAGCGTGCCGCCGGTGAGCAGGAATCCGCCGCCATACACCTCCAACTCGGCATCGTGAGTCTGGTTGGTGACCACGATCTGGCCGTTGTCCAGCTCGACGAGATTGTTATAGTAGAGCGGATCGTATCCAACGGCCATGTAGGTGGTGACAAAAACCGACCCGCCGTCCACAAACATGGCGTTGTGCGAGCCCAGGTCTCCGACACAGAGTTCCTGATTGCGCCAGACGCCGCCGGATTCCATGTAAACCGTGTTGTCGTTGCCCGATTCTTCCTCGCCCACCAGACCATAGTAATCCGTCACCAGCCCTCCATTGCGAATCGTCAGGCTGTTGGTGGAACCGAAATCGCCGACAAACACCACCGTGGAGTTGCTCCAGACCGAGCCGGCGCCGGCGACCAGCGCCTGGTTATTGAAGCAGTTGGTATCATATCCGACCGTGCCATAATCGTCGATGACCCGCCCGCCGTTGCTGATCACCAAACTGTTTCCGCTCCCGTAACATCCGACATACAAGTTGGCATGGTTGGTCCAGACCGAATTGGTACCCACGACCATTACGCTGTTGTTGTCACTGCCAGCGACCCGCCCCAGGAAACCATTACTGCTGATGACCCGGCCGCCGTTGCTGATCACCAGGCTGTTGCCCACGCTGAAGTCTCCGACATACATGTCGGAATTGTTGGTCCAGACCGAACTGGTACCGACGACCAGCGCACTATTGCTGTCGCTGCCGGGGTTCGACCCCACGTAACCAGAGCCGCTGATCACCCGCCCACCATTGCTGATCACCAGGCTGTTGACCGGACCATTCAAACCAACGTACACGTTGTCGGAACAGTTCCAAATGGAGCCGCCGCCCGTGACCAGGGCGCAGTTGTTACTGCTGGTGGAATCCTGCCCGAGGACGCCAGGGTGAGTCACTCCCAGCGTCACGCCGGTGCTCATCGTCGCCCCATTGCTGATGGTCAGGCTTCCGTCCACGCCGGAATAGCCGACGATCACGCTGTAACTGTTCTGCCAGGAGGAGTTGGTGCCGGTGATCAACACCGCGTTGTTGCTGCTGCCGGCTGCGTAGCTGATGTAGCAGAATTTGTCCGACACCGCCGCGCCGTTGGCGACGGTAAACGTGTTGCCGTGGCCCTGGTTCCCGGTGTAAATGTAGCAATTGACCGAAAAGCTCGAACCGAGACCGGTCACCAGCGCGGAATTGTTGCCGGAAGAAGACATTCTCCCGAAGTAAGCATAATAGCCCAACACCTGGCCGCCGTTGGTGACGATGAGACTGTTGCCCGAGCCGTTCCCGCCGAAATTAATATCCGAAGCGACCGCCGAGTCATCCCAGAGTGAACCGCTGTCCGAAATCACAACTGAGTTGCTGTCGGCGCCGCCCATCATGCCGATCGAGCCGTAATTGGAGTACACGCGGCCGCCTTTGTTGATGGACATTTTGTTATTGCTGCCGCTGCGGCCGATCGTGCAGCTTGCCATGTTGCTCCAGACCGAACCCGCGCCGGTGATGAGTGCGCTGTTGCCGCTGCTGGTCGTCTCACGGCCCATTTCGCTGTAAGAGTTGTTGACCCGACCGCCATTGCTGATGACCAGGCTGTTGCCGGACCCCGATAATCCCAAGGACAAATTGTAGGCGCAGTCCCAGACCGAATTGGTGCTGGTGACCAGGACGCGGTTGCTGCTGCTCGTGGTGTCGTTGGCAACGTATGTCCCCAGACTGTTCGCGACGCGTCCGGCATTGCTGATGACCAGGGTGTTCCCGCCGCCGGAGAAACCGAGATACAGGTTGGCGTTGCTCCACACCGAGCCGGCGCCCGCAACCATTACATAGTTGCTGCTGCTGGCAGGCAGGTAACCCACATAGCTGTCGGCATTGGTGAGCACGCCCCCGTTCCGAATCAGCAGTGCATTGGCGAAAGTGTTTGAGCCAACAACGTAATTGCCCGCCCAATTGTTGGTCACACCGCTGATGGTGTTGGTTTGATAGTTGGAGGTGTATTGCCCTGACGCCGGCTGGATTCCCGCCCATGTGCTCATGAGCAGGACAACCATCGAAAACTGGCGCTTGATTTGTTGCATGGCAGTCAGACAACCTTGTTCACCTTGACGATCCGCGCGGGACAGGCGTTATACTAGCCATTTGTCCCTATTGATTCAAGACGAAAACCACCCGTCGAGAACCGCTGTGGCGCGCGTTTACCCAACTTTCCCAAACCCTTCAGCTTGAACAGTAAGTGGCGTTCTTCAATCCTGCAACGCGGCGAGGGTGGCTTTCACGTGCTCGCGTTTACCCTGCCACTCAGCCAAGCGCTGCTGGTGTTCCGCCAGGACCTGCGGCGGAACTTTTTGCGTGAAGTTCGGGTTGGCGAGCTTCTGTTCGACCTTGGCGGCCTCGGCCTCGATTTTTTCCAGCTCTTTTTTCAGCCGCGCCGTCTCGGCTTCCTTGTCAATCAACCCTTCCAGCGGCAAAAACAAATCGCCCAGTTCGGTGCGCCCCGTCAGCGTGTTTTTGCTGGGCTGATAATTCGCGCTCACCTCGACCGCCTCGGCGTTGAGCAACAGCCTGAGCACTTCGACGTCGTGCGCCGCCAGTTCGCGCGACGGTTTGAGGATGAACCTGATTTTTTTGTTCGCGGCGATGTTCGCCGTGCGGCGCAGGTTGCGGCCCTGCGTGACAAATTCGTTCCGCGCCTCGATGTGCTTTTCATCGCGTTCGGTCAGGCCATAATGCGATTTGAAATCGTCATCGAGCGGCTTGGGCCACGGGGCGAACATGATGGTTTTGCCGCCCTGTTTTTCCGGCATGTCCTCGGCGTATCCCATCCCGTGCCAGAGTTCCTCCGTGATGAACGGCAGGAACGGATGAAACAACCGCAGCGTATGCGAGAGAACAAAATCAATCACCGCCAAAGTATTGGCCCTACGAGCCTCATCGTTCGTAGCAGCCGACGTGAGGAGGCTCTGATCCACCCCGACTTTCGTTGCGTGCTCGCGATTTATCGGAGTTTCCGATTTCCGATTTCCGATTTCCGATTTTCCCGATGGAGCCTCGTTACCTCGGCTGCTACCGGATAACACAGCCTTGCTCGCCTCGACATACCAGTCGCAATACTCGCTCCAGAAAAAGCGATATAACGTCGCCGTGGCATCGCTGAATTTGTATTCGGCGAACGCATTGGTAATTTCACGAATGGCCTGGTCGAGCTTCAGTAAAATCCATTTGTCGTCGGACGTCAGGAGCTGTGGGTTGATCTCGGCCTGCACTTCAAACGTAGCACAGGCGTCCCGCCTGCTCTCTGTGGCTTTTCCTTCCAAGCCCGGTGCAGCCGGGACGGCTGCGCTACTCATCATCTGCCGGAAACGACAGGCGTTCCAGAGCTTGTTGCAGAAATTGCGGCCCAACTCGACGTTCT
>Ga0207932_1000557_pt1 | contig 12610 bp, 13 predicted proteins | sample NGESurdeep092012_FD_184480 | JGI IMG/M metagenome (GOLD analysis project Ga0207932, IMG submission 184480) | Arctic peat soil microbial communities from Barrow, Alaska - NGEE Surface sample 415-2 deep-092012 (SPAdes) | ecosystem: Environmental > Terrestrial > Soil > Wetlands > Peat ...
TCGAGCCGCGCGGTGAAGTGCGGGAGCACGGCGGGGCGTTTCACGACCCGGAGTCCCCGCACCGTCTCCCGGTCCCGGTACAGCTTCGCGCAGACGTCCGCGACGTACGCCAGGTGGTCGTCGGTGTACACGCGGCGCGGGATCGCGAGCCGGACCAACTCGAGTTCGGGCCAGTGGGCGGTGCCCGTCGCCTCGTCCACGGTGCCGAACATCAGGCCGCCGATCTCCACCGCCCGCACGCCCCCCGCGATGTAGAGAGCGCAAGTGAGCGCCTGCGCCGGGTACTCCGTCTGGGGGAGGTGCGGCAGGAACCGGCGCGCGTCGAGGTAGACGGCGTGCCCGCCCACCGGCAGGAGGATCGGGACGCCGGCGGCGAGGAGCCGCTCCCCGAGCCGGCGGACCTGGCCCACGCGGTGCGCGAGATACCGCTCGTCGAGGACCTCCTCAAGCCCGCGCGCCATCGCCTCGAGGTCGCGGCCCGCGAGCCCCCCGTACGTCAGGAACCCTTCCATCAGGATGAGCGCGTTCGCGAGCCGCCCCGCCCACTCGGCGTCGTTGCAGGCGACGAAGCCGCCGATGTTGACGAGGCCGTCCTTCTTCGCCGACATCGTGCAGCCGTCGGCGAGGTCGAAGAAGGCGCGGGCGATCTGCTCGATGCTGAGCCCCGCGCAGGCGGGGTCGCGCATCTTGTTGAAGTAGGCGTTCTCGGCGAAGCGGCAGGCGTCGAGGAAGAAGGGGATGCCCTGGCGGCGGCACCACGCCGAGACCGCGCGGGCGTTCTCGAGGGACACCGGCTGCCCACCCCCCGAATTGTTGGTGATGGTCATCATCACCAGCGGGATGCGCTCCTTCCCCGCTTCCGCGAGCACCCGGTCGAGCTTCGCGAGGTCGAGGTCGCCCTTGAAGGGGACGTCCGCGAGGGGATCGTACGCCACGTCCTTCACGCAATCCACGGCGACGCCGCGGTTGTGCTCCACGTTCGCCCGCGTGGTGTCGAAGTGGATGTTGCTGGGCACGCGGTCGCCAGGGCGCAGGATGGTGCTGAAGAGGACGTTCTCCGCCGCCCGGCCCTGGTGCGCCGGGAGCACGTGGCGGTACCCGGTCACCCGGCGCACCACCGCCTCGAAGGTGAAGAAGGAGCGGGCCTGTGCGTACGACTCGTCCCCCTGCATCATCCCGGCCCACTGCCGGTCCGACATCGCGCCCGTGCCCGAATCGGTGAGGAGGTCGATGGTGACGAGGGCGGCGGGGACGTTGAAGAGGTTGTAGCCGGCGTCGCGCATCGCCCGTTCGCGCTCCTCGCGCGTGGTGAAGGCGATGGCCTCGACGACCTTGATCTTGTACGGCTCCATGCGGTCAGACCTTTCCGGGGGACGCACTCGCGCCGGCGGCCGGGACGATCCGGTCGAGCCAGGCGCCGATGTCCGCGAACACCCGTGCGCGGTCCCGTTCGTTCAGGATCTCGTGGAACATCCCCTCGTACACGATCGTCTCGGCAGGCAACGTTCGGGCCAGCGCCGCCGAGGCGGAGGTGGAGACGAGGCGGTCGTCCCCGGCCAGGAGCACGAGGAGGGGACCGGCGATGCGGCCGCTCTCCGCGACGACGGCGGCCTGCGCGGCCTGGATCTCGCGCCAGGCCGCCGGCGTCATCCGCGCGTGGTAGAGGGGATCGCTCTTGGCGGCCTGTCCCACATCGGGGTCGGTGGAGAGGTGCGCCGTGTCGAGGCCAGTGGCCATCCCGAGCCCCGGCAGGGGGCCGGCAAGGGCCTTGGCCAGGAGGAGCTTCCACGCCGGCGGCCGCCGCGCCGTCGCGATGAAGGGGCTGGTCACGATGGTGCCTGCCAGTCCCTGAGGCGCCGTCTCGAGATAGCGCAGGGCGACGAGCCCGCCGAAGGAGTGCCCGAAGAGGACCTGCGGCGCCGGGACCTCGGCCGCGGCCCGGCGGCGGAGGGCGCCGACGTCGGCCAGGAACTGGGCGAAGCGGGTCATGTGTCCGCGTGGTCCCGAGGACTTGCCGTGGCCCCGCTGGTCGAGGGCCCAGACCGCACAGCCGCGCGCGACGAGCCACGCGGCGACGTGGGCGTACCGCCCGCTGTGGTCGCCGAAGCCGTGGAGGAGGATGACGACGGCGCGGGGTGCCGCGTCGGGCTCGACGCGGCGCAGGGCGAGGCGGGCCCCGTCTGGCGCCGTCCAGAACTCGACGTCGCCGAAGCCGGGCATCAGGCGACGCCGGTCACGACACGGCGCAGGTAGTCGAGGGCCCACTGCGCGGCGCGGCGCCGCACGGCGTCCCGGCTCCCCGGGAGGACGTGGGTGAAGGCGCGCAGCTGGTCGCGCCACCGCACCGCGATCCACACCGTCCCCACCGGCTTCCCCGGCGCCGCGCCCGTGGGGCCCGCGATGCCGGTCACCGCGAGCGCCGCGTCGGCGTCCAGCACACGGGCCGCGCCGGCGGCCATCTCCCGCGCCACGGCTTCGCTCACGGCCCCGTGAGCAGCGAGCGTCTCCGAGGAGACCCCGAGGAGATGAAGCTTGACGTCGTTGTCGTACGCGACGACGCCGCCGCGGTACACGCGCGAGCTGCCCGGGATGTTCGTCAGGCGCTCGCCGAGGAGGCCCCCGGTGCACGACTCGGCCGTGGCGAGACGCGCGCCCTTGTCGGCCAGGAGGTCCAGGACGACCGCCGCGAGGTCGGTCTCCCCATCGGCGTAACAGACGGCGCCGAGCTTCGGGCGCAGCGCCTGGACGCCGGCCTCGAGCGCGGCGTCCGCCTCGGCGCCCGGGAGCCGCCAGGCCGTCAGGCGCAGATCGGTGCCATCGAACGACGGGAGCCACGCCAGGGTGACCGACGGGGGAAGGAACCGCGCGGGATCGCCGACCAGGTCGGCGAGGGCCGACTCCGCGATGCCGGTGGTCCGGAGCATCCGCGAGCGCACCACGGGGGCCGAGCCCTGGGTCTTCGCGTCGGCGTCGGCGATCCCCTTCCGGAGGCGGGGCAGCACCTCGTGCTCGAGGAGGCCGCGCATCTCGGCGGGCACGCCGGGGAGGAGGACGACGACCCGCCCCTCCTGGTCCTCGAGCCAGAGCCCGGGGGCGGTGCCCCAGCGGTTCTCCAGCACCGTCGCCCCCTCCGGCACGTCCGCCTGCGAGCGGTTCGCGTCGGGCATCCGCGCGATGCCGCGGCGGCGGTAGAGGTCCTCGAGGTGGGCGAGGATCGCGGGGTCGTGGTGCAGGGGCTTGCCGAGCACCTCGGCCACCGCGCGCTTGGTGATGTCGTCGCGCGTGGGGCCGAGCCCGCCCGATACGATCAGGAGCCCGGTGCGCCCCAGCGCGGAACGCACGGCGTCCCGGATCGGCGCGAGGTCGTCGGGGACGGAGGTGCGCCGCAGCACGCGCACGCCGGCGGCCGCGAGGGCGCGGCCGAGGTCGGCGGCGTTGGTGTCCACCGTCAGCCCGAGCACCAGCTCGGTCCCGACGGTGAGGAGCTCGCCGTCCATCTACCGCACCGCGCTGCGGAGGAGGGCGCGATAGCGGTACAGGTACACCGCCAGGGAGTACACCGTGAGCACGACGGCGACGAGCAGGGTCACGGCGACCACGGCGCCGTGGAACTGGTCCCAGAGGTCCCGCAGGCGGCCCGTCCAGTGCATCTCGACCAGCAGGTCCTTCCACGCGAACCAGGCGATGGTGGAGGCGATGAAGATGTCCTGGAAGATGACCTTGAGCTTCCCCTCGCCCCCCGCCGGGATGACGACGCCGAGCTTGCGCGCCTCGAAGCGGAAGACGGTCATCAGCACCTCACGGCCGACGAGGAGGACCGCCACCCAGAGGGGGAGGCTGCCCCACCAGGGGATGCCGTAGAGGATGGCGGGATTGCGGGTCAGCCAGAAGATCGGGACGAGGGTGGCGATGAGGAGGAGCTTGTCGGCGATCGGGTCGAGGAGGATGCCGATCTCGGAGACCTGTTTGCGGCTCCGCGCCAGGTAGCCGTCGGCGATGTCGCTCGCCGCGGCGGCGAGGAAGGCGACGAAGGCGATGACCTTCGGCCAGTAGCCCTCGATGAACGGCAGGAGGGCGATGACCGGGGCCAGCACGATCCGCGTGACCGTCAGGATGTTGGGCAGCGTCCACACGGCCGCGTCACCCCAGCGTCTTCAGGACCAGCTTGCTCACGGCCTTGAGGGTCTCGAAGACGCCGTCCCCCTGCACCGCCACGGCCTCGAGGGCGATGGCGCGCTCGATCCACTCCCCGGTGGGCAGCTGCTGGACGAGGAACTCGCCGGAGAAGTTCGGGTCGGGGGTGACCTTCTGCTTCGCCGGGTCCTCGATGGCCCACCCCGGGTTCAGCGCCGCCTGGAGGTCCTTGAGCGCCGACGCGTTGGGGAGGTCGCGCTTGTTGTACTGGACGACGAACGGGATCTTGGTCAGGTCGTACCCGTACTCCGCCATGTTGTCGTACAGGTTCTGCATGGACTCGATGTTCGCCTCCATCCGCTCGAGCTGGCTGTCGGCGACGAAGACGATGCCGTCCACGCCCTTGAGGATGAGCTTGCGGCTGGCGTTGTAGTACACCTGGCCCGGCACCGTGTAGAGGTGGAACCGGGTCTTGAAGCCGCGGATGGTGCCCAGATCCACGGGGAGGAAGTCGAAGAACAGCGTCCGCTCCGTCTCCGTGGCCAGCGAGATCATCTTGCCGCGGGCCTGGGGGCTGACCTTCCCGTAGACGTGCTCGAGATTGGTCGTCTTGCCGCCGAGGCCCGGCCCGTAGTACACGAGCTTGCAGTTGATCTCGCGCGACGCGTAGTTGATCATCGACATGGCGCGAGTCTCCTAGTCCCCGAACAGCTTGTCGATTTCATCCTCAGCCTCTTTGCTCCCGAACCCCTCGATCTTCGGGGCTTCGGTGCCGGCACGCTTGAACATGTCTTCGAACACCCGGGTGAGCTCCTCGACCGCCGACTTCATCTTGAGGCGGACGAGTCCCAGCGTGGTGCGGTTGTCGAATAGCGCCACCAGGATCACGCGGCGGGCGACGTCGGCGAGGTACATCGACTCCTTCTCGCCCTGGTGGAAGAGGGACGCGAACTCGTGTTCGCCGATCATCTTGGCGAGCTGGTCGTTGGCGCTGAAGTCCGCGGCGGTGAGGGACGCGAACGCCTGGGTATCGAACTGCGGCGCCTCGCCGACGTTGGCCACGATCTGGCCGGCGCGGTCGACGAGGAGGAGGCTGCGGACACTCGTCTCCCGCAGGAGCCCCGACATCAGGTCCGTGATGGCCTTCGAATCCTCTTCGCGGAACGACCAGCTGGACGCCCCTGGCATGCGTGCCTCGCGGTTACTCCAGGTTGGCTTCCATCCGGCGCACGATCGTCTCGGCACGCCGGCGGAGCGCGGGATGCTCTTCCCACGCGAGGTAGTCCTTCAGCACCCGCACCGCCGCCACGCTCGGATGGCCGCTGAGATACCCGAGGGCCGCCAAGCGGCGCAACGGCCGGGCGCTGAACAGCGCGGAGCGCGACCGGCCCATCGAACGCTGGGCGAGGGCGGCGCCGACCACGAACCCCACCACCGTCGCCGCCGCGAACTTCACCGAACGGTGCTTCACCGCTCCCCCATCTCCCGTCGCGCCGAAAGCGCCTGCGCGATCGTCACGCTGTCGGCGTACTCGAGCTCGCCCCCGACCGGCAGCCCCCGCGCGAGGCGCGTCACCGACACGCCGGCGGGCCGCAGCAGCCGCTCGAGGTAATGGGCCGTGGCCTCCCCCTCGACCGACGGGTTCGTCGCCACGATCACCTCCCGCACCACCCCGTTCGGCCCCAGCCGCTCGAGGAGCGCGGGGACGTTCAGCGCGTCGGGGCCCACGCCGTCGAGGGGGGAGAGCCGCCCCCCCAGCACGTGATAGAGGCCCCGGTACTCCCCCGCCCGCTCGATGGCGAGCACGTCGGACGCCTCCTCCACTACACACACCACCGCACCGTCCCGACGGGGATCGGTACAGATCGCGCACGGATCCGCTTCCGTCAGGTTGCCGCACCGCGAGCAGGCCCGCACCCGCTCGCCGAGGGCCGCGACGGCCCTGGCGAGGCGCGCCGAGGTCTCACGTGGCTGCTTCAGCAGGAAGAACGTCAGGCGCTGCGCGGTCTTTCGGCCGATGCCCGGGAGCCTGGCGAACTCGGCGACCAGCTCCTCGATCGCCGACACGACTAGAGCGAGAAGGGGAGCGGGAACGGCAAGCCGCTCTGCAGCTTCCGCATCTCGTCCTGGGCCAACTCGGCCACGCGCTTCTGAAGATCCGCGACCGCCGCCGCGACCAGCTCCTCCAGCAACTCCACGTCGCCGGCGAGCAGGCTCGGGTCGATGTGCACCCGGCGCACCTGGCCGCGCCCGTCGGCCTCGACGGTCACCATCCCGGCGCCGGCCGACCCGGTCACGGTCAGCTGCGCCAACTGGCTCTGCATCTCGGCGAGCCGTCCCTGCATCTGCTGGCCGAGCTGCATCAACGAACGTAAATCGGTCATTGAGTCTAACTTAGGCCCGTTTCGAGGTGCAGGCAAGCCTACTCGAGCAGCTCCAGATCGAGCGCGTCCACCGCCTGGTCGAGAGCCGGGTGCTTCTCGCGCAGGGCGCGGGTCCGCTCGGTCCGCGCGCCGTCGGCGGTGACGCGCTCGGCAGCGGCCGGGCGCGCGGCCGCGGCGGCCGCGCTCTGCGTCCCCACGCGGACGGGGGCGCCCAGCAGGCGGCCGAGGAGTTCCTCGAGCCGCTGCCGGCTGCGCGCGAGCCCCTCCGCCGTCATCGCGCTCCGACCGATCACGCGCAGGACGAGCGCGCCGCCGCCCAGGGACTCGGGCTCGGTGTCCTCCAAGATGGAGGCCAGCACAGGCTTCTCGGCGCGCGCGGCCGTCACGACGTCGGCCCAGCGGGCCCGCAGCGCCTCGACGGTGAAGAGCCCGGTGAGGGACTCGCCGCCGGGCACCGGCGCGTGGGGCGCCGCCGCCGCGTCGCCCGGGGCGGCCGGGGCCGAGCCCGCCGGCGCCGCCGGCCGGGCGCCCGGATCCTCGAGGGTGCGTGCCTGAGGCCGTGCAGGAGGCCTGGACGCGACCGCCGCCTCCCCGACGCGGCGCTCGGGAGCGGGCGCCGGACTCCCTCCCCCGATGCGTCGGTGCGTCGGTGCGTCGGTGCGCTCCTGCTGGAGCAGCTCCCCGATGTCCACCGTGCGGTCGAGGAGCGCCCAGCGCACCAGCAGCGTCTCGAGGACGAGGCGCGGATTGCCGCTGCGGCGGATGGGCTCCTCGGCCTCGCCGAGGGCGCGGAGGATGCGCAGCGTGTCCCCGGGGGCGAGGGCCGGGGCCCGCTCGCTGATGATCGCGCCGAGGGCCGCGCTCACCCCGTCGGGGGCCCCGCCGAGGGACGCGGCGAGCACCGCGCGCCACAGGTCCCCCAGCCCGTCGGCGAACGCGACGAGGTCCACTCCCGCCTCGACGAGCGTCGCCACGTAGGGGAAGACGGCCTCGGCGCGGCGGTTCGCCACGATGTCGAGGAGTTCGACATAGACGTCGTCGGAGACGAGGCCGAGGAGCTCCCGCACGCGCGCGGTCGTGACCGGCCCCTCGCCGAAGGCGGTGACCTGGTCCAGGACGGAGAGGGCATCGCGCATCCCGCCGTCGGCCACCCGGGCGATGAGGGTGCAGGCGTCCCCTTCCGCGGCGAGGTGCTCCGCCGCCGCCACCTGAGCGAGGCGCTCGGCGATGGCGTGGGGGCCCACCCGGCGGAAGTCGAAGCGCTGCAGCCGGCTCATCACCGGCGCGGCGGTGTTGCTGATCTTCTGCGGCTCGGTCGTGGCGAAGACGAAGATGACCCGCGGCGGCGGCTCCTCGAGGATCTTGAGGAGCGCGTTCCACGCCTCGCGGGTCAGCATGTGCGCTTCGTCCACGATGTAGACCTTGTACCGGCCCTCGGCGGAGGCCGCGTACATCGCCCGCTCGCGGAGGTCACGGGCGTCGTCCACGCCGCGGTTGCTCGCCGCGTCGATCTCGACGACGTCGAGACTCGCGCCACCGCTCCAGATCCGCTCGCAGGAGGGGCACTCCCCGCACGGCTCCCCCGGGGCCGGCGTCACGCCGCCGCGGGAGCGCGTCTCGCAGTTGAGCGCCATCGCCAAGATGCGGGCCGCCGTGGTCTTCCCCACGCCTCGCGGGCCGCAGAGGAGATAGCCGTGCGCCACGCGCCCCTGGGCCACCGCGCCGCGCAGGGCACGCGCGACGTGCTCCTGGCCGATCAGATCGGCGAAGGCGCGGGGGCGGTACTTGCGGGCGAGGGCGAGATGCACGGAGGCGGAGTCCTTCACTCAGATGCCAGTTGCCAGACGCCTTGGGACAGGGGCCAGTGAACAGACGCCAAGACGCCAAGGAACCACTGGACACTTGGCGTCTGATGACTGTCGACTGGAGAGGAATGCCCCAGGCACCCCGCCGCGACGGCCGACATCACTTAGCGCTGCTGCCTGCGGGGCTCTGACGCGGTTCGTGCGCGTCCGCCCGACGGACCTGGGGCGAGGGAAAGATACAGGGGCCGGGAGACGGACGCCAAGACGCCAAGGGGCCGCCGAGCGGCCGCCGGCTCGCCTTAGCCGAGCACCGCCGCGATCGCCTGGATGGCCTTGTCGATGTCCGCCGCGCTCACGTCCAGGTGCGTCACCGCGCGGATGCGCTTCGGGCCGAACGCCGTCACGAGGACGCCGCGGGCCGCGAGCTGCACGACGACGGCGTCGGCGGTGTCGCGCTCCCGCAGCAGGTCGAGCATCAGGATGTTCGTGTCGGGGGCGAGGGGCGCGACGGCCGGGTGGCCCCAGAGGCCGTCAGCGAGGCGCTTGGCGTTGGCGTGGTCGTCGGCGATGCGGCCGAGGTTGTGGTCCAGGGCGTAGAGGGCGGCAGCCGCGAGGATGCCGGATTGCCGCATCCCGCCGCCGAGCCGCTTGCGGATCTCCCACAACTCGCGACGCGCCTCCGCCGGGAAGGCGAGGCAGGAGCCGACCGGCGCCCCGAGGCCCTTGGAGAAGCAGACGCTCACGGTGCGCGCCGGCCGCGCCAGGCGCTCCGGCGTCACGCCGAGGGCCGCCGCCGCGTTCCAGATCCGCGCGCCGTCGAGGTGGAGGGGGATCCCGACTTCGGTCGCGAGCGCGCCCAGGGCGTCGGCGGTCTCGGCCGGCATCACCTTCCCGCCCGCCGCGTTGTGCGTGTTCTCGATGGCGATGGCGGAGACCCGCGGCACGTGCGGCGACGCAGGGCGGAGCGCCGCGCGCGCCAGCGCCGCGGTCAGCACGCCGTCGGGAGTCGCGACGGGCCGGATCTGCGTCCCCGAGAGCGCTGCGACCCCCGCGACCTCGTAGTGCACCAGGTGCGCGTTCGCCTCGACCACGAGCTCGGTGCCGCGCCGGCAGTGGAACCAGACGGCGCTCTGATTGGTCTGGGTGCCGCTCGGGAAGAAGAGCGCGTCGCCCTTGCCCAGGATCGCGGCGGTGCGCTCCTCGAGGCGGCGGGTCGTCGGATCGGCGTCGAGGACGTCGTCGCCCACCTCGGCGTCGGCCATGGCGCGGCGCATCGCCGGCGAGGGGCGGGTCACGGTGTCGCTGCGGAGATCGATCGGTGCGTTCACGGGCGCTTCGGGAAAAGGGGGAGGGTCAGTCGAAGAGGATCGCGCGCTGCGCCGCCTGGCGGCGCCGGAACTCGAACACCTGTGCCACCTGCCCGCCGATGAGGAAGACCACCGTCATATAGTAGACCCAGGCGACGAACAGGAAGATGGCGCCCAGCGTCGCGTCGCTCACGAGCCGGTCGGGCCGCACGAAGCGCTGGAAGTAGAGCGTGAGCGCCTGCTTGGCGACCTCGACGAACACACTGCACGTCAGCCCGGCGATCATCGCGGTGTCCCACCGCACGCGGTGCGAGGGGGCGTACTTGAAGATCATCGCGAACAGGGCCACCAGGAACCCGAAGCCGATGAGCTGGGCGGCGAAGTACTCGAGGAAGCTCACGCCATGGCGCCGCATCAGGAGGGCGACGCCCTCGGTGCAGGCGGTGTTCGCGACGAAGAGGAATCCCGTCGCGATCACCAGGGCGATGTCGTACAGCTTGCCCACCAGGAAGGGCCGGGTCTCCTCGGTGTCGAAGACCTGGCACAGGACCGAGCGCAGCGACCCGAAGAGGCGCGTGGAGAACCAGATGAAGAGCGGCAGGCCGAGGAGCCCGAGGGTCTCGCGGCTCTTCACGACGCCCTCGGCGAGCGTCACGATCGGCGCGAAGGGGTCGGGGCCGCCGCCCTGGAGCCCCGCCGAGGGCAGCATCCGCAGCAGGTACTCGTGGACCTCGACCTGCCGCGCGAGGGCGCCGGCGCTGAGGAGGTGGCCGATGAGCGCGAGGATGAGGAGCGCGAGGGGCACCGCGGCGAGGAGGGCGTCGAAGGTGAGGCCGCTCGCAAGGAAGAGGACGTTGTCCTCGACGGCGCCCTCGTACACGCGGACGACGAAGTTCCGCGCGTCGTGGAACGCGAAGAGGACCCGCTGTCCGGCGGTGGCCTTCACGGCGGTGCTAGGCGCCCGGCTCCTCGTCGGGTGGCGCGTGGCGAGCCGCCCGGCGCGCCTCGCGGGCGTCCGCGAGCCGCTGCTCGAGCTCCTCGCGCGCCGTGGACGCCGCGGCCTTCCCCGCGCTCACGACCTCCTTCGCCGTGTCCCGGGTGTCGCCGACGTAGCGCCGCGCCGCGTCGATCTCCTCCTCCACCTTGGCCCGGGCGCGCTGGTACGTATCGCCGATCCCCTCCTCGAGGTCTCCGGCCTTCTCCACCGCGAGGTCCTTGAGGCGCCGGGCGCGGTCCTTCAGGTTCCCCCGCAGCTCCTCGCCGCTCGTCGGAGCGAAGAGGAGCGCCGCCGCGGCCCCGAGCGCGAGGCCCCAGAGGAAGGGGATGACGGGCGAGCCGCCCTTCTCCACGTACACCCTTTCGTCGTCGTCGCGTTGCCGTCCCATGGTCGTCTCCTACTCTCCCGCCTCGGCGTCGTCCGGGGCCGCCTGCGCGGCCGCGGCGGGCTCCGCCCGGCGGATGGTCGGTGTGCGGACGTGCTGCGCCACGACGGCGGCCGTGCCGCCCACGCGCAGCTGCTCGAGCAGGAACGTGAACTGCTTCTCCAGCGTGGCGCCGAGGGCGCTGCGCACCGTCTCGGGCAGATCCCACCACTCGCGCTTGAAGGGCCCGATCGCCTTCTTGCGCGCCGTGTAGAAGAACTGCTCGTCGGTCTGGCCCGCCTTCCGCTCCCCCGCCGCGTTCTCGCGCAGCCAGTCGTACAGCTTCGCCCGGAACGCCGTCGGCAGCGCCTCGTGGTCGAAGAGGAGGCTCTGGAACGCCGTTGCGAGGTGGATCTCCGCCGTCTCGATCTCGGGGAACTTCCCGAACGCCTTGTCGGGGAGGGTCGAGGCGCCGTGCTGCACCGCCCCCGCCATCCCGTAGCGGTCCCGCGCCTCCACGGAGAGAACGCGCAGCGTCTCGAAGTCGATCGTGACGTCGGCGATGCTCCCGTCGGGGAGGACGACGCCGCCGTGCGACGTGCCCGTCTGCACGGAGATCTTGGAGAGCCCCGGCTTGCCGGGGGCGAGCTGGGCGAGCGTGCGGTCGAAACCGTCCATGTAGGCCCGGAGCTCGTGCACGTCGCTGTTCTTCCCCCCCACCTCGCCGATCTCACCGCCGACGGAGACGGTGATCCCCTGCGGCTCGAGCCCGCGCACGTGCGCCGCGACCTCGGCGGCCCGGGCGTAGTTGGTGTGCTGCTGCGCATCCAGGTCCGGCTTGGCGAGGTCCACCAGCGTGGAGGTGTCCACGTCGATGTTGTAGAACCCCGCCGCGATCTCCTCGGTGATGAGCCCCTTCACCGCGTCGATCTCCGCCTGGGCGCCGGCCGCGTACTTCTTCGCGTTCGCCTGGCAGTGGTCCCCCTGCACGAAGAGGGGACCGCGGAACCCCTCGCGGAGCGCCGCCCCCTGGAGCACCGCGACGTACTCGGAGGGGCGCTGGTCGGTATAGGCGATCTCGGAGCGCGCGATCTCGAGGAGGAACGCCCCCGCCTCGAGGCGCTTCGCCGCCCGGAAGAGGGCCCGCGCGCTGTCGTAGGTGAGGCACCGGATGTTGATCGCCGGGACGGTGAAGCCGTGCGTCAGGCCCTTCCCGCGCGCGGCGTAGAGGTCGTGGATCGAGCCGGGCCGCACCCCCACCACCTGCCCGATCTCCCAGAGGGCCCACCGCGCCACGTCCTTCGTGGCCTGCGGGCCGAACACCGCGGCGCGCACCAGGGCGTCCATCGCCGGCCCCGCGAGCACCGCGGGCCTGGGCACCTCGACCCGGCCCTTCGCGTCCAGGGTCACACCACCGGCGAACGGCTCCAGCAGCTTGTGCAACACATCCTGCATCGGTGCGCCCCGGCGTTCGGGTGAGAGGGGAAAGGTAGGGGCGGGAGGGGAGAGGGGGAAGCCGATAGCCATCAGCCGTCAGCCATCAGCCATCAGCCGTCAGCCGTCAGCCGTCAGCCATCAGCCATGAGCCGAAGGAGGGGAGCCGATGGGACGGAGCCAGG
>Ga0207932_1000558_pt1 | contig 12610 bp, 12 predicted proteins | sample NGESurdeep092012_FD_184480 | JGI IMG/M metagenome (GOLD analysis project Ga0207932, IMG submission 184480) | Arctic peat soil microbial communities from Barrow, Alaska - NGEE Surface sample 415-2 deep-092012 (SPAdes) | ecosystem: Environmental > Terrestrial > Soil > Wetlands > Peat ...
GATGCTCTCCACTTTGCGCAGCGACCATTCACCGCGATAGGCGATCGCCTTGGTGAACAGACGAGCTTCCTGCATGACGGCGACTTCGTCGGCGCGCTGGGCGGAGGAGAGCACCGCGACCACGATGCAGACGATCGCCACCGCCACGATCACGCCGATCGGGACCACCACGCTCAGACGGGCGCGGTCCCAATGGGTGTATCCGGGTTGCTCGGTGGCGCGCTGGCGGGCCGCTGGCAGCAAAGGCGAGGTCCCTTAAAGTGTCCTAACCATTGGACTTTTCGGGGCACAACCTAGGGCAGAAAGCTTGCTTTTCGCTTTCGTTTTGCCCAGCCGATGAACAGCCTGCGCCGGCAAGCGCACACGTCTGAGGCGGTCGATGACACATGGTCGCTGATTGCCCTCGACTTCACCGACACCGAGGCATTCGCCGAGGAGATCTGCAGCTTCGGCCCAGATGTCGTGGTCAAGGGCCCCACCGAGCTCAAGGAGTCCGTGATTCGCCGGCTGTCCGGAGCGCTTGGTCCTGGGCCGGGCAGCCCTGGACACATCACCGAGGGGGAGAGGATATGAGCGCCAAGAGGCAGTCCGGACGGTCCGGGCAACCATCGGAGTCGGCCACTACCCGGCTGTCGCGACTTCTGACGATGGTGCCGTGGCTGCTCAACCGGCAGGGTGTCGAGATCGAGGAGGCTGCGCGCGAGTTCGCCGTGACGCCGGCGCAGGTAGAAGCCGATCTGGCGCTCTTGTTTCTGTGCGGCACCCCAGGTGGCTATCACGGTGACCTGATCGAGGCCGAGTGGGAGAGCGGCAGGGTCTTTCTGGGCAACGCCGACACGATCAACCGGCCACTTCGCCTGGTCGTCGATGAGGCGCTGGCACTGATCGTGGGGCTACGTGCCCTGGCTGCGGTGCCGGGGATCGGCGAGCGCGAGGCTGTCGTGCGTGCTCTGGCCAAGCTTGAAGCGGCCACCGGCTCGGCCTCGGCGGTAGCCTCCCGTATCCAGGTGTCGATCGACGAGGGGACGAGCACGGAGGCAGTTGCCCTGGCGCAGGAGGCTTTGGCTGCCCATCGACGTGTCCACCTCCGCTACCTGGTTGCCGGGCGTGATGAGTCGACCGAGCGAGACGTCGACCCCATGCGGGTGATCAGCTTCGACGCTCATTGGTACCTCGAAGGCTGGTGCCACCGGGCTGAGGACGTCCGGTTGTTCCGCCTGGACCGGATCGAGACCCTTGCGATCCTGGATGAGGACGGCACGCCACCGGTCACGGCCGAGCCACGCGACCTGGACTCCGGGGTGTTCACGCCACATGCGGACGACCAGCTCGTCAGGCTCGCGCTGGGCCCTGGGGCGGTCTGGGTCAGTGACTACTACCCGGTCGAGAGCATCGAGCGGACCCCGGATGGGGGAGCGGTCATCGACCTCCGGACAGCAGATACTGCCTGGCTGCGGCGACTGATGTGGCAGCTGGGCTCACAGGCCTCGGTGCTCGCGCCCGCAGAGCTCGCCGGCGAGGTTCATCGGGGTGCCCGTGAGGCTCTCGAGGCGTATGCCGTACCAGCCGGGTCCACCGGGTCAGCACCTACGAGCGGATAGAGTCCATGCCATGTGGTGGGTGATGATCTGGGTGTTGCTGCTCCTGGTGTCAGGGGTGTACCTCGGCTGGCGGGCTTGGGGCCTGTGGGGTCAGGCCAGGGAGTTTGGTTCCGAGCTCGCAGAGGCACAGCGTCGCCTCGATGAGGTGCAGGGCCAGCTGGATCTGCTCGGCGAGCGGATCGGCTCCCCCGAAGAGCTGGCTATCTTCGCCGGTCCGGTCACGGCCCGGATAAAGCGGAACCGCGCCAGGTCCGACGCTCGCCGTGCGCGCCGACTACGTCGCGCTTGTGCACGCCCAGCGTGGCCAAACACGTAGACTGATATGTACCGGTAACGGCAACGCGTTTCATGAGTTCCACGTTTCTTGACCAGAGAGGCTTTTCCGTGGGTAGAGGACTGTTCGAGGGTTGGCACATTGTCATCCTCGCCTTGGTGGTCGTAGCTCTCTTCGGCTGGAAGAAGATGCCGGACGCTGCGCGTAGCCTCGGCCGTTCGATGCGTATCTTCAAGTCCGAGATCGATGAGATGAAGCGGGACGACAAGGCCAAGCCCAGCGCCGCGAGCAGCGACACGGTCAAGGGTGAGACGGTCCCACCGGCCACAGATCCGATCCAGGACCCGACCAGGAAGCCGGCAACGGATCCGACCGAGCGCGAGAAGCACGACCAGCCGCCGGCCTGAGCTCATCAGCAGCGACAAGCCTGCCGTCACCTGAGGATCCACTGACACATGGCAGCACTGCGGCGTAGACGCAAGACCGATGGACGCATGTCGCTGGGCGACCACCTGCGCGAGCTTCGGCGACGGTTCGTCATTGCCGCCGTTGCTATTGCCATTGGCAGCGCGCTCGGCTGGGTCGAGTACGACCGGCTGTTCAACGCGATCATGGCGCCGCTGCGCAAGGTAGCCGCGGAGCGCCATGGTCTGGTCAATATCAACTTCGGCGGCATCACCCAGCCGTTCACCGTGCAGCTGCAGGTGGCGATCTTCGTCGGGATCATCGTGGCCAGTCCCATCTGGCTCTATCAGGTGTGGGGCTTTATCGTCCCGGGGCTGACCAAGCGCGAGAAGCGCACCACCGTCGCGTTCATCGGGGCCGCCGTGCCCCTGTTCCTCCTGGGGTGCTTCCTTGCGACTCTTGCGGTGCCCAGGGCGGTCGAGGTGCTGCTCGGCTTCACGCCGCAGGGAGCGGTCAACCTGCCTGACGCGGCGCTCTACCTGACCTTCGTCACCCGTTTCATCCTTGCCTTCGGTCTCGCATTCCTGCTGCCGGTGTTCCTTGTGGGCCTCAATGTGGCCCACGTCCTGCCGGCCCGCATCATGCTCAAGGGCTGGCGGATTGCCGTGCTCCTCATCTTCGTCTTTTCGGCGATGATGACACCGACCCCGGATGCCTGGACCATGCTCGCTCTTGCCTTCCCCATGATCGGCCTCTTCTATGCCGCCGTTGGCGTTGCAACCATCCTTGACAAGCGGCGTAAGAGCCGTGAGCCCGAGTGGGCGAAGGTCGCCGACGATGAAGCAAGTCCGCTGTAGGGCCCGGATGTGACGAAGCGCATCGGTCTGATTATCAACCCCACCGCTGACAAGGGTCGTGGCGCGGCACTCGGATTTGGGGTCGCCACCCGGCTGCGGGCCGAGGGCCATGAGGTCATCGACCTCTCCGACGAGACCGCGTCCGGGGCCCGCGACCGTGCCCTGGCCGGTATTGCCTCCGGGCTTGACGTGCTGGCCGTCACCGGCGGGGACGGCACGGTCAATCTCGGGGTCAACCTCTGCGCCGGGACTGAGACGGTGCTGGCCATCGTCGCGGCCGGGACCGGGAACGACATCGCCCGAGCCTTGCAGCTACCCCTTCGCGATGCGTCGGGGGCAGCCAAGGTCATTGCCAGCGGAACGGTTCGCACCATCGACGCGGGCCGGCATATCGATGCGAACGGCGTCTCGCACTGGTTCGCGGGTGTCCTGGGCGCAGGGTTCGACTCCGTGGTCAACGAGCGCGCCAACACCTGGGGGTGGCCAAAGGGCCGGATGCGCTACAACCTGGCCATCGCCCGGGAGCTGCCTGTATTCAAGCCGATTCCCTACGTCATCGAGGTCGATGGTGTCCGCCACACTACCCAGGCGATGCTGGTGGCGGTGGGCAACGGGCCGTCCTACGGCGGCGGCATGCGGGTGTGCCCGGATGCCAGCTTCGATGACGGGCTGTTCGACATCCTCATCCTGCACAAGATCTCGACGATCGAGTTCCTCAAGGTCTTTCCGAAGGTGTTCAGCGGCAAGCATGTGGGGCACCCGGCGGTGGAGATCCTGAGAGGCAGGCACGTCCGGCTGGAGGCCGCCGACATCGTCAGCTATGCCGACGGCGAGCGCTTTGCACCCTTGCCGATGACCGCCCAGATCGTGTCCGCCGCGTTGAACGTCCTGGTCCCCGGTCTCTGACGTAGCCTGATCGCCATGGCCACCTCAACGGACGCCGCACAGCCCCAGCTCGACGCGTTCGCCAAGGGCTACGACTTCCCGTTCGACGACTTTCAGACGCAGGCGTGCCTGGCCGTTGCCGACGGGGCCGGTGTGCTGGTGGCCGCGCCCACCGGTGCAGGCAAGACCATCGTGGGGGAGTTCGCGGTGTTCCTCGCGCTGGCGACGGGGCGCAAGGCCTTCTACACCACGCCGATCAAGGCCCTGTCGAACCAGAAGTATGCCGACCTGGTGGCCCGCCACGGCGCCGACAAGGTCGGCCTGCTCACCGGTGACTCCTCGATCAACGGGGAGGCCCCGGTTGTCGTGATGACCACTGAGGTGCTGCGCAACATGATGTATGCCGGGTCCGGCACCCTGCGCGGGCTTGGTTTCGTGGTCATGGACGAGGTGCACTACCTTGCAGACCGCTTTCGCGGTGCGGTCTGGGAGGAGGTGATCATCCACCTGCCTCAGGACGTGCAGGTCGTCTCGTTGTCGGCGACGGTGAGCAACGCGGAGGAGTTCGGCGCCTGGCTCGGCGAGGTTCGCGGCGACACGGTCGTGATCGTCGAAGAGCACCGGCCGGTGCCGCTGTGGCAGCACATGATGGTCGGGCAGGGCTTGTACGATCTCTTCGCGGATGAGGTCTCGACTGACGGCGGGGTCCCGGACCCGACCCGAGTCAATCCCGAGCTGCTGGAGCGCATCCGCGGTGGTGACCGGGAGGCCGGTCACGATGGCGGCAGAGATGGACGTGGACGTGCCCAGAAAGGCGGCGCCGGTGGTCGCGATCGCGATCGTGGTGGCGGTGGGCGGCCACCCCGGCAGGGTGGCCGGTTCGGGGGAGGGCCGAGCCGTGCCGAGGTCATCGAGCGCCTGAATCGCGATGGCCTCCTGCCGGCGATCACGTTCATCTTCAGCCGTATCGGCTGCATGTCCGCGGTGAGCCAGTTGCTGGCCAGCGGCATGCGGCTGATTCCGCCGGCGGAGGGGGACCGGATTCGCCGCACGGTCGAGGAACGCATTCAGGGCCTGGCCGACGAGGACCTCGACGTGCTGGGCTACTGGGAGTTCGTCGAGGGCCTGACCCGCGGGTTCGCAGCTCACCATGCCGGGATGCTGCCGACCTTCCGGGAGATCGTGGAGGAGCTCTTCACCGCTGGTCGCATCAAGGCGGTGTTCGCCACCGAGACCCTGGCCCTGGGCATCAACATGCCGGCGCGCTCGGTGGTCCTGGAGAGGCTGGTGAAGTTCAACGGCGAGACACACGCCGACATCACCCCCGCTGAGTACACCCAGCTGACGGGGCGCGCGGGCCGGCGCGGCATCGACGTCGAGGGTCACGCGGTCGTGCTCTACAACCGGGGCCTGGACCCGCTTGCTGTGGGCGGTCTGGCGTCAACCCGTACGTATCCGCTGAAGTCCAGCTTTCGCCCGACCTACAACATGGCGGTCAACCTCGTGGGGCAGGTTGGACGCCAGACGGCACGCGAGATTCTGGAGACGTCCTTCGCACAGTTCCAGGCTGACCGTGCCGTTGTCGGGATGGCACTGACCGTCAAGCGCAACGAGGAGGCGCTGGCCGGGTACGCGGAGTCGATGACCTGCCACCTGGGGGACTTCACCGAGTATGCCGCGCTGCGCAACGAGATACGCGACATCGAGAAGGAAGCAGCCAAGGCCCGATCGGCCAGTCGTCGGGCCGAGGCCGCTGTCAGCCTGGAGAAGCTTCGCCCCGGCGACGTCATCAAGATCCCGGGTGGTCGGCGCTCGGGCTACGCGATCGTCATACAGGGCAACTCAGGTGGCAAGAAGGAGAGCGCCTCGCCGACGGTGCTGACCTCGGACGCGCAGGTGCGCAGGCTCACCCTCATGGACATCCCCAACCCGGTCGACCCGGTCATGAACCTCAGCGTCCCCAAGCACTTCAACGCCCGAAATGCCAAGTCCCGTAAGGATCTTGCGGCCACGATGAGGATCAAGGTGCCCCACGATCCGCCGCCGGAACGGCATACCGGCTCTGCAGTTTCCGGTGAGGAGCAGCGGGTCAGCGAGCTGCGCCGGCAGATGCGCGTGCACCCCTGTCACGGGTGTCCCGATCGCGAGAGCCACGCACGCTGGGCCGAGCGCTGGTGGCGGCTGCGCAGGGAGACCGACCGTGTCGCCCGCACGGTTGAGGGTCGGAGCAACACAGTTGCCCGCACCTTCGACCGCGTTTGCGAGCTCCTGGTGGACCTCGGATACCTCACCGAGGGGGGTGCCGCAGTGACACCGCAGGGCGACTACCTCAAGAGGCTGTACACCGAGAAAGACCTGTTGGCGGCCGAGTGCCTGCGTCTTGGCTACTGGAAGCGCCTCGATCCGCCGAGTCTGGCGGCCATCGTCTCCTCGCTGCTTCATGAGCCGCGACGGGATGAGGCTGACGCCTCGCCCCGGATGCCCAACGACGACGTCCGCGAGGCGCATGAGGCCATGGTCCGGAGGTGGAGCCTGCTTGAGGACAGCGAGCGTTCGCACATGCTGCCCACGACCACGTGTCCGGACGCCGGCATGGCCTGGATGATGCATCGATGGGCCAGCGGCCAACGCCTCGAGGTGGTTCTTCGCGACAGCGAGATCGGTGCCGGCGACTTCGTCCGTCGGTGCAAGCAGGTCGTCGATCTGCTCGGTCAGATCGGTGACGCGGCTCCGGACCGAACCCTTGCGGTGACCGCGCGACGCGCCATCGACGCGGTGATGCGAGGTGTCGTCGCGGCCGACCGGATCGACTGACGGCGGCAGGCTCACCCGAGCGTCGTTGCCTTGCCTGAACGGCTCGCTCCCTGGCCCCCTGAGGGTCAGGCGTGTGCTGAGGTCAGTCGCTGTCGCCGAGACCGAGCGCGTTCAGCACCCGGTTGAGGGGATTGGTCAGGCCGTAGCCAGAGGCCAGGGACGAGAGCAGGGTGACGTCGCCAACCTTGCGGGGGAGTGAGGCATCAAAGTCCGGGATCGGTGCGTCCAGGGCCACCTGGACAACAACGGGTGCAACGTCCAGATAGGCCGAAGCGGCCTCCAGCCGACTGCGTTGCGCCCCCTTGATCTGCGGGTCGCCCTCCGCGAGGGCGCGACGCAGGCTGGCCAGATCGCCATACCGGTTGATCAGGGTTGCTGCGGTCTTCTCGCCGATCCCTGCCACACCTGGCAACCCGTCGCTGGTGTCACCACGCAGCGTCGCCAGGTCGGCGTAGGCCTGACCGGTGGGGACGGAGTACTTGTTCTTCAGGAAGTCCTGGGTGACGACGTCGGGATCCCGCACCCCGCCGCGTGCGGTGTAGAGGACCCTGACGCCGGCTTCGTCATCTACGAGCTGGAACAGGTCGCGATCGCCGGTGACGACATCGACCGGCTGGCTGCCGCCGGCGCGATGGGTCAGGGTGCCGATGACGTCGTCAGCTTCGTAGCCATCACTGCCGATCCGGGCAATTCCCAAGGCCTGCAACGCATTCACGATCAGCGGCACCTGCGGCGTGAGGTCTTCGGGGCTCTCTTCCAGGACCAGGCTGCCTTCGCTGAGCCGGTGTGTCTTGTAGGTGGGGATGGCGTTGACCCGGAACGCCGGCCGCCAGTCGTTGTCCCAGCAGGCCACAAGGTGCGTCGGGTGATGAGTGCCGACCAGGGTTGCGACCATGTCCAGGAAGCCCCGCACGGCGTTCGTCGGTGGTTCGTCGGGGCTGCGTCGCTGGTCCGGTACCCCGTAGAAAGCGCGGAAGTACAACGAGGCAGAGTCCAGAAGCATCAGGCGCTGGGTCATGTCGACATCGTGTCATTATGCAGTCCTTCGTGGCTCTGTCAGCCTGCCGCCGCCAGCAGATGCCGAGACGTTAGTAACCTTGCGCCATGGAGGATCTGGATCGCCGCATCGTCGGGTTGTTGACGCAGGACGGCCGCATGAGCTTCACCGATCTTGGCAAGGTCACCGGACTGTCGACATCGGCCGTCCACCAGCGGGTACGCCGGCTCGAGGAACGAGGGGTGATCCAGGGTTACCGCGCTATCGTCGACCAGACCGAGCTGGGGATGCCGCTCCTCGCCTTCATCTCGGTTACGCCGACGGATCCGTCCGCCCCGGACGACGTCCCGGACCGGCTTCGTGAAATCACCAACATCGAGGCCTGCCACTCGGTGGCTGGGGAGGAGAGCTACATCCTCAAGGCGAGGGTGTCCACACCCGGTGACCTCGAGGACCTGCTTGCCCGGGTGCGATCTTCGGCGAACGTGTCGACCCGGACCACTGTGGTGCTCTCCACTCCCTGGGAGGAGCGATCGCACTTCGTCGACGAGCCGGTTGACTGACTCAAGAAAGCCGGAGGAGCTCACGTCTTCCTGTTGACGACGGGTACGAGGTCACCTATCATTAGGACACTTGTACTGGGTATCCGCTTAAGTAAAGTCGTCTGGTTCTGATTGCTTGATGAGGTCTTTCAGGGGGTGCGGGTCGGTGCCGACTGACTGTTGGAGCAGGCGGTAGAACAGCAGCCCTGGGGCCTTGGCTGTGCGCCGGTTGAAGCGGAAGGTGTACTCGTCCAGGTAGTAGTCCAGGTGGTCCTGGGAGGCGGCGTAGTGCAGGGTGCCGGTGAGCCAGCGTTTCAGCAGTGAGGCGACCATGTGGACACCGGGCAGGAATACGTGGGCCGGCAGCGCCGAGGTCAGGCCCACGAAGTACTCGTGTTGGTAGCCCAGGTCGGACAGGACCCGCAGGTGCCTTGCGCCGTCGGTGCGGATGGTCGACCCGGGGGCGATGGTGCGCTGGGCGAACTCGACCAATGCGACGGACCCGGCCAGCGGTGAGACCTCCATCCGGACTCTGCCGAGCTTGCGCCCGGGCAGTGACTCCACAGCGACCATCGCGGCGGTGTTGTCCTTGACCCCGCCTGTCTTGCCTCGGGTTTCGTTGCCGATGAACACCTCGTCGAGCTCCACGACGCCGGACAACTGGTCGCGGTCGGGTCGGACCATGGTGCGGCGCAGTTTGTGCATCCACGCCCACGCCGTCTCATAGGAGCCGAAGCCCAGGACCCGCTGCAGGCCGAGCGCCGAGACGCCGTTCTTCTGGCTGGTGATGAACCAGCCAGCGGCGAACCAGGTCGACAGCGGGGTCCGGGTCCGGTGGAAGATCGTGCCCGCGGTCACCGATGTCTGCCGGCCGCAGTCAGCACACATCCAACGGGCCTTCGCGGTCCGCCAGTACCGACCCGATTCACACGCTGGGCACACGAACCCATCCGGCCAACGCAGGTCAGCCAGGTAGTTCAGACACGACTCGTCGTCCGGGAACCACGCCAGCAGCTGCTGGAACGTCTTCGGATAATCAACGCCACCAACAGGATGTGCCGGCACCATTTCAGCCATGCCCCGATGGTACTTTACTTAAGCGGATACCCAGTACAAGTGTGCTAATCCTAGCACCATTCTTGTCCACCATGATTGGTTTGCGGCCAAGGGTTCGAGCTGATCTGGTCCGACGCGGCGTCAGGCTGCGCTCAACACGCTAGCCAGGGACGTGCGCTCAACACGCTAGCCAGGGACGTGCGCTCAACACGCTAGCCAGGGACGTGGCAAACGGCTTCGACGTTGTTTCCGTCCGGATCGCGCACGAAGGCACCGTAGTAGGACTCGTGATACTCGGGCCACAAACGCCGCTCGTGCAGGACTTCCGCGCCGCACCCCACCGCTGCTTCTAAGAACGACTGCACTGCATCCCTCGACGGGCCGTGGAAGGCGACATGTGACTCCCGGAAGCCCTCGCCGGTCGAGTGAGCGCCGATCCAGAAGTCGGGGGACTCGGTGCCGTAGCCAATGGTCCCGCCGAAGTCCATGACTCGGTGACCACCCAGTGGCGCCAGGACGGCGTCGTAGAAGCGGGCACTGGCGTCGAGGTCGGCGCATTGGATCGAGAGGTGATCGAGCATGGAACGATTATGGTCCCAGCGCCCTCGATCTGGCGAGAGAATTGCGTAGGCCCCGGAACGTATGAGGTTCCGGGGCCTACGGATGATCATCGGCGGTGAAGGCCGACAATCTCACGGTGGTCCGCTAACTCCTTCCGCACGCATCACCCGGCGGTTCCAGCAGGCAAGCCTGCTGGGCAAGAGCCTCGATCTCCAACCGATCCCGCTCCCGTTGCCGGGGCGTAAACAGATTTCTACGTCTTCTCCGGGCCGTCCGCAAGGGGTCTGGCACAAGAACTTCTTTGCGTTTCGGCGTGTCGGGCCGACACGCCGAGGCGGCCAGGTGTGTCACGCTCCCACGTGGGCAGATTTCAACTCACCCGCTGGACCTGCGGCCCGGGTCCTTTGACTTGGCGATCCCGGTCAAACTATCTTGACGTCAAAATAGTTTGACCGGGGACGATAGTGACGACTGGCAGCGAGGTAGACCACTCGGTGGATGACGCGCCGAGGCCGCTGACGGTCAGAGGTGTCCCCGTCGATCCGAACCTGCGGATCATGGCCGGGGCGACCCTGGTCAACACCTTCGGCAACGGCGCGTTGATGACGACGTTCGCGCTGTACTTCACTCGGGTGGTGGGCCTGAGACCAACACAGGTGGGCTTGGCCATGTCGGCGGGTGCCTTCGCCGGACTGCTGGTCCAGGTCCCTGCGGGACACTTCGCGGACCTTCGCGGCCCCCGGAAGGTCCTACAGACGCTCACGTTTGCCAGCAGTGTCGCGATGCTGGGTCTGCTGTTCGCCCGGTCAGTGTGGGCGCTCGTGGCCGCGATGGTAGTAATCGAGGTCTTCGACAGCGGTGCGAGAGCGGTGCGCAACGGTTATGTCGCCGTCCTGGCCGAGGGCGGGCAAGGGGTGCAGTTCAGGGCCTACCTACGGGCGATTACCAACGTCGGAATCTCCCTGGGCGCGATGCTCGGCAGGTTGGCACGGTGGGTGGACCAGAGCTGGGCCTACCTTGCGGTGTTCGCCCTCAACGCGCTCACCGGTGTCCTGACCTCGATCTGGCTCGGTCGCCTGCCACACATCGCGCCCGCTCCGGCTCGTCAGGTCGGTGAGCCTCGGATGGCGGTGCTGCGGGACCTGCCGTTCGTGATCGTCACCCTGCTCAGCGGAGTCGCAGCTATGCACTTCGTCACCATCGAGCTGGCGTTGCCGCTATGGATCGCGCTGTACACCTCCGCGCCCAAGTCCCTGGTGGCGATCACCTTGATGATCAACACGGTCTGTGTGGCCCTGCTGCAGGTGCGGGTCACCCGCAACATCGACATGGTCGGCCCGTCCGCGCGGGCGATGGCGCGGTCCGGTTTCTGGATCGCCGGGGGATTCGCGCTGATAGCCTTCGCCAGCGGCCAGCCGACCTGGCTCGCGATCACGTTTCTGTGTGCAGGGTCTTTCGTGCACGTGATCGGCGAGATGATCGGCTCCGGGGGGCAATGGGGTGTGCAGATGGGCTTGGCGCCACGGGAACGTCAGGGGCAGTACCAGGGCTTTGCGGGCACGGGGTTCTCGTTGTCGCAGATGGTTGCACCCACGCTCGTCACGTTGCTCTGCATCGAATGGGGGCGACCCGGCTGGTTCGTCATGGGCGGGGTGATCGTGCTTGCCGGCGTGCTGATGGTGCCGGCCGCCGACTGGGCGCTGCGCAGCCGCGAACGCTACGGAATGCTGACCCACTCCGGCTGACCACTCCAGCCCGCCCCGGTTCTTGCCGCACAGGGTGGCCAGGTGTGCGTGGATCCCTGCGAGGATGGACGTATGCCGAGTGCCTTGCCCGAGGGTGAACCTGCCCCGCCGTCCGGGGAGCTTCCTGCGTATGCGCTGGAGGCGCTGGGGTCGGGGCCTTTTGGCGTCTACGTTCACGTCCCGTTCTGCACGGTGCGTTGTGGCTACTGCGACTTCAACACCTACACGTTGACCGAGCTCGGCGTTGATGGCGCCAGTGTCGGGACGTATGCCGACGTCGCGCTGCGCGAGCTGGAGATGGCCAGCCGGGTGCTTGGCCCCCGCGCCCCGGTGGTCAACACCGTGTTCTTCGGTGGGGGCACCCCGACCGTGCTGGCGGCGAGCGACCTGGTGAGGATGCTGGACGGCATACGGACTCGATTTGGCCTGGCAGAGGGTGCTGAGGTGACCACCGAGGCCAACCCGGACTCGGTCACCCCTGCGTCGTTGCAGACACTGGCCATCGGCGGGTTCACCAGGATCAGTTTCGGCATGCAGTCAGCTGTGCCTCACGTGCTTGCCACTCTGGAACGCACCCATGACCCGGTCAACGTGGCCAAGGCGGTCCAGGCAGCGAAGACCGCCGGTCTCCACGTCAGTGTCGACCTGATCTATGGCACACCGGGGGAGTCGATGATGGACTGGCGCATCAGTCTGGAAGCGGCTGTCGACCTTGATCCGGACCACATCTCGGCCTATGCCCTGGTCGTCGAGGAGGGCACCAAACTGGGCGCCCAGGTCCGGCGGGGTCAGGTGCCGGCACCAGACGACGACGACGAGGCCGCCAAGTACGAGCTGGCCGACGAGATCCTGGAGAGCGCCGGGTACGGATGG
>Ga0207932_1000559_pt1 | contig 12598 bp, 12 predicted proteins | sample NGESurdeep092012_FD_184480 | JGI IMG/M metagenome (GOLD analysis project Ga0207932, IMG submission 184480) | Arctic peat soil microbial communities from Barrow, Alaska - NGEE Surface sample 415-2 deep-092012 (SPAdes) | ecosystem: Environmental > Terrestrial > Soil > Wetlands > Peat ...
TCGGTTCTCCCGCGTAGGCGAAAAAAAGAAACCTGCCGAAACATCCCACAGGATCCTCCGAGCAATTCTCTACTCGCCCGCCACCGAGCCACCCGCCCGCGGGGCAGTTCCAAAGTACCGTCCAGAAGAACCGAAACCACGCTCCGGAGCGTGCCGATTCAGTGCCGAAACAGATCGCGCCGGAACCGCGCCTACTACCTGATCAATCCGCCGTGATAGCGCAGCTCGTAGAGGCGCTTGCCGCCTCGCTCGGTCCACTCCATACCGTGGAAGTTCGCGACGTCGCCTTCGTTGGTATCGATGTAGAGCCCGAGCGTCGTCTGGTGCTTGAAGCCGCTCAAGAAGCGGCCCTCGCTGTAGAGGGCGGTCAGGCTCTCCTTGATCACCTTGCCGCTCTCCTCGGCGCTCAACTCCTCGGGCACGAGGATGTAGCCGTAGTAGTTCATCGCCCAGATCGGCTCGCCTTTGTACCAGACGACCTCCTCGCCGATGAAGTCGCCGCTGCCGAAGTAGCTGTCGCGGTAGAGGAGATCTCCGTCCTCGTACCAGAGGTCTTTCGAGCCCGGGCGACTCGGCTCGACCGGCTTGCCGTTGCCGGCGTAGGTCGCCGCCTTGGCCGTGATGATGAACGTCTCGAGTCGCTTGAGCGAAAGATCTTTCATCACAACACCCTAGCTAGTTACGAAAGCTCTACCGATCGCCCTTCGTCAGCGGAGAGATAGAGCGCTGCCAGCGCCCTAGCCTGCCCGAGCGCATCGGCGCGGCCGAGCAGCGGCTCTTTCTCGCCGCGAACGGCGCGGGCGAAGTCCTCCAGCTCGAGTTGGTAGCAGTCGCCGTTCTCGACCTCGATCAGTTCGCTACCAGCCTCCTCGTCACGCTGCAGCTCGATACCGGCGCGCCAGGCGTGCCAGGGGTCGCGCAGGCGCAGGACGCCCTCCGAGCCAATAGCCTCCAGCTCCTTGCGCGAGGGCGACTCGAAGGAGGAGTAGAACAGCCCGCGCACACCGCTTTCGTAGCGCATCAGGCCGCTGAAACGAACGTCAACGCCGTCGCCGCCCAGCACCTGCTCGCCGTAAACGCCCTCGGGCTCGCCGGCCAGCAGGCGAATACCGCTGACGCAGTAGGTGCCGATGTCCATCAGCGAGCCTCCCTCCAACTCCCTCTTCATGCGCACGTTGGTCGCCGGGTCGCTCATGGCAAACGAGAAGAGCGAGCGTACGAACTGGAGCTCACCGATCGCGCCTCCTGCCACCAGCTCGGTGAAGCGCTTGGTCTGTGGGATGTGGCGCCACATGAAGGCCTCGCAAACCACCAGCCCGCACGACTCGGCCAGGCCCCAGACCGATTCGACCTCGGCCGGATGGCGCGTGAGCGGCTTCTCGCAGAGGACGTGCTTGCCTGCTTCGAGCGCGCGTAGCGTCCAGCTAACGTGCTCGTGGTTGGGTAGCGAGATGTAGACCGCCTCGACTTCGGGGTCGGCGAGCAGCGCGTCGTACGAGCCGAAGGAGCGCCCGATCCCCCACTCCTTGGCGTAGTCGCTCGCCCGCTTCGCGTCGCGGCTGGCGACGGCAACCAGATCGATCAACGGCGAGGCCTTGGCGGGCGGAATGACCAGCCGGTTGATATCGGCCGTCGAGACGATGCCCAGACGAAGCGGCTCTAGCGGCATGGCCCTATCCCCACGACGCTTCCGTCATCGGCCTGATCGCAGTCTCCAGGATGCGGTGGCTGCGCGGCCTGGTGAGGATGAAGAGAACGATCTCGGCCACGTCCTCGGCGGTCATCATCCCGGGCAGCACGTCCGGGCTGCGCCCATAGCCCTCGGCGAGTGCGAAGTCGGTCGCCACTCCGCCCGGGCAGACGTTCGTACAGCGCACGTTCTTCTCCCTCAGCTCGTGATCGAGCGCCCGCGTGAGACCAACCTGACCGAACTTGGAGGCGCAGTAGACGGCCTCGCCCGGCAGCCCGCGCCGGCCGGCCTCGGAAGCGACCGTAATCAGGTCGCCCTCGCCGCTCGCGATTACGTGCGGGATCGCGGCGCGGAAGGTATAGATAGTCCCCTTCAGGTTGACGTCGATCATCTGCTCTAGGTGCTCGGGCGGTAAGTCGACGAGCGAGTGGTATGAGCCGACGCCGGCGTTGGCGATGCAGATGTCAAGCCGACCGAAACGCTCGACTGTGGCGGCTACCGCCTGCTCGACCTGGCTTCGGTCGCGTACGTCGCAGACCAGCCCGAGCGCGTCGGGCAGGCCGAGATCGGCGCCCGAGCGCGAGGCCAGTCCTAGCTTCACTCCCTCGGTCGATAGGGAGCGGGCCACGGCAGAGCCGATGCCGCGGCTGGCGCCGGTGATGAAAGCGACCTTCCCTTCCAGCTTCGTGCTCACGGTTCCTCCAGTGATCAGATGGTTACTCGCTGCCACCCCGACACCGACGCCGGGCTCTTTCCGGTAATCCTCCCGCGCGGCGCGTCTCACGTCTAGAGACGACCGGCGATATTTCCTAACCTATGATAAGGCAGACTCAACGCCCGGCGGCAGCCTGGCGCTTACGCGCAACGGTGTCCAGCGACACGGCTGCGAGGAGGATGAGAGCGGTCACGATGAACCTCGTTGCGGAGCTGTAGCCAACCAGATCGCAGCCGTTGGCGATCATCTGAATGACCAGCGCGCCGAGCACGGCGCTCCTCACATAACCGCGGCCGCCAAAGAGGCTCGTACCGCCGATCACCGCCGACGCGATCGCGTACATCAGAAGTGGATCGCCGCCGACGCCGGGAACTGCCGAAATACTGCGGGAAGCAGACATGACACCGCCGAGCGCGGCCATCATGCCCGCGAGCATGAAGACGATGAGCCTGATCCGAGGGACGTTGATGCCCGCCCGGCGCGCCGCCTCGTCGTTGCCGCCGACCGCGTACACGTGACGGCCGAACGTCGTCCGCATCGCAATGAACGTCCAGAAGACGTACAGCACAAGCATGATGACGAAGGCGAGCGGAAGACCGAGGCCACCGCGGGCGCGATTGACCCAGGCGACGATCGCAAACATGGCGACCGTGACGGCGGCGACCTTGACCAGCGCGTACCGCGGATTTCCGGTAGCGGCGCCGCGAAGGCGTCTTCTGACCGGTCCGTTCAGTACGACGAGCGCATAAAGAGCGCTCACCACGATGGCGATGATTCAGCTCGCCGTATGCGTAAACCTGTAGCCGTTTAGGTCAAGCACCCACTTGTCGGTGATGTAGATAGGTGACGACCCGACGACCTTGACGACCAGGCCTTCAGCCACCAGCAAACCGGCCAGGGTCGCGACGAACGACGGGACGCCGACGTAGGCCACGATCACGCCCTGGACCAGGCCGTACAGGGCTCCTGCGGCGAGAGCAATCGGAATTGCGACGAGGCCGGAGAGGTGACCGTGTCGTGCGACCACTTCCGCCACGACGACGGACCCGGCGAAACCGCTGACAAAGGCGACCGAGAAATCGATCTCGGCGATCAAGAGCACGAAGACAACGCCCGTAGCGATAGTCGCCAAGGGCACGACTTGCGTGATCAGGTTGCCGAAGTTGGACCCGCTGAGGAAGTTCGAGTTCTTGGAGTCGAAAAAGGCCGCAATGATGATCAGTCCGATGATGACCGGCCAGCTACCGAGCTCGCCCGCGCGGATGTTCTCGATGTTGCGGTGAATGGCGCCCCTGACGAGACCACGAGTCTCGGGTGCTTCCGGGCCCTTCACGACGGTTGCCGGTGCCTCGCCGTTCACACCGTCTCCTCGCCGGTCGCGGCGATTCCGGAGACCTTGACCGGCTTGCCGGCGGTTATCGCGAAGACGATCTTCTCCTGCGTCGTCTTGGCGCGCTCGTAGACGCCGACGTTCCGGCCGAGGCGAAGCACCGTGATCCGATGAGCAACCTCGAAGACGTCGTGGAGGTTGTGGGAGATGATCACGACCGCCAGATTGTGCTCGGCGGCAAGGCGAGCGACGAGCTCGAGCACCTGCGCGGTCTGGGCGACGCCGAGCGCCGCCGTCGGCTCGTCGAGAATGACCAGGCGCGAGTTCCACATCACGGCGCGGGCGACCGCCACCGACTGGCGCTGCCCACCCGAGAGGGAGGCGACCTTCTGGCGGATCGAAGAGAGCGAGGTCACCGCGAGCGATGCCATCGTCTCGGACGTTCGATCCTCCATGACCGGCTCCTTGAGCCGTTGGAACAAGTCGTGCGCCTCGCGGCCGAGGTACATGTTCTGGACGACGTCCAGGTTGTCGCAGAGCGCAAGATCCTGGTAGACGACCTCGATCCCAAGCTTGGCGGCGTCCTTGGGACCGTGGATATGCGCCAGCTTGCCGTCGAAGTAGATCTCGCCCTTGTCGGGCGGGTTGATGCCGGCGACGCCCTTGATCAGCGTCGATGTGCACCGGGCAAAAATATCCTCCGCGACTTATAACACGAAATCCGCTTCGCTGAAAAAGCGCGTAGATCGCTCGGGGATGGGCCGAGTGTGCGGCCCGGTGAGGACAAAGAGAGCGATCTCGGCCCTCTTCGGCCGACATCTCCCGTGACGAAGGAAGCGGCCTTCGCTCGAGTTTCTTGCCTACGTTTCTTCCAGCGGTCGTAGGGCAGGGTAGAGAGCGCGAAAGCGAGCGTAGCCCGACGCGTAGGCCTCCCGCCAGTCGGGATTCGGGTCTATCTGGTCGCGCACGCGGACGCAGGAGGCAACGGCCTCCGCCGCGCCGGCAAAGACTCCGCCCGCGACACCGCCGAGAAGTGCGGCGCCGTAGGCCGCTCCTTCCTCGACCGCCGTCAGCTCGAGCGGCAGCTCGAGCACCGAGGCAACGATCTCGAGCCACAGACGGCTACGCGCGCCGCCGCCCGAGACGCGCGCCGACTCGGGCCTGACCCCGAGCTCGCGCAGAAGCTCGAGCGAGTCGCGCAGTCCGTAGGCAACGCCCTCGAGCACGGCGCGGATGAGAGCACCCCGGTCGTGGACGAGCGAGAGGCCGGTGAAGGCGCCCCGTGCATGCGGATCGGCATGAGGTGTTCGCTCGCCCTGCAAGTAGGGCAGGAAGAGCAGCCCCTCAACGCCGGGTTGCCAGTACGCCGCTTCAGCGGTCAGCTGCTCGTAGCCGGCGCCCGGCGCCACGGTGTCTCGCAACCAGCGCAACGAGCCGGCAGCCGAAAGCATCACCCCCATCGCCTCCCATACGCCCGGTACGGCGTGACAGAAGACATGCACTCGCGCCTCGCGATCGGAGACGTAGCGGTCGAGCGCCGTGAACACGACGCCTGAGGTGCCAAGCACCACCGAGAGCGGCCCCGGCCGCACGACGCCGACGCCCAGCGCCCCGCCCTGTTGATCGCCGGCGCCGGCCGCAACCGGCACTCCCTCCTCGCTGTGACCGGAGACCTCGGGCGACTCGAGCGCCCGCGGCAGCCACTCGCCGGGGATTTCCAGCACCTGGAGTACTTCTTCGCTCCAGGCGCGCCGCGCGACATCGAAAAGCAGCGTGCCCGAGGCGTCGGAGACGTCGATCGCCAGCTCGCCGGTGAGGCGCAGACGAACGTAGTCCTTGGGCAGAAGCACATGTCGGATGCGGGCGTAGGAATCCGGCTCGTGGCGGCGCAACCAGAGCAGCTTGGGCGCGGTGAAGCCCGGTATCGCGCGGTTGCCGGTCAGTTCGATCAGGCGCTCAAGCCCTATCCGCCGCTCGATCTCGGCGCACTCCTCGCCGGTGCGTTGATCGTTCCAGAGAATCGCCGGGCGAATGACGCTGCGCTCTTCGTCGAGGCAGACCAGCCCGTGCATCTGCCCAGAAAGGCCGATACCGACAACCTCGCGCTCGCCTGCGCGCTCACCGCTCAGCGACGCGAGGACGAGCTTGCTCGCCCGCCACCAGTCCTCCGGATCCTGCTCGGCCCAGCCCGGCTTGGGAACCCGTAGCTCGTAACCGGCTTCGGCTCGCGCCACGACCTCGCCGCCGGCGGTGATGGCAATCCCCTTGACGCCGGTCGTTCCGACGTCGAGCCCAACCAGAACCTGCTCCGTCATGAGAGGCGACTACTCGCCCCCCATCGCCGCGTAGACGAGCTCGTAGGCGCGGACGGCGTCCTTGTTGGCCTGCGCCTTGCGCAGTTCGACCTCGTCGATCTTCCCGGCGATCGAGTCGATGAAGCGCCACTGCAACACGCTGCGCCTGACGGCCGCCACCGCGTCTTCGGTGTAGGGATAGAGATCGAAGCCGAGGTGCTCGCCGTTCTCGCCGTAGTGGGCGCGGCGCAGCTCCAGCGCTAGCTCCATTGTCTCGAGGAAGTAGGTCGCGCCGACCATGTTGTCGTCGTCGAAGTCACCCCAGCCGGAGTTGGCGTGCTGGTGCCCGAGCAACCCCTCGGCGGCCAGCAGAGCCGCGTACTCTGGCAGATGCTCGCGGTTCATGATCAGGTGCTGCCAGTCCATGTTCACCTTGATGTTCGAGATGCCCTGGGCTCGCAGGGTGTGAATGACGTGCAGCGTCATGCCCATGTTGCGCATAAAGATCTTCATCGCCGGCTCGGAGTTCTTGTGCTCGAGAAAGAGCGTGATTCCGTGCCGCTTGCAGACCTCCGCCGCCTCGCCGACACCGTCGATGAAACGCTTCCAGGAGTCGGCGTAGGGCGTCTGGAAGGGATAGTTGTAGCCCTCGATCCCCGGCCAGACGATGTAGTTGGCGCCGATCGAGCCGGCGAAGTCCGCTCCGGCGATCGTCCGCTCCAACGCCAGCTTTCGCACCTTGTCGTCGGGCGAGGAGAGCCCGCCGCGCCCGAACACCGGATCCAGATGCAGACCGCTGGCGATGCAGTAGATGCCGTGCCCGGCCAGAGCATCTCGCACTTCGTCCAGGTTCTCTTCCGATAGCTCCTGCGGATAGTGGAACTCGTAGTCATCCATCAGGTCGCCGAGGCCCTCGACGGCGCGCCGCACCTTTGTAGTCGTCGTATCGTCCGTGTGCTCCGGTTGGTAGCCGATCGGGACGAAACGGGTGGCCATATTCCCAAAAGCCCAGATGCCGAGACTCATCTTCATTTCTTCCTCCTTCTAGTCCACCGAGTCGAACGCGATACGAATAGTGAGCGCCGCTGGTCTCTCAGACCGATCGATTTTCTTTCGAATTTTCCTTCCCCCCGCGTGCGAGCATGAACTATGCGCCACGAGAGGATCGACTGCCGGCCCTTTCGCGGGGCTAGCGCCCGGCAGTTTCCCGGCCCCGACGAGAGAGCGCATCGACGGTTACAGCTGCGAGCAAGACCCCGCCCTCCACCATGTACTTGATCTCGGGCGGCTGCGACATCAGGTCGAGGCCGTTGGAGACGCTGCCGATCACGAGCGCACCCAAGAGCGCCGCCCAGATCGAGCCGCGGCCTCCAAACAGGCTCGTGCCACCGATAACCGCCGCAGCGATAGCCTCGAGCAAGAAGGTTCCAGTGCCGGTCTGGGTACTCGCGGCTGTGAGTCGCGAGGTGAAGATCAAGCCGCCGACCGCCGCCATGAAGCCGGCCAGCGTGAAGACCCAAATGCGGATCGCGCTGATGCTGATGCCGGCGCGGCGCGCCGCCTCGATATTCCCGCCGACTGCGTAGATGTAGCGGCCGAATTTCGTGCAGGTGGTTAGCCAGACGAAGAAGATAACCAGGCCGAGTAGAAGCACACCGGCCGTCGGCACGCCCATGTAGCTGTTCAGGTAGCCGACTACTCCAAGCGAGATGGCGGTAACGACCAGCGTGAAGATGATCATTACGGCATGCGGCTGCGCCGTTAGCCCTGCGCGGCGGCGCCGCACCTGCTTGATCAGATTCATGATCGCGTAAGCGACAGCGATTCCGACCCCGAACACCCAGCCCAACCAATTGGGCAGGAACGTGGAGGCGATCTTGCCGATGTGCGGCTCGAAGACGTTGATCGTCCCGTTGGCACCGAGCACGCGCAACTGCACGCCCTGCCAGGCGAGGAAGCCGGCCAGGGTGACCACGAACGCGGGCACGCCGAGGAAGGCGAACCAGGCTCCCTGGAAGGCGCCGATCGCCGCTCCGACCCCGAGCATGGCCAGGATGGCAAGCCACCAGGGCCAGTTGTGGTAGACGACCAGCGACCCGAGCACTGCCGAGGTGAGCCCGGCGATCGAGCCAACCGAGAGGTCGATCTCGCCCAATAGCAGCACGAGCGTGATGCCGATGGCGACCGAGCCGATAGGCGCGATCTGGAGAACGAGATTGGAAAGGTTGCGCGAGTTGACGAAGACCCACGAGGTCTGACTGCCGAAGTAGAGGTAGATGAACACCAGGGCTAGGACGACCGGCAAGGGGCCGATCTCGCCCTGGCGGAGGTGCTGTAGCGCGAGCGTTATCAACGATCGCGGCGACCCGCCCGAATCAGGCTCTTTATTCACCGCCGCGAGGTCGTCGGGCGCATCCTGCGAGGACAGTTGATCGACCGGCGTCATCGCCTCAGTTCCCTTCGCTCGCTTTTAGCGTACGAGCGCCTGTGATCGCCGCGACCACGTCGTCGGGCGTAGCCTCGCCGCGCTTGAACATCGCCGCCCGCCGCCCCAGACGGAGTACCACGATCTGATCGGCGATATCGATTACTTCAGCCAGTTGGTGCGAGATGATGACGACGCCGATCCCCTGCTCGCGCAGCCGAGTAATCAGCGACAGCACCTGTTCGGTCTGAGCGACGCCGAGTGCGGCCGTCGGCTCGTCCAGAAGCAGGACTTTCGAGTCCCACATCACGGCTTTGGAGATGGCAACCGACTGACGTTGGCCGCCGGATAGCGATGCCACCTTCGTCCGCACACTGCCGATCGTAGTCACGCGCAGCGATTCGAGGACGCCGAGTGACCGTGTCTCCATCTCGATCTCCGAGAGCGGCTCAACCACGACCGGTACCAGGCGCCGTACGCGTTCGCGCCCCAGGAACATGTTCTGAACGACGTCGAGGTTGTCGCAGAGAGCGAGATCCTGGTAGACGGTCTCGATACCGAGGCGCGTTGCATCGTGTGGTGAGGTGATCTTCACCTCGTGGCCGTCGAAAATGATCTTTCCTGCATCGGGAGCGTGTGTCCCGGCGATGCACTTGACGAGCGTCGACTTGCCGGCGCCGTTATCGCCGACGAGCGCGACTATCTCGCCCGGACAGACGTCGAAATCGACCTCGGTCAGCGCTTGCACTGCGCCGAAGTGCTTCGAGATCCCGCGTAGCACGAGTATTGGCTGACGGTCCTGAGAGGCGGTGGGGTCGCCGCCGCCTCTCATTTCCTTTGGGTGCTGCTGATTCAGTTTCCAGCCCCCTACTTGCAGATGCTCGTCTTCGGCATGCCGCTGCAGACCTTCGCAACACTGCCGTACTGCGACTTGATCCAACCGTTCTTGACAAGCAGGCTCACGTTGCCCTTGGAGACCGGCACGACCTTCAGCATCACCGACGGCACGTTGACCTGGCCGTTATTTACCTTGGTAGTGATGTTCGTCGGAGTCGTTCCTTTGAGGATCGCTGCCGCAACTTGTGCGGCCGCGGGAGCCTGCAAACGGAAGTCCTTGAACGCCGTCACACCCTGGTAGCCACGGATGACGTTCTGGATGCCCTCAAGCGATGCATCCTGCCCCGTGGTCATGACCTTACCCTGAAGACCCTGCGCCGAGAGCGCGGCGATGATACCGCCGGCCATTCCGTCGTTAGCGGAGACGACGCCGTCCACCTTGTTGTTGAGCTTCGTCAGGATTTGCTCCATTGCGGCCTGAGCCTTGGTCGGATCCCAACCAACGACCCACTGCTCGGCAACCTTGACCTTCGCCTTGGACTTGAACAGAGGGTTGAGCACTGAATGAATGCCCTTATTGACGAGGTGAGCGTTATCGTCGGCAGGCGACCCGTTGATGATCACGAGGCGGGCGCCCTTCTTCGTATGGCCCGCCATCCACTGGGCCTCCGTCTTGCCGACCACGACGCTGTCGAACGAGACGTAATAGGCGAGTGGTGAGGACTTGATCATGCGATCGTAGGCGATCACCTTGACGCCCTGCGCGGCCGCCTTCTTGACGATTACCGCTGCTGCCTTTGCGTCGACAGCCGCGATTACGAGCGCCTTCGCACCCTTGGTCAATTCGGCCTCAGCCTGCTGCTGCTGCTTGGCCGGGTCGTTGAGCGCGTTGACGACGTCAACCTGGACGCCCGGAACCAGCTTCGCCAACGCCTTCTTGAAGACCGGCGCATCGGAGCCTTGCCAACGCGGTGTGACGTTTTCCGGCAATAGGAACGCTACGCGCTGTGCGGCTTTTGCCTTCTTGCTGTTCGCGTTCGTAGTGCCGGTGATTACGAGTGCGACCGTAACTGCCGCAGTCATGACCAGCGCCAGAGCCATCCACTTCCGCGGATGACTGAACTTAGAAATATCCACGAACCCTCCTCCCGATGTGCATTAGTTAATTGGCACAACATACTAAATCCAACGGCTGTAAATCAACCCAACTGTGTGCCGCTCTTTTTTTCGTCGGAATGACCGGCGCAAGCCGGTTGATAGAGGCGAGTATACATCGCCACGGAGGATTCAGTTCCCCGGGGAGCCGACCAGATAGGGGTCGGCGCAAACGGCGCGCAGAGTCAGCGAAGCAGCGCCCCGGACAGCGGCCGCCGCTCCGAGCTCCGAGCGGACGATGGCCAGATCCGAGCAGCGAGCCACGAATGATCTCTCCTCCAGCTCCTTGCGAAGCGGGCCCTCCAGCCATTCAAATAGCGACGCGAAGATACCTCCGAGAACAACGGTATTGGGTGCAAGGAGATTGACCGCGGCGCTACAAGCAAGCCCCAGCGCCTTTCCGGCTTCGGCCAGAGCGTCGAGAGTTTGTTGATCGCCTCGCTCGGCGCTCTCGGCGAGAAGGCGCGCTCCGCCGTCGGGGACACCGATACGCGTTCCCACCTGAGCGTCGAGCCGGGATCTATTCAGAAGCGCTTCTTGACCGACGACCCGCTCGAGGCAGCCACGCGAGCCGCAGGGACATTCGGCGCCGTTGGGATCGATCGACACGTGCCCAAGCTCGCCGCCGAGGCCGCTGCCGGAACGAAGCAACTCGCCGTCGACGACGATCGCCGCGCCCACTCCGATCTCGCCCGAGATGTGGATGAAGTCTCGCCATTCCCGCCCTCGCCCCTGCCAGAGCTCGCCGAGCGCGGCGAGATTCGCCTCGTTTCCGACGGTTACGTAGAGATGGGGTCGCTGCAGTCGGTTCGCCACCTCCGTCCGGAGCGACGTCTTGCCCCAGCCCAGATTGGGCGCCGTCAGAAGCATGCCGCTGTCGGTCTCGATGAGCCCGGGCGCGGCAAGGGTCGCACCAACCGGAATCAACCGTGCGGCTTCGGCCTCGCTCAGAGCGCTCCGGCCGAGCTCGCCGAGCGCATCGAGAACGTCCTTCACCGGTGTGCTGCGGTTTTCGTGAGGCAGGAAGCGCTCGAAGCGCACGCCGCCCGTCAGGTCGAGCACGCAGGCGGCGAGGTAGTCGACGTTGATCTCGAGACCCAGTCCAACGACTGTCTCATCCGAAAGCGCGACCAGCCGCCCGGGACGGCCGACGCCAGCGATCGCCGCTTGACCGCGCTCTGAGAGAAGACCGCGTGCCATCAACTCGCTCACGAGGCTGGAAACCGTCGACTTCGTGAGTCCGACGGCCTCGGCGATGTTCGCGCGAGACAGGGGTCCCTTTTCCATAACCTCGCGCAGCACGACGCGCAGGTTCTGCCGGCGGATGCTTTGCTGCCCGGCAGACCCTAGGCGGTTCGAGGCGACTGCTCGTGATTCCGGCTGTCTCTCCTCGTGCGATGGGTAATGCGGGGTCAACTCCGGCTCCTACCTCCAGTGGTCGCAGTTATCAGGAAGAGAACGAGCGCGGCCGCTCTCGTCTACTCACGAATTTGGCAAGCCATCATACTAATTGGCGCGATTTCGTATCCCAACGTCTCTCAACCAACGCCAGGAGTTCCAAGCTCGCCTTCTGGTTTCCTCCGGCGGCTAGTACGAGCGAGAGTCGCGGAGTTTCAGTCGTTCGCACTGCGCTTTTCGAAGCGCACTACTAGCCGGTCGATGCGCGAGCCCTCGACTTCGAGCACCTCGAAGTGCAAGCCGTCATGCTCGACGACATCGCCCGGGACGGCCGCATGGCCGAGCTGACCGAAGACGAATCCGGCCAGGGTGTGGTAGTCCTCGACCGGCAGATCGGTACTGAACTGCTCGTTGAAGTCGTCGATCGAGTAGGTGCCGTCGACGTGGATGGTGTCCTCGGTTATCCGCTCTACCGATTCGTCGGGCAGATCGAACTCGTCTTCGATCTCGCCCACGATCTCCTCGAGCAGGTCTTCCAGCGTGGCGATGCCCTCCATGCCGCCGTACTCGTCAACGACGATCGCCATGTGCTGACCGGTACGGCGGAAGTCGGCGAGGAGCGCGGCCAGGTCCTTCGTCTCGGGCACCAGGTGCGGCTCGCGCAGTAGTTCCTCGATATTCACCCGCTCGATGCCAACCTCGATCATCTGTGAGAAGAGGTCACGCACGTGCAGGATGCCGACGATGTTCTCAA
>Ga0207932_1000560_pt1 | contig 12576 bp, 10 predicted proteins | sample NGESurdeep092012_FD_184480 | JGI IMG/M metagenome (GOLD analysis project Ga0207932, IMG submission 184480) | Arctic peat soil microbial communities from Barrow, Alaska - NGEE Surface sample 415-2 deep-092012 (SPAdes) | ecosystem: Environmental > Terrestrial > Soil > Wetlands > Peat ...
TTTATTACCAAAATTAATAATCATAGTAAGCGGACTGTTTTTTACAGCGCTGCTTTTTTATATCATTTTGCAACCGGCCATCACCCGCAGAAAAATAGCATGGTCAATTAAAATACATCCTGAAGTAAAAAGGATTACTATTGATATTCCCCTTTATAATAAAATTGCCATTGCACTTGATTTTACTGATAATGACAAAAAATTGATAAGTCATGCAATAGGACAGGGTAATCACGATACTGAATATATACTTGTGCACGTTGTTGAAAGCGCTTCAGCCATATTATGGGGAAGCCAAAGCAATGATTATGAAACACAAAAAGATCAAAATCAATTAGACGATTATGTGAAGCAATTGAAAGAAAATAATTTCAATGCAAAAGGAATGCTGGGATATAGGAATCGTGCAAAAGAAATTGTAAGGCTTGTAAAAGAAAGTGAAGCCGACATGCTGGTTGTTGGCGCCCACGGGCATACGGGTATTAAGGATTTGATTTATGGAGAAACGGTAAATACCGTGAGGCATGAACTTCAGATTCCAATATTGATGGTGAGTTTGAAAGATGAAAAAGTTTCCTGATATTTTTTAAATAAGAAAATAATTTAGTTTTTTATAACAACTCCTTCTTTCAGTTTTTGCACTTCATCTGCAATTTTATTATTCCATTCCAATTGTTTTTTTACATCCAGGCTATGACGGGTTTCTCTGTCGTATTGCTCCTGCATCGCTGTATTTTCTTTATATACTTTATCGAAAATAGAAGTAAGCAAGGTGTTATAATTTTGTTTTGTAAAATGGGCATTGCGAATCGCAGCAATAAATTTTTGGGACCCAATTCTTGTGATATCAAAATGATGCTGCTCATGCAGTAAATGATAATCTGAATTAATTTGTGGTTTTTTCCAGGAATCGTTTTTGGTAAAGAAAGTATACACCCCGATGTTGAGATAAATGTTTCTGCCATCAAAGTCCATTTGTGAGTCAAAGGCAAAACCGGATGCAGTAATGGCTCCGGCAAAATAATTCTCTTCAGGCTTGCCTTTAAAATCGGACCACCTGAGCTTGTGGTCAAAATTATAAAAAATCGTATCACTTTCTGGCGTAGCCTTTTTATTTTCCATAAAGGCATGTACAAATACTTTCTGTGAAAAGCATTGAAGTGAAATCGAAAAAACTACCAACAAAAGAAAAGTGATTTTATAACGGATCATTTGAATGTAAATATGATACAATAATGATGACATAAGCCGAAATAAAAAGTTAAAACCTTGTGGTTAAAACTATGATTATTTAAAGGAGATTATCATGGCCATGTAATGCCCCTGAATTTAATATCTTAAAATAAAATACAATAACTGGCGTTATTACTTTTCCGAATTTCAATGATTTGAAAAATAAACTAAATTGTGGCATTATTTTTTAAAAAAACGACTGAAAATTCAATATGGATCCATTATCAGCAACTATCCCCTATCTTGAAAACTCGTCAGAGTTCTTATATAGTTTAACTGATAGCAACTTTTGCCTATTGAACGCTAACCGATTATTTCAAAAACAATTTGAGGTAGAAAACGAGAACTGGAAAGGTCGTCCTTTTACTGAAGTTGTACAAACTCCCCAAATAGAAAAATTCATTGAGGCATGCGATGAATTTATCAACAATCCCGGCAAATCCATTTGCCTGGAAATGCAGACTACCAAAACTTTACAGGAAACATGGATTCGCTGGGAAGGAAGTGCTATCATCAATAAAAAAAAACAGGTAGAAGGCATTCATTTTTTAGGCACTGATATAACCAAACAAAAAAAAACTGAACAGGAATTATTACAACAAACTATTTTGCTTGACAATATTTCGGATGTGATCATTTCTGCAGATCATAATTTCTGTATTAAGAACTGGAATCTTAAGGCAGAGATGATGTTTAATTTTAAATTTAAACATGGCAGTAATAACCCATCACATGAAATTAGTAAAGTGACTTTTGTAAATGATTCTGAAACTAATTTTAAAACATTGCTCAATAGTAAAGGTTTTTGGAATGGAGAAATTTTAATAGATAAAAAAGATGGCACAAAATTTCTTCTTTCAACAAAAGCGAATGCCATAAAAAATAAAACCGGCCAGGTAACTGGCTTTGTAACAGTAAGCAGGGATATAACCAAGCAAAATGAAGTAAAATCCAAACCCGGTTTTGAAGAAACAAAATCACATTCTGATTTAATAAATGAGCAACCTCCTGCATCAGGAAAGTCGATTGAAATTACAGATGTACTGCATGCAAAACAGGCCCTTGAAAAAAGTAATGAGCTTTTTGAATACGCTGGCAGGGCAACCCGCGATGTTATCTGGGACTGGAATCTCCAGGAAAATAAAATAATGAGAACCAGTGGATATAAAAGTCTCTTCGGTTATGAAATATCTGATCTTTATGAGTATCACCAATATGAAAAAATTCATTCGAATGATATAAACAATGTAATTCAAAGTATAGAAGAATCACTTAACAGCGATGACTCGCTCTGGCAAAAAGAATACAAATATTTATGTGCAGACGGCTCTTATAAAATCGTACTTGACCAGGCATATATTATAAGGGACAAAAATGGAAAAGCAATACGCGTAATAGGCTCCATGCAGGATATAACTGAAGAACGCAAGTTGCAGGAGCAGGTATTAATTACAGAAATACAAAAAAAGAAGGATGTAGTTACTGCCGTAATTGATGCCCAGGAAAAAGAAAGAAATGAACTTTCTGCAGCATTGCATGATAATGTAAACCAATTACTCGCTGCTTCAATATTGTATTTAAAAACGGCACAAAAGCAAAAGGTGATTGATGGAACCTTTGTAGGCCATAGTATTGATTATGTTCAAAAAGCGATTGATGAATTGCGCAACATTAGCCATAACCTTACTCCGTCTGACCTAAAGCTAAATGGGCTTGGCGCTGCATTGAAGGTATTATCAGAGAAATTACATATACCCAAAACCTTTGAGGTAAAGCTGACACTTGGGGAAATAAATGAACAAAAATTAACCCAATCTTTCAAGCTTGCAGTTTATCGTATGGTTCAGGAAAAAATAAATAATATTCTTAAACATGCCAATGCAAATAAAGTAACTATTCACTTGAGGGAAACAGATAATACGCTTTTACTAACGGTTAAGGATAATGGTAAAGGATTTGACCGTTTAAAAATAAAAAAAGGTTTAGGAATAACAAATATTTATAATCGCGCAGAAAACCTTGGTGGTTCTGCAGAAATAATATCTTCACCGGGAAATGGCTGTACATGGCATGTAAAAGTGCCTCTAAATTAAATACTCCCAATTATATAGTTTGATAGAAAATTTCAAACATGATACTTCAAAAATTAGACTAGGTTTTTTTAAGAAACCGGTTTGCACTTTCAATAATCAGTTCAATTGGCATTTCCTGCATACATTTAAAATGACCTAACGGACATTTTTCATAACCGATTTTACTACATGGCCTGCACCATAATTTATTTACCTGGAACAGTTCGTATTGTGTTTGGTAAGGATACATTCCAAACGATGGAACAGTATTGCCCCAAACAGAAAGCACCATTTTCTTGAATGCTGCCGCAATATGCATCAGGCCTGTATCATGACTTATTACCAGTTTGGATTTTGAGATGATGTCTGCAGATTCGTTGAGGGAAAATTTTCCACATGCATTATATATTTTCACTGGATCTATTTCTGAAATCTCGATTCCATTTGAATAATCTTCTTTTCCTCCCAATAAAATAATAGGGTAATCAATTGAAATACATATTTTCTTTAATTTATCTACAGGCAATTTTTTTGTAAAATGTGCCGCTCCTATTGCAATTGAAATATAGCCCTGCGAATGAGAGAAAGGAATATCCTTATCATTTATCGTATCTTTTTCAGGAATAAAATAATCAAGTCCAAGGCCATCATTAACAACACCAAGTTTTTCTACCGTTTCCATATACCTGTCAACAATATGTTTCTCCGGCATCAGGTTGATTTTAAAACTCGTGTATATCCATTTTTGTGTATTTAACTTGTTGAAAGAATTAAATGGAACACCTTTCAGGGCTTGCTTAATTCTAAGAGTTCTCAGATTATTATGCAGGTCAATTACGTAATCAAACTTTTCATCTTTAAGAATATCTATCGTATCGAGAAAAACTTCATCAAGAATAAGCACTTTGCTTAAGTAAGGATTTGATTCAACAATGCCTGCAAATTTTTTCTTTGTGAGAAAATATATTTCTGCTGCAGGATATTTTTTTCGCAGACAGCGTATAACCGGTGTAGTTAGTACAATATCGCCTATCGAAGAAAAACGAATAATCAGAAATTTCATTTATAACACGAATTTAGAGCACGAATTACACGAATTCTTTGTTACCTGTAAACTTGTCAACTTAACAACATTTCAACTTATCAACTCTTCACAAATTACATTTCAACATAATTGAGTTCTTTATGAAATGTTTCTTCTGTAAGAATGGTAGCAATAACACTTATTATCATCACTATGATTCCGGTTAATAACCCACTAAAGGAAAATGTAAAAAAATGCTGCAATCCATTGAACAATAAAAGCATTAATGGTAATGCCCCGCGAACCATATTAGGAATAGTTGTGGCTGCAGTAGCACGAAGATTGGTTCCAAATTGTTCAGCGCCCATAGTCACAAATATTGCCCAGAAACCCGTTGCCAGTCCCAACCCTGCCGAAATCCAATACATTGAATTAGCGGTACTATTTTTTGTTTGCGTAAAATACAATGCAATCATAACAGTGGTCAATGCATAAAAAATATAGAGTGCTTTTTTCCTGCTTTTCAAAAGCTGGCTGAGTACTCCGGCCAACACATCACCAACAGAAATGGCAATGTAGGCGTACATAGTGGCTTTACCGGGATTCACTTCTTCTGAAATTCCGAAACTCTTCGCGAATTTATTAGAAAAGGCAATAAGAATGCCTATTACGAACCAGGTAGGAAGGCCCAATAAAATACTGAACGCATATTTTTTAAATCTTTTTTTATTATTAAAAAACATCAGGAAATTTCCTTTTGAAACGGAGCGTTCCATTGATTTATACATGCCCGATTCAAATACGCTCACACGTAATAAAAGTAAAAGAAACCCCAGTCCACCGCCAATAAAATAACATATTCTCCAATCGTAATTGCGTGAAATAAAATAAGCGACTATGGCCCCCGTTAGTCCTATTCCTGCAACCACTGATGTACCCATTCCTCTTTGTTCCTTTTTTAAAAGCTCAGATACCAATGTAATACCGGCGCCAAGTTCTCCTGCAAGTCCTATGCCTGCAATGAACCTGGCAATTACATATTGGGGAACTGTTTGCACAAAACCATTTGCAATATTGGCCAACGAATAAATAATTATGGAACCAAAGAGTACTTTTAATCTTCCTTTTTTATCGCCCATAATTCCCCAAATAATGCCGCCGATCAAAAGGCCCACCATTTGAATACCAATTATTAATTCGCCTTTTTTATCTATATCCGTAACGCTTAAGCCTAGTGAACGCAGGCTTGGAATGCGTACGATATTAAATAGTAGCAGGTCATATATATCAACAAAATATCCCAACGCCGCAACAATTACCGGAAGGGAAAAAACTGCAATGTGTTTCTTGGTCATATGGCTGATCAACTATTTGACTGATTATTTTCTTTATTTTTCTTAAAGCCAAAAACTTTCCAAAGAACCGGTAAAGTTGTAACCACAATAATTCCTATTACAATTACCTCAAGATGTTCTTTTAAATCGAAGCCAAACTCGCGCATAATTATTGTTTGCAGGAAATGTCCTGAGACTAACATGCTGCCCACCCAAAGCACGGAGCCGGTTATGTTATAATAAACAAATTTTTTCCAGTCCATTAAAACAATCCCGGCAACAATGGGTGCAAACGTGCGAACGAAAGGAACAAACCTGGCCAGAACAATAGCACTGCCACCATTCTTTTCATAAAATTCATGAGCCTGTATCAAATATTTTTTCTTAAAAAAGAAGGTGTCTTTTCTTTCAAATAAAAAGGGGCCGCTTTTTCTTCCAAACCAGTACCCAACAAGGTTTCCAAGAATTCCTGCAATAGATATCAAAATCCATAAAATACCAAGGTCAGCCCATTGATTATGGGTTGTAAACAAGGCAGCGCCAATAACTTTATCACTAAAAATTCCGGTAACAAAAAGCAAAGCATCACCAGGCAAGAAGAAGCCGGCAAACAATCCTGTTTCTGCAAAAACAATAAAAAGTATCATCCATAACCCTCCATGCTCAATATAAAATTGAGGGTTAATTAAGTCCTTTATGCTTATTCCTAAAATGTTTAATAATTGCACTTATAATAATTTAAATTTTTAATTAGCAAGTTCGCCTTCCCATTTACTCACCGCAGAAGTTGCCAAAGCATTTCCCAATACATTCGTCATCGTACGGAACATATCGCAAAAGTGATCAATTGGCAATATTAAAGCAATTCCTTCAGGTGGAATATTAAACATGCTACAGGTTGCCAGAACCACCACCAAAGAAGCTCTTGGCACACCTGCAATTCCCTTGCTGGTAAGCATCAGCACAAGCAGCATGGAAAGTTGTGTTCCAATATCCATATGAATTCCATAAGCCTGGGCTATTGCAATACTTGCAAATGTCATATACATCATACTACCATCAAGATTAAAACTATAACCAAGTGGTAATACAAATGCAACAATTTTTTCCGGGCATCCAAAGCGTTCAAGCTCTTCCGTTAGTTTTGGAAAAACTGCTTCACTACTGGTTGTACTGAAAGCAATTAACAATGGCTGTGCAATGCGTCTGAGCAATGAAGGAATCCTGTTCCTTAGAATTAAATAGCCAACAAAAATCAATATGCCCCAAAGAATAAAAATACCAATTACAAAGAAGAAAAGATACTTTCCGTAAAAGCTAAAAATTGCTAGTCCCTTTACTGCAATAACAGCAGATATTGCACCAAAAACTCCCAAAGGAGCAAATTTCATAACATAGTCAACCATTTTTAAAATGATGTGTGAAACCCCTTCCAGCGCTTTGATTACAGGTTTTACATAATCTCCAATTGCAGTTGCGGCCACACCAAAAAAAACACTAAAAATAACGATCTGCAAAATCTCATTGGAAGCCATTGATTCGAAAATACTTTTTGGAAAAACATGTTCTACAAAATTCGATAAGGAAAACTGGTGTGTATTTGTCATTAAGTCTTTGGCACCGCCGACATCGGCTATATTAAGATTCATTCCAACGCCCGGCTTAAAATAATTAACAAGTACCAGTCCTATCAACAGACTTACTAATGATGCAGAGATGAACCACAAAAGACCTTTACCTCCAATGCGCCCCACGGTTTTTAAATCTCCCAATTTTGCGATACCAACTACCAGAGTGGAAAACACAAGTGGCGCAATGATCATTTGCACCAATCTTAAAAAAATAGTAGTAAGCAGGTTCATGTCAACAGAAAAAGAAACTATAAAAGCCGGAGATGATTTTTCATGAACAATATATCCAAGCAACACGCCAACGACCATTGCTATAACTATATAAACCGTTAGCCTGTTTTTATTAACAGCGACAGATTGCATACAAGTAAAATTAGTTTTGCAATATTAATATTAAAAAGTGTTATCAATTGTTAGCTTTAAAAAATGTAGCGACCTTGACTGTTTTAAAATTAATTCACTACTTTTCCACTCTATTGATAACCAAAATCTATATTCATTAATATGAGTTTATTTATTACGAAGCCTGTGAGCAGCCTGATGGTTGAAGCAAGTGATTCAGGTAATACATTGAAAAGAACATTAGGCCCATTAAATTTAATTGCCCTTGGAATTGGCGCCATAATTGGCGCAGGGTTATTCGTAAGAACCGCTGCTGCAGCAGCTCAGAATGCTGGCCCATCTGTTACAATTGGTTTTATAGTAGCGTCACTTGGTTGTGCTTTTGCAGGACTGTGTTATGCAGAATTTGCGTCTATGATACCGATAGCAGGCAGTGCCTATACATATTCTTATGCAACCATGGGAGAGTTTGTTGCTTGGATTATTGGCTGGGATTTAATTCTTGAATATGGTGTAGGAGCAGCAACTGTCGCCATTGCATGGAGTGAATATTTTAATAAACTAATTGAAATATTTGGCCTGCATGTTCCTTTTGAATGGTGTCATTCGCCTTTTGAAAAATTACATGATGCATCAGGACATATTATTGCACATGGCATTATGAACTTACCTGCTTTATTTATAATTATTGTGCTTACATTATTATTGATAAGAGGCATGCAGGAATCTGCTTTGGTAAATTCAATTATTGTTATCTTAAAAGTAGCGATTGTAGTTGTTGTAATTATTATGGGATGGCAATTTATCAAACCCATCAATCATACTCCTTTTATTCCTGCTGCATCCACTTACGTTGATTCCGAAGGAGTATCTCATCATTTCGGTGGTATCATGGGAATTTTAGGAGCTGCGGGAGTCGTCTTCTTCGCCTTCATTGGTTTTGATGCGGTATCTACTGCAGCGCAGGAAACAAAGAACCCGAAACGGGATATGCCTATTGGTATCCTGGGATCGTTGGTAATTTGTACCATCTTATATATTCTCTTCTCTTACGTGCTTACCGGTGTAGCATCTGTTCATGATTTCAGAACACAGGGTAAAGAAGCATCTGTAGCTTATGCAATTGAACATATGAGCGGCTCAATGATTGGAGGAATATGGGTACCCACTTATAAATGGTTAAGCAATTTGGTATCCGTCGCTATTCTTGCAGGTTTTTCTTCAGTAATACTGGTAATGCTTATGGGACAGTCAAGAGTATTTTATTCTATGAGTAAAGATGGCCTTGTTCCCAAAGTGTTTTCTGATGTTCATAAAAAATTTAAAACCCCTTACAAGTCAAACCTTATCTTCCTTGTTTTTGTTGGTTTGTTTGCATCTTTTATTCCTGGTGATATCGTTGGAGACATGACGAGTATAGGAACTTTATTTGCCTTTATGCTTGTATGTGCAGGCGTTTGGATTATGAGAGTGAAACATCCTGAAATGGAAAGGGGATTCAGAGTCCCTAAAGTTAAATTCGTTTCCATTGCCGGTATCGTTGTTTGTGGTGCAATGATTTTCGGATTAGGATGGACAAACTGGGCAAGGCTTATCGTATGGCTGCTCATCGGATTTATTATTTATTTCGGTTACAGCCGACATAACAGCAGGCTGAGAAATCCCGGAAAATACCCTCCTGACGGGCCTCACGAAATACCTGAAGAAATTCCACCACTAATTTAATTTATAGAAATACTTGAAACCCGCTTTATATTTAAAGCGGGTTTTTTATGTACTCTCATATATTTTTTTATGAACATTACTTAAACAAAAAAAACATTCAATCAGGTTTACAAACGGCAAGGCATACCCGAAATTTTTTCTTCAAGAAAAAATAGAATTTTTGAAATAAAACCTTATAGTTAAATAAATCTGAACCAGGATTTTTTTACGATAACTTAATTACAAACATTTTAATCTTTTCCAGCCTCATTGGCTTCTGGCCAGTACATAGGGAAAATAAATTCAGGCAGATATTTTTTTACTCAATTGGTATGCGTTTTGCATTTTCCGCAAGCCACATTTCAAATGATTTCAATTCAGGATTAAGCTCCTTTGTATATTTTACATTGCGAATACTATTACATACTTCGTCAAAATCACGGTAAAACTGGAACATATTGCCTAAGTCATCTGCCCCGGGAAAACCAAAGCCACGGTATTGTTCAGGTGTAATTTCATTATAGGAAACTTCCTCACCTAAGGCTTTTGACATTGCCTTTGCCATATCAGAACAAGTGAGTTGATCACCGGAAATACCTATTCTTTTACCAATTAACTCTTCCCCTTTTTTAAATATTCCATAAGCACATTTGCCAATATCAGCAGCAGCAATGCCAGCCATTTTTTTATCGCCCATCGGGAATGTTATTGACAGTTTACCATCTGCGCCTCTCTTTGGCCCCATGCCAAAATAAATCAGGTTATCCCAATAATAAGAAGCTAACATAAAAGTAACCGGCACACCTGCATCTATAAAATATTGATCAGATTCACCTTTACCATCAAAATGCGGAACTTTATATTTTCCATGCAGGGTTGGCATGCTGTTGTCATCAAGTGGAACGTACTTTCTTACATCTTCAAGAGTTGACCAAATGACATGTTTCAAACCGGCTTCTTTGGCTGCTGCGGCCATATTTTTTGCTTCGGCCGTTTCTTTTTCAGCAGAATAATGGTTCCAGAAAAAGGTAACAAAATAAGCACCGTATGCTCCTTCTAAAACCCTTTTCATACTCTCCATATCATCAACATCACCGGCTACTACTTCGGCTCCCATTTTAGTAAGTTCTTTTGCCTTGTCCGAATAGGGATCTCTTGTTACAGCACGAACAGCAAATTCACTGTTAGCATCGTTAAGAATCGCACGGGCTAATCCGCCACCCTGTGCACCGGTTGCACCGAAGATTACAATAATTTTTTTCTGAGTCATATATTTATTTTTTAAATTTCTTTCTAAGTTAAGCAAATTATAGCCATACATTAAATTTTTCCGGTAGAGTTTTAACTCTTCAAAAATCAGCAAGATCCATGATCACATATGCACGAAACGCGATATCTTTTTAATGAATTTCCTTTCTTCATCCTTTAAAAAAATATAACAGGAAATATTTCTAAAATTTTATTGACTGCAAAAATTTTACACCAACTAAAATCCCCCATACCCATCAAATCTTGGATTGACATAGTTGTTCAACTTGCTTCCGAAACGGTAACTGATACCTAAAGCTGAATTGAAATTAAAAGTGGACCCCAATTGCCTGCTCCGGCTCAAAACGTCCACCGCTGAAACATCGCCTTTTACAAGATTTAGCTGATCGTGTACAAAACTTCCGGAAGAATAAATATTGAATGACAATCCACCTGCAATTCTTGCGTCAAGGTTTAATACAATTGAAACATGATTGAGTTCTAAATCTTTGAAATAACTATGGTAATACAATCCACTATTAAAGGTGCCCCATTTTTGATTGAGTGTAATCGCGGCCGAAAAAACTTGTCCGTAAAGAGTTTCTTTTAATTTATTAAATATGGTGGTATCGTAATAACTGTTGTTCGTTACATCAATGCCATAGCGAATTACAAAAAACTTGTTATTGACATCCCTGTAATTAAAAATATTATATTCCATAGCAGGGTTCAAAGAAAATTTTCTTTTGAAATTTGAAAAAGTATTATTGCTGAAACTTGCCCTGTATCCATAACTCCAATGCCTTGATATAGTTTTTACAAGGCTATGATAGAATCCATAATTACTGTTTTTTACTACATATTTGGTAACAACGCCCGTATCTTCATATTGATAGATTGATTTTTGTTCACTTCTGTAAACATTAAAATTAAGTTTTATCTTATTGGTGGTTCTGTTGGCAGAAAAGCTGGTATTAAGGTTATTGCTTGTATATGTTTTATCATAATTAAAATTTCCATTTAAATTTAGATTAAAAACCCAGTAATTCCATTTGTCTGTAGTGGATGATAACGATTCTAAACTATCATTTCCGGAGTTCATAGAAATATGTACGTCAGGCGCATAATCTGTTTTGGCGATTAAAGGTGCCAGGCCAAGCATGAGGTATTGTGTCAGTAGTTTTCGTTTCTCGTCATTGGTAGCAGAAGCGCCGGATGTGAATTTTAATGTATCAATATAATTTTCAAAATTATTTTGTCCATAAAATATCATCTGATATTGTCTACCACCGCCGCCGGACTGTTGCGATGTAACAAGTACGTCTACATTTGCTGCTACATGATCACGTAAAAAATCAACAACTTTTATTTCGGAGCGAAAATAATTCTGATCACAAAAAGTTCTGCTGCAATCAATAAACACTTTTAGTTTTTGCTTACCATTAGCCTGCGCAAAACAAATAGATACATTTAATATAATAGAAATAAGCAGGAAAGTTTTTCTCATTTTTTCGTTTAACGTGAATCATCAATACTACTGAAATATTTCAATCGAATTTCAATTTTATATTTTTCTTTGCATTGACTTTTATCTGATCCGGCATTATCAACATCTGTGGAAAAATATGCATCAACTCTTTTCGTATTTGTTAGTAGCATCACCAACAAAATCTGATTTTTATTAGATTTAAAATAATCAAAAATCATGAGCGATAAAGAATACTTTTCTCATTGATATGAAATAGCAGCTAACCTTAACCGTGAGTTTCCATTACCAGTGTCACTAAGGATAATACGCAGGGTTGCCAACCTTTTAAAGGTTGGCAACCCTATAATCCCGTGGCGATTTGAAATGCATTCATTCCTTATAATCCTTTTTTTTGAAAAATAATTGAAATAAAAATTCTTTTCAATATGGCACAAGCGGGTGCAGCTTTGCGCTAATGGGGGCCGACAGAAAACAAATGTTCTCCACCAATGAGAAAAAG
>Ga0207932_1000561_pt1 | contig 12570 bp, 8 predicted proteins | sample NGESurdeep092012_FD_184480 | JGI IMG/M metagenome (GOLD analysis project Ga0207932, IMG submission 184480) | Arctic peat soil microbial communities from Barrow, Alaska - NGEE Surface sample 415-2 deep-092012 (SPAdes) | ecosystem: Environmental > Terrestrial > Soil > Wetlands > Peat ...
GGATCGGCGAGGGCGCGCCAATCCTCCGGAATCGTGCGTTCCCGCATCGCACGCCGCACGACGCCGAACAGCAGCGCGCCCGCCAGCAGGTGCAAGAGGAGGTTGGCCAGCCGATAGCCGATGGCCTTGTTCGGTCCGTCGGGATCCGGCCGCTGGTCCACGCCGAGCGCGCGGTTCGCCGCGAAGTTGGCGGCGAGCGTCGCCATGACGAGTGGGCGGCCGGCCGTTGGTGATCCCGGCAACGACTTCCACTCCGAGCTTGCACCGATGGTCCCCTCGTCGTCAATCACGAATGGCGCGTCGAGCGCGGGCACGTACGCGAGCACGGTCGCGACGGCCAGTGCGAGGACGATCCACCTGTTCGCGCGCGGGAGGACGGGCAGCCCCGAGCGCTCGATGTCGGCCGGCTGCCGATGACGTTGCGAGGCGCGACGTTGCTGGCGTGAAGTCATCGAGGCGAGCTTGCCATAACGCCTACAGCAGCGGTCTCGGAAACAGCCCCTCTCCTTTGGTGACGCGCCAGCCGCCTGCGTCGAGGGACTCTACGTCGCCGAAGAGGACTTCGGGTGCCTTGTCCGGCGCGCCGAGCTGGCTCCAGAGCGCCTCCGCCTTGCCCGGCATGAACGGCGCGAGATAGGCCGCCTGGCGCGCCAGCGAGCGCGTGAGCGCCGCGAGTGTCTCCTCGAGCTTCGCGCGATTGGCGGGATCCTTCGCGAGCACCCACGGCTGCGTCTGCTGGATGTGCTGGTTGGCGCGTTCGGTGAGCCGCCCGACGCACGCGAGCGCCTCGTGGCAGAGATAGCCGCGCGATCCGTCCATGGCGGAGCGGGCGCCGGCGAGGTCGGCGGAGTCGAGTGCATCCAGCTCGATGCGCGCGTTCGAATCCGGGACGACGCCGGCACAGTACTTCTCGACCATCGCGATGACGCGACTCGCGAGGTTGCCGAGCCCGTTCGCCAGTTCGGACGTGTAGACGGCGTCGAAGCGTTCGAGCGAAAACGAGCCGTCGCCGTCGAAGGGAATCTCCCGGAGCAGGAAATAGCGGAACGCGTCGGGCCCGAATCGCCCGATCGTGTCGTCGAGGTCGATCTTCACGCCGGCACTCTTCGAAAAACGCTCACCGCCGAACGAGATGAACCCGTGCGCCCATACGCGCTCGGGCAGTGGCAGCTCCGCCGCCTGCAGCATCGCGGGCCAGATCACGCAGTGCAGGCGCGTGATGTCCTTGCCGATCACGTGAAGCTGCGCGGGCCACCGGTCATGCCATTCCTTGCCCGGATAGCCGGTTGCGGTCAGGTAATTCGGCAGCGCGTCGAACCACACCCACGTGCCCTGCTGCTCGCCGTTCGCGCTCTCGATGGGAAAGGGAATCGCCCAGTCGAGCTTCGAGCGTGTGATCGAGATGTCCTCGAGTCCCTGCGCGAGCAGGCCGAGGATTTCGTTGCGGCGCGACTCGGGCTGAATGAAATCCGGGCGCTCCGAAAGAAGCCGCTCGAGAAAGGGCTGGTATTTCGTGAGCCGGAAGAACCAGTTGCGTTCCTGCGTCCACTGCAGCTCCCGCGTGGGATGCAGGACGCACTTTCCGTCCACGATCTCGTCGACGCGCTTGAACTGCTCGCAGCCGACGCAGTACCACCCTTCGTAGGTCTTCTCGTAGAAATCGTCGGGCGACGATTCGTGGATGCGCTTGATGAGCGCGCGCACGCCGCTCTTGTGCGCGGGGTCGGTCGTGCGGATGAACTGGTCGTACGAAATGCCGAGCCGGTCCCACGTGCCGCGAAAGCGCTCGGCGACGCGATCGACGAAAGCCTGCGGCTCGATGCCCTGCGCGGCCGCGGTCTGCGCGACCTTCTGGCCGTGCTCATCCATGCCGATGAGGAAGTGCACGGGACGCCCGAGCTGGCGCTGGAACCGCGCGATGGCATCCGCGCCGATCTTCTCGAGTGCGTGCCCGAAGTGCGGATCACCATTGGCGTAGTCGATCGCGGTCGTGATGTAGAATTTTTCTTTCAGATTGGCCACGTCAGCTCCCGGCCGGCGGTGCGGGAGGGGCCGGCGGCGCGTCCGGCGGCCCCTCCGGCGCCCCGCCCGGTCCACTCGGCGTTCCGCCTGCGCCGCCGCCCTCGCGGCCCCTGCGGCCGCCACGGCGCCCACGACGGCGGCGACGTCGGCCGCCACCCTCGCCCACTTCGCCACCCTGTTGCTGCGCCGGCGGCGCAGGCTGGGGCGACTGGGGCGCCTGCCTCTCCTGCGGCTGCTGCGATACCTGCGGCTGGGGCGCCGACATCGCTTCCGGCTTCCGGCTTTCCGGCTTCCGGCTTTCCGGCTTCCGGCTTGCCTCCGGATACGTGCGCGTCTCCGCGCCCCGCGGCGGCTCGACGGCATAATTCTCGGTCGTCGCCTCATCCTCGAACTCGGATGCGTCGTCGCTGGTCGCAAGATCCGACGCGGCCGCGACCGGCTCGCCGCCGAGTTCGTGGTTGAGCTGGGCGAGCGGCACCACGCGCACTTCGCCGGTCGCGCCGCGCAGCGTCACCTGTTCGCGGAAAATGTCGTTCGAGACGATCTTCTCCTCGCCCGCGAGCGTGACGACGATCTTCCCCTCTTTCGGAAAGCGCTTGCGCTGTTTCACGTAGAACTCGTGCTCGTAGCGCAGGCAGCACATCAGGCGGCCGCACGATCCGGAGATCTGCGAGGGATTCAGCGTGGAGAGCCGCTGATCCTTTGCGACGCTCGACTTCACGGGCCGCAGTTCCGGGAGCCAGCTCGCGCTGCAGAACTGGCGGGCGCAGCGGCCGATGCCGTCGAGACGCTTTGCCTCGTCGCGCACGCCGATATGCCACATCTGCACGCGCGTGCCGAACAGTCCCTCGAGCTGGCGCACGAGCTGCCGGAAATCCACGCGCTTTTCGGCGGTGAAGTAGATCGTGAGTTTCTTGCGGTCCCACTGCCACTCGGTATCGGACACCTTCATCTCGAGTGCCTGCGCGCGGACCTTCTCGATCGCGCGGCGCCGCACGTTGTCCTCGTCGGATCGCAGCAGCGCGCCTTTCGCGATATCCTCCGCGGTCGCGGCACGGAGCGCCGGCCTGAGTTGATCCGGCGAGGCCTTTCCGTGCGTCGTGCCGGCCTTCCGGATGGCGGCGAGCTCGCCGGTCGCGTTCACGACGCCCAGGTCCTCGCCGCGGTCGGCATCGACGATCACGTGCGCGTGCAGCGCCGGTGGATCGGGAAAGCTCCACGTGAAGAACTCGCGCCGGTTCCCCTTGAACGTCACCTCGATCAGGTGCGTCGCCGGCGGCGCCGCCGGCGCGGCGGTCGTGCCGTGGTCCGTCATTCCTCGAACTGTCCCATGCGCAGGTATTTTTCACGGCGGCGGCGCACGAGCTTATCGGGCTTCAGGCGGCGCAGTTCGTCGAGGTTGCGCAGCAGCGCCTCTCCGACCGCCTTCGCCGTGGTTTCCTGGTCCGCGTGCGCACCGCCCGGCGGCTCGGGAATGATCTCGTCGATGATGCGGAGCTCGAGCAGGTCCTGCGCCGTGATCTTCAGCGCGCTCGCGGCCCGCTCGCGCATCTCGGGACTCTTGCCGTCCTTCCAGAGGATCGCGGCGCAGCCTTCCACCGTGATCACCGAGTAGACGGCGTTCTGCAGCATCAGCACGCGGTCCGCCACTCCCAGCGCGAGCGCGCCGCCGGAGCCTCCCTCGCCGATGACCGTCGCGATGATCGGCACGGTGAGCTGGCTCATCTCGAGCAGGTTGCGCGCGATCGCCTCGCTCTGTCCGCGCTCCTCGGCACCGAGTCCGGCCCACGCGCCCGGCGTGTCGATGCACGTCACGACGGGAACGTGGAATTTCTCGGCGAGCTTCATGAGCCGCAGCGCCTTGCGGTAGCCCTCGGGGTGCGGCATCCCGAAGTTGCGGTGGAGATTCTCCTTGGTGTCGCGGCCGCGCTGCTGGCCGATGACCATGATCGTCTCGCCGTCGAGGCGCGCCCAGCCGCCGACGATCGCGGGATCGTCGCGATAGGCGCGGTCGCCGTGCAGTTCGATCCAGTCGGTGAACGCGAGGCGGATGTAGTCGAGCGTGAACGGGCGGCGCGGACTTCGCGCGACCTGCACGCGCTGGATCGGCGTGAGGTTCGCGTATATCGACTGGCGCAGCTCGCCGAGTTTCTTCTCGAGCGGCGCGATCTCGGCATCGACGCTGATCTCGCGCTCCGCCGCCATCTTGCGGAGCTCCTCGATCTGCCGCTCCACCTCGACCAGCGGCTTCTCGAACTCCAGTGCCGAAGTGCCCATGTCAGCTCCCGCGCACGAGGTGCACCCGTTCCGGCCCGAGCAGCGCCCGCAGCTCCAGCAGGGCTGCGGACGCCGGGGACAGCTTGAGCGAGGCGGATCGCAACCGGGCGCGCGAGCCGTCCGTGCCGTTCCAGCAGACTTCGAGCGGCGCGGAGCCGGGATGCGCGTCGACCACCGCACGCACGTCGCGCATCACGAGCGCCGGCAGCGAGACACTTTCCGTGAGGTCGAGCGACACCGAGATCTGTCCCTGCGTGCGAAGCTCGGCGAGGCGCGTGACGGACTCGACGATGAAGGTCGCGGACTCGGTGCCCTGGTCCCGTTTCGAATAGCCGCCCTTGATGAGCACCGGCACGTCGGCCTGTACGCGATCGTGGATGGCGGCCCACGCTTCCGGGAATACGAGGACTTCACCCGAGCCCGAGAAATCCTCGACCGTGAGCCGCGCGAACTCGTTGCCGCTCTTCTTCGAGACCTGCTTCTTGATCGCGGTCACCACGACGGCCAGCGACGCCGGCTGGTCGCTCCAGGTGCCGAGCGCGGCGACGGGAAGCGTCGCGAGCAGCTCGCACTCCGCGCGGAACGGTTCCAGCGGATGGCCGGAGATGTAGAATCCGATCGTCTCCTTCTCCTTCGTCAGGCGCTCGTGCTCCGTCATCGGGGCGACGTTCGGCAGCGACGGCTGCATGGCGTCCACGGCCGAGGCGCTGCGCGGGCCGGCGTCGCCGAAGAGCGAGCCCTGTCCGGTCGACGCCTCGTCCTGCATCAGCGAGGCGTGCTGGATCGCGCCGTCGAGCGCGGCGGCATATTGCGCGCGGTGCCCGCCGAGTCCGTCGAGGGCTCCCGCGTACAGCAGCGCTTCGAACACGCGTTTGTTGCAGGTGCGAAGGTCGACTCGCTCCGCGAAATCGTACAGTGACGCAAATGGATGGAAGATGGAAGATGGAAGATCGAGGACGGACGCGCCGTTTCCATCTTTCATCTTCGATCTTCCATCGTTGGTCTTCCGACCACGCGTAGCGATTATCGAGTCAATCGCCGCGCGTCCGACATTCCGCACCGCGCCGAGTCCGAAGCGAATCCGCTTGTCGTCGAGGACGGTGAACTTGTAGCCGCTCTCGTTCACGTCGGGCGGCAGGATCTCGAGGCCGAGCTCACGGGCCTCGTTGATGTATTTCACCACCGCGTCGGTGTCGCCGATGCACGCCGAGAGGAGCGCGGCCATGAACTCGGCCGGGTAGTGCACCTTGAGGTACGCGGTGTGGTACGAGAGCACGGAGTACGCGACCGAGTGCGACTTGTTGAAGCCGTAGCGGCCGAACGTCTCGATCTGTCCCGCGAGATCGGCGATGATGTGCTTGTCGTATCCGCGGGCGATCGCCTTCTCGACGAACTTGCCGATCTCCCCGCGGATGAGCTCGGCGTCCTTCTTTCCGACCGCCTTGCGCAGCACGTCGGCTTCGGCGAGCGAGATGCCCGCGAGCCGCTGCGCGATGCGCATCACCTGTTCCTGATAGGTGATGACGCCGTACGTGGGGGCGAGGATCTCCTCGAGCTCCGGCAGGGCGAAGCTGACGGCTTCCTCGCCGCGCTTGCGACGGATGTACACCTTGTGCATCCCCGCGTCGAGCGGCCCGGGACGCATGAGCGCGCTGCTCGCGACGAGATCGTCGAACCGGTCGGCGCGCATCGAGCGGACCAGGTCCGTGGCGAGCGGCGACTCGAACTGGAATACGCCGGCCGTGCGGCCGGCGCGCAGGGCGCGGTACGTGGCCTCGTCGTCGAGCGCGAGCGTCTCGAGATTGGGGACGTCGCGGCCGCGCGCCTTGATGGTCGCGAGGGCGTCGTGGATGATCGTGAGCGTCGTGAGGCCGAGGAAGTCCATCTTCAGCATGCCGGCCTTCTCGAGCGCGTTCATGTCGTATTGCGTCACCACCACGCGTTCGTCGCTGTCTCTTCCGGCGCCCTTCGAGTCCTGCGTGCAGATCGGGACGTAGTTGTCGAGCGGACCGGGCGCGATGACGATTCCCGCCGCGTGAATTCCCGCGTGGCGCGACAGCCCTTCGAGCGAGATCGCGAAGTCGAGCAGCTGCCGGTGCCGTTCGTCGGCCTCGTACAGCTTGCGCACTTCGGGAACTTTCTCGATCGCTTCCTTCACCGTGAGCGAGAAGTTCGGCTGATTCGGGATCAGCTTCGCGATCGCGTCGGTTTCGGCGGGCGTGAAGCCGAGCACGCGGCCGATGTCCTTGATGGCGGCGCGCGACTTGAGCGTCCCGAAGGTGATGATCTGGCCCACGCAGTCGCGACCGTACTTCTCGCGCACGTAGTCGATCACCTCGCCGCGGCGCTCTTCGCAGAAGTCCACGTCGATGTCGGGCATCGACACGCGCTCGGGGTTCAGGAAGCGCTCGAAGAGCAGGTCGAACTTCAGCGGGCATACGTCGGTGATGCGCAGGGCGTACGCGACGAGCGAACCGGCGGCTGATCCGCGGCCCGGCCCGACCGGAATCCCCTTCTCACGCGCGGCGCGAATGAAATCGGCGACGATGAGCAGGTATCCGGCGTACCCGGTCTTGATGATGACGCCAAGCTCGTAGTCGAGACGCTCCTGCACGTTGGCGGGCAGCGTCTTCGCGCCGTCGTCCTTGTTCAGGTAGCGCTCGCGCGCGCCGGCCGTGGCGAGCGTGACCAGCAGGTCGTTCTCGGATTTTGCGCCCTTGGGGAGCGGGAACGACGGCAGGTAGTATTTCTTCTCGAATGCAAAACCGGCCTGGTCGGCGATCGCGAGCGTGTTCGCGAGGACGTCGGGACGGTCCTTGAAATGCTCGCGGATCTCGGGTGCGCTCTTGAAGTACAGCCCGCGGTCGTACTTCAGGCGGTTGTCGTCGAGGCGGTCCTTCTTCAGGCCGATGCAGAGCAGCACGTCGTGCGAGTCGTGATCCTCGGCGCGCAGGAAGTGCGAGTCGTTCGTGGCGATGACGGGGAGACTCAGCTTCTTCGCGAGCTTGAAGACCTCGGCGTTGAGCTTCTTCTGCTCGCCGGCCTCGTGCGCCTGCACCTCGAGGTAGTAGCGGTCCTTGAAGACGTTCGCGTACCACTCGGCGGCCTCCCGGGCTTCATCGAAGCGATCCTCGAGGAGATGGCGCGCGACCTCGCCCGCCATGCAGGCGGAGGAAACGATGATCCCCTCGTTGTATTTCGCGAGCAGCTCGCGGTCCACGCGCGGCTTGCCGTAGAATCCCTCGGTGTACGCGAGCGACGAGAGCTTGATGAGGTTCTGGTAGCCGGTGCGATCCCGGGCGAGGAGGACCAGGTGGTAATATGAGCGGTCCCCCGGCGTTGCGCGGCCGCGCAGGCGGCGGTCGCCGGGGGCGACGTACGCCTCCATTCCGATGATCGGCTTGATGCCCTGCGCGCGCGCCTTTTCCTGGAACTCCCACGCGGCGTGGAGGTTGCCGTGGTCGGTGATCGCGAGGGCCGGTTGTTCGAACTCGACGGCCCGGGCTATCAGGTCGTCGATCCGGTTGGCGCCATCGAGCAGGGAGTACTCGGAGTGGCAGTGCAGGTGTACGAAGGACATTGAGTTGAAAGCTAGCCGTTGTCGCGCGGCCCTGTCAAAGCGAAATTACCCCTCTGTCCCACTTGCTAAAAGATTACAGCGCAAAGAGTTAATGAGAAGAATCGAGGTCACCTCGTTCGCGTTGCTTTTTCTCGCCGCGTGCCATCGCGACGGCGTCGATTCGGCCGTGCCGTCCTGTCCCGCCGGCGCGGCCCTTCTTGCGCCCTACGATGCCGTTACGGTGAGCAGCGCGCAGCTCGACAGCTGCCTCACCCTTCCGGGGAACGGCGCGACGTATCTCGTGGTCGGGCAGTTCGCGAGCGTGGGAGATCCGACGAACGTGGTGAACTGGCAGATCAATACCAGCGTCGCGGGCGGCTCCGCGGCCGCGACCAGCGTCGCGAGCGGCTCTGCGGCCGCGGCGTCGCGACCGCTGCATCTGACCGGCGACAACCCGATCCGCCGCGAGTTCGAAACGATGCTGCGAGGAATCGAGCGCACGATCGCCCCGCGGGCGCGGGCGGAGGCGATTGCGGCGCGACGCAGCCCAGTGCGGCTGAGCGCGGCGATCGCCCCGCCGCCGGCGCTGGGCACGAGGCGCGATTTCAAGGTCGTGGCGGCGCTCGACGGGTCGAGCTTCACCAGCGCCACGGCCCGGCTCGTCTACGCCGGCGATCACGTGCTGCTCTACGTCGACACGATCGGACAGGGATTTTCGGACGCGCAGTACCGGTCGCTGGGAGCGCTGTTCGATCGCGATCTCTACGCGATCGACATCAGGGCGTTCGGCAGCGAGAGCGACGTGGACCAGAACGGCCGCGTCATCGCGCTGTTCACGCCGAAGATCAACGCCCTCGTGAGCACGTCGAACTGCGCGTTCGCCGGATACGTCACCGGGTTCTTCTACGGCACCGACCTGTTGGTGAGCGATCCGAACTCCAACAAGGGCGAGATCTTCTTCTCGTACGTCCCGGACTCGGCGGGCACGTATAGCTGCCCGCACACGGCGGCATCGGTGCTGCAGGTCGTGCCGGGAACGTTCCTGCACGAGCTGCAGCACATGATTTCGTTCAACCAGCACGTGCTCGTTCGCGGCGGAGCCCAGGAGGACGTGTGGCTCAACGAGGGGCTCGGCCAGATCGCAGAGGAACTCGGATCGGAGTACTATGAAGCGAAGTATCCGCCACCATCCGGACGATCCACCACCACGCAGCTCTTTCCGGATTCGGCCGGGCCGTTCATTCAGCCGCAGCTGCTCGACGCTTACGTTTACCTGAACACCACCCGGGCTCATTCGGTGACGTCCTACAACGGCGGCGGATCGCTCGAGGAGCGCGGAGCAACCTGGCTCTTCCTGCGCTGGCTGGCGTCGCAAAAGGGGGAAAGCATCTTCGGACGCCTCGTGCAGACATCGAAGACCGGCATCGCGAACATCCAGGCGCAGGCCGGGGAATCGTTCGGCGCGCTGTTCGGCGACTTCAGCACGGCGCTCGAGGTCGACTCGATACCCGGCGTGCCGCGGTCGGGCGTTCCCGCGCGCTTCCGCTTCGGTTCGCGCAACCTTCGCGCGCTCATGGCGCGCGAGGCGACGATCGAGACGTTCCCGAATCCCTGGCCGTTGCCGGTCTATTCGCTCGGCATCGGCGGCGCGCTCTCGTCGAACATGATTCCGGGAACGATGGTGCACGCGAGCATCACGCCGCCCGCGGGCGGCACGAACGTCTCGCTCGGCTTCACGGGCCCACAGTCGGCTCCGTTCCCGGTGGCGCTCGGCGCGCAGGTGACGATCTTCCGGATGCCGCCATGAGGACCGAACACCGACGACCGACGATGGAAGATCGAAGATGGAAGATGGAGCGGGTCAAGCGGCTGATCGCGCTGGCCGGTGGCGTGGCAATACTCGGCGGCGGGCCGCTCCCTGCGCGAGCGCAAACGCAGACGTCCAACGACACGCGTGCGGCGATCCTGCTCACCCTGCCTGCGAGTTCGCGCGCCCTCGCGCTGGGAGAGGCCTGGGGCGCCGTCGCAGACGATGAGAGCGCCCTCTTCTACAATCCGGCGCAGCTGGCGCGCGTGCGCGCTCTCGCGGTCGGCGGGTCGCTGCAGAACTACATCGCGTCCACGACGCTCGGCGCGTTCGCCGTCGCGGTTCCACTCGGGCACGGCACGATAGGCGTCGGGCTTCAGCTCCTGGACTATGGAAGCGCCGACGAGATCGTGCCGGCGGACGGAAGCAACGGCCAGGCCGGCACGCCGACCGGATCCACCGTGACGGCGCAGGACATGGCGTTCACGCTCGGATATGGAATCGCGTTCGGCTCGCGGCACGAACTGCGCGTCGGGGCCGCGGTGACGTACGCACGACAGGAGGTGGCGAGTTACTCGGGTGGCGCGATGGCCGGCGACATCGGAGCGGCGTATTCGCTTGCGAACGGCTGGGACGTGAGCGCGGCGCTGCAGCATCTCGGCTCGAACCTCACCCTCGCCTCCGTCAGCGCGCCCCTGCCGTTCACCTGGCGCGCGGCTGTCGCGGCGCCGATGGTGCGAGCCGGCGTGTTCACGCTGCGGCCGATGGCGGAGGCGCGAAAGGTGAGCGGCGCGGAGGTCACGGGCGTGCTCGGTGCCGAGGGGACGTGGCGCACGGGAACGAGCGGCACCGTGCTCGCCGCGCGCGCGGGCTACGCATTTCGCGGCTCCACCGATGCCCGCGCGCCGTTCACCGTCGGCGCGGGAATCACGCTCGGGCGCCTGCAGGTGGACTACGCGTACGAGGGATTCGACCTGATCGGCGGCGCCACGAATCGCGTCGGGGTGCGGTTCGCCGCACTGCCGCGCGGCCCGTGACGCGGCGCAAGCTCGTGCGCGTTCGCTGGGGCGGCATCCTCCTCGTTCTGCTCGGCGTCCTGGCCGGCGTCGCCCTGCTCACCGCGGTGACGCCGATGGGACGGTACATCGCGCGCGGTGCGCTCGCGGAAGCGAGGATCCTCTCGCGCCGGCAGTCCATCGCAAAGCTCGTCGCCGACAGCGCCACCGCGCCGGCGATTCGCGCCAAGCTGCAGCTCGTGCTCGAGGCACGGAAATTCGCCGCGGATTCGCTCGGCCTTCCGGCGAAGAACGCGTTCACGCAGTACACGAAGCTCGAGCACGACACGCTCGTGCTGGTGCTTTCCGGCGCGTACCGGGATGGACTCGTTCCCGTGACGTGGTGGTTTCCCGTCGTCGGCCGCGTGCCGTACAAGGGGTTCTTCGACTTCGCCGAAGCCAAGCGGGCCGAGGCCGAGCTGAAGGAGGCCGGATTCGACACGTATCTGCGCCCGTCGCCGGCGTTCAGCACGCTCGGGTTCTTCAACGATCCGCTTCTCTCCACCACGCTGGGGGAGGATTCACTGGGAATCGTGAATACCGTGGTGCACGAGCTGACGCACAACAAGTTCTATGCGAAGGGCGAGGCCGTGTTCAACGAGAGCTTCGCGAGTTTCGTCGGTGCGCGCGGGGCGGAGCGGTTCTTCGCCTCTCGTGGCGACACGTCGAGCGCGCGGCGTACGGTGGCGCGCTGGCACGACGACCTGCTCCTGGGTGGCGCTTGGGAGCGGACGTACCACTCGCTCGACTCGGCGTATCGCGCGCATCCAGGCGACTCCGCGCGCACGGTGCGCTACGCGGCGCGCGACTCGGTGTACGCTCGCACGCGAAGATTTCTCGTGGATTCCATTGCACCGCGGCTGCAGGCGATCGACCCGCGTTACGCCGCGCGCGTGCGACTGGACAACGCGTCTCTGCTCGCGCGACTGATCTATGCGACGGGGTTGCCGAAGTTCGAATCGGTGTACGCGAGTGAGGGTCGGGATGTACGGCGGGCCCTCGAGCGCATCATCCGGGAGAGACCGTAGAGCTTATCGTTCAAATCAGGTGCGGCGCTTCCACATTGGCACGGGCGACGCGTGAGGGGCGATCTGGCGAAGAGCGAAGAGCGACGGGTGAGGGGCGGTCTGGCGAAGAGCGACGGGTGAGGAGTGAGGAGGGAAATAGAAGGACACGGGTGAAACATTTCGGTGACGCACCGAGGCTTCGCGACGTGCAACTTGCTCGGCGTGACGAACGATTTCGACGACGCTGCGCTCCCGGCATGGGAGGCGCGACAGCACACGGCGATTACCGGGGATCCGCTGTGGCGGTTGAACTGCTATCGCGAAGCGCTATTCCTTCTCGAGCAGGTCCGCGACGACGTGAAGGAACTCGGGCCTCCGAATTTGCACTCGGCTGCGAAGGAGCAGCTTCTCACGTCGGTTGGGTCTATCGCCGCGAACATCGCGGAGGGATACGGACGACCATCTACGGCGGACCGGGTGCGATTCTTTTCGTACGCGCTGGGGTCCGTGTGCGAGGCGATCGCGTGGTATCAGACGCTCCGGCCATCCGCCGAGCACGCCGGCGTCGACGATCGTATCGACAGACTCGCTCGCATCCGCCGCATGCTGCTCGGTCTGCTGACGCGGCTCCGGACGAAGGGCGGACGAAAATTCGATTCGTGGTAAAAGCCGGCGACGTGCGGGGAGTTTGAGAACAGGGACGAGCGACGCGTGAGGGGATTGCGAAGAGGGACGAGCGACGCGTGAGGGGATTGCGAAGAGGTACGAGCGACGCGTGAGGGGCGATCTGGCGAAGAGCGACGTGTGAGCAGCGAGGAGACGTTCTCCGCACTCCTCACGCGT
>Ga0207932_1000562_pt1 | contig 12558 bp, 10 predicted proteins | sample NGESurdeep092012_FD_184480 | JGI IMG/M metagenome (GOLD analysis project Ga0207932, IMG submission 184480) | Arctic peat soil microbial communities from Barrow, Alaska - NGEE Surface sample 415-2 deep-092012 (SPAdes) | ecosystem: Environmental > Terrestrial > Soil > Wetlands > Peat ...
CCGAGGCCGCAGAGCGCGGCCTTCGCGTATTGAATGCGACCTGCCCGCTGGTCTCGAAGGTGCATGCGCAGGGACGCCACTATCTCCGCACGGGCCGCACCGTGGTGCTGATCGGGCATAAAGGCCATCCCGAGGTGGAAGGCACGCTCGGTCAAATTCCAGGCCCGGTGCTGCTGGTGCAGACCGAAGAGGACGTGGCCGCGATCAATCTTCCCGAGGACACCCCGATCGCCTATGTGACGCAGACCACGTTGAGCGTCGACGATACGCGCGGCATCATCGCGGCACTGTACCGCCGCTTCAAGGACGTGGAAGGACCGGGCACGCAGGACATCTGCTATGCGACGCAGAACCGGCAATCGGCGCTGATCGAGCTGACCAAGCTGGTCGACGTGATCTTCGTCGTCGGGGCAACAAACAGCTCGAATTCAAACCGACTGTGCGAAATTGGTCTCGAAGCGGGCATTCCCACACATCTGATCGCCAACGGCGGCGAGATCCAGCCAGAATGGCTGCACGACGTCGAAGTCGTCGGCATCACGGCGGGCGCGTCCGCGCCCGAAATCATGGTACGTGACGTGATCAATGCGTTGCGGCGAATCACACTGGTCGAGGTGTTCACACTGCCCGGCCAGGACGAGCACCTCGAATTCCGCGTGCCGGTCGAACTGCTCGACGTGACCGGCGCCAAGAACATAAGCAAGGATAGCAATCTTGGGCATTCCCCTTCTGCAGAAGCTGTTTGTCGGTAGCTACGTCGTCCGTCAGCGTCTGGCCGGCCGCAAGCGTTATCCGCTGGTGTTGATGCTTGAACCTCTGTTCAGGTGCAATCTTGCTTGCGCCGGATGCGGAAAGATCGACTACCCCGATCCCATCCTGCACCAGAACATGTCGGTCGAGGATGCACTGGATGCCGTCGACGAGTGCGGCGCTCCGGTGGTGTCGATTGCCGGCGGCGAACCTCTGCTGCACAAGGACCTACCGACGATCGTGCGCGGCATCGTCGCGCGGCGCAAATTCGTCTATCTCTGCACCAACGCGCTGCTGATGACGAAGAAGCTGTCGCAATACGAGCCGAGCACCTATTTCACCTGGTCGGTGCACCTCGATGGCGACCAGGAGATGCATGACGCCTCCGTCTGCCAGCCCGGCGTCTATGACCGGGCGGTGGAGGCCATTCGACAGGCCAAAGAGCGCGGCTTCCGTGTCAACATCAATTGCACGCTGTTCAACACCGCGCAGGGCGCGCGCGTGGCGGAATTCTTCGACAAGGTCATGGCGCTTGGCGTCGACGGCATCACGGTGTCGCCCGGCTATGCCTACGAGCGGGCGCCCGACCAGCAGCACTTCCTCAATCGCGACAAGACCAAGCAGCTGTTTCGCGACATCTTCCGGCACAAAAGCGGGAAGACAGAATGGTCGTTCAGCCAGTCCAGCCTGTTTCTCGACTTCCTCGCGGGCAACCAGAGCTATCACTGCACGCCGTGGGGGAATCCGACACGCACCATCTTCGGCTGGCAGAAGCCCTGTTATTTGCTCGGCGAAGGTTACACCAAGACCTTCAATGAGCTGATGACCGAGACCGACTGGGACTCCTACGGCACCGGCAACTACGAAAAATGCGCCGACTGCATGGTGCATTGCGGCTATGAGGCGTCCGCGGTGCAGGACGCGGTTGCCCATCCGTTCAAGGCCTTGGCCGTCAGCCTGCGCGGGGTGCGGACCGAAGGCGACATGGTTCCCGAAATCCGGCTGGATCACCAGCGGCCCGCGCAATTCGTGTTTTCGCAGCATGTCGAGCGCAAACTTGACGAAATCCAGCAGACCAAGAGCGAAACCGAGCTGGCTGCAGCCGAATGACGGCATGTGCCGCCGGGGTGGAACCGGCGGCACCGTAGACCGTTAGTACCCCAGCAAATCATCCTCGCGGCCACGAGGTCGCCCATGCGCGCACCTATCGTCTTTCTTGCTGTCATACTGAGCGGAGCGGCCGCGTTGCCGGATGCCGCCAACGCGCAACTGTCACCGCAAGGCCTGCTCAACGGCATCACGCGGCCGTTCCGCCATATGTTCGGCAATTTTGGGCATGACTCGCGTTATCGGCACAACGCCGCGAACGCGGAGCGCTCATCAGCCGAACCAACTGGCTCGAATGGCGCCTCGGCAGGTTCGGATTTGCGGCTCGGCCGGGCAGGCCCGCCAGCCTGGCCCAGCGCCTTTGAGGACGTGCTCGGCACCACGTTCTGGCCGGACGATTACGCTCAGCGGCTGCGCGGGCATGGTTTTAATGTGATCGCTGACACTATCACCGGTCGATACGAAACCCCACGCGCGCCGGCGCGCATCGCCACCACCGGGTCCGCCGTGCAAAGCGACTCGAATGCGAGCGGCGCTGGCTGCCAGGACACTGCCGCTACGCAGGACAACTGGCCGGCAGTGCGGGTCGGACAGACGATCCAGGTGTCCAACGCACAGCACGACACGCTCGATAAGATTCAGGCGGCGGTGAGAAATTCTGCCACAAGCATCAAGGGCGATTGCCCCGATCCCACTGCACTCACCGCGCCGGATCGGCTGGCGGCGCTGGTGCAGACGCTGTGGACGGTGCGCGACGCCGGGATGGCGGTTCGGGCACCACTCAAGGATTTCACCGAGACACTGACGCCTGCGCAGAAGGCCAGTCTTGCCAGCAAGCTCCCGCAGGATACACAAAAGCCGGATCCCAAGAACGCGAGCATGAACAAGCAATATCAGGCTTGTGCGACGCAGAACGTCGAAGAGTCGGAGCGCATGGTCAAGCAGATCGAGATGCAGGTGCGACCGAACAAGGACCAGGCCGCAAGCCTGGAGAACCTGCACAAGGTGTCGTCCGACATGGCCAAGCTATTGATGGCGTCCTGTGCGCAGCCGATTCCGAACGATTTGCTGGCGCGCTTGGATGCGGCGGACGATCAACTTACCGCCATGAACTACGCGGCGACCACCGTACAGATCGCCTTTAATGATTTCTATTCGACGCTCGATAATGCGCAGAAAGCGCGCTTCGACGCCGCCAGCCGCTGAGCGCTACATGCCGAACGGCACGCGAGCGCTGCCGCTCGTTTTCATCGTCCGGTAGCGGGCAAGCGCCCAGAGCGGAAAGAACTTCCGATAACCGTGGTAGCGTAGATAGAACACGCGCGGGAAACCGGTCGCGGTGAAGCGCTCTTCGTTCCAGAAACCGTCCGCGCTTTGCGTCTGCACGAGATAGCGGACGCCGCGCGCCACCGCCGGATGATCAATCTCGCCGCAGGCCATCAGACCGAGCAGCGCCCAGGCCGTCTGTGACGCCGTGCTGGCGGCTGGTTCGTGGCCGCGATAGTCGAGTCTGTAGCTGGTGCCGTCTTCGCCCCAGCCACCGTCGGCATTCTGGATCGACAGCAGCCAGTCGGCCGCCTTGCGGATTTCCGCCGCGCGGGAATCGAGGCCGCAGGCGTTGAGCGCGCAGAGCACCGACCAGGTGCCGTAAATGTAATTCAGGCCCCAGCGGCCGTACCAGCTTCCCTGCGCGGTCTGGGTGGCGCGCAGATAGCTCACGCCGCGGGCCAGCGCTTCGCTGTCGTCGAGGCGTTCGCCGAGCTGCGCCAGCATGGAAACGACGCGCGCGGTGACGTCCTCGGTCGGCGGATCGATCAGCGCGCCGTGGTCGGCGAAGGGGATGTTATTGAGGTAATCGTAGACATTGTCGACGTCGAACGCCGCCCAGCCGCCGTTGCGGCTCTGCAATCCCTTCACCCACTCGGCGCCGCGCGCGATCGCCTGATCGTAATGGTCGCCGGCGCCATCGCGGCGAGCCCGATCCATCGCCATGACGACGACGGCCGTATCATCAAGATCGGGATAATGCGGATTGGCATATTGGAATGCCCAGCCGCCCGGCCGCACCTGCGGCCGTCGCGTGGCCCAGTCACCCACGGTATCCAGCACCTGGCACGGCAGCAGCCAGTCGAGCCCGCGGCAGGCACTGGCGCGCGCATCCTTGCCGCCGATTTCGAGCAGCGCGTGGCAGGTCAGCGCCGTATCCCACACCGGCGAAACGCACGGCTGGCAATAGGCTTCGCCCTCGCCGATCACCAGCAGTCTGTCGACTGCGGCGCGCGCGATCGAGGCCTTCGCCGTGTCTCCGAGCGCGTCGAACATCATCACCGAATTCGCCATGGCGGGAAAAATCGCGCCCAACCCATCCTGGCCATTGAGGCGTTCAGTCACGAAATCGACGGCGCGCGCGATGGCGCGCTGGCGCAAGCGTTTCGGGAAATATTTGACGGCGGGACGCAGCACCGCGTCGACACCGCGGAACAACAAGAACCAGGCCCAGCGCTGGTGCGGCGCCTTCGCGGTCGGACCTATCGTTTGCGGCGGCTCGACGAACAGCTCGTCGATGGTCACGCCGCGTAGATTTTTCGCGCGTGGCTGCAGCGTCTGCAGGACCAGCAGCGGCACGATCACCGTGCGCGCCCAGTACGACACCTTCGACAGATGGAACGGAAACCAGCGCGGCAGCAGCATGATCTCGACCGGCATTTCCGGAACGCTGCGCCAGCGCAGGATGCCGAAGAGCGATAAGAGCACGCGCGTGAACACATTGCAGTGGACGGCGCCGCCGCGCGCCAGGATCGCTTCGCGGGCACGACGCATGTGCGGGTCGTCCGGACTGTCGCCGATCATCTTGAGCGCGAAATAGGCCTTCACGCTCGCGCTCATGTCGAAGTCGCCCTTGTGATAAAGGGCCCAGCCGCCGTGATCGCCCTGGATGCGGCGCAGATAGACGGCAATCTTGTGCTCAAGCGTCAAGTCGACCGGCTCGCCGCGATAATGTCGCAGCAGCACGTATTCCGACGGGATCGTCGCATCGGCTTCGAGCTCGAACACCCAATGCCCGTCGCCCCGCTGTAGGTCGAGCAATGCGCGCGCCGCGGCGCTCGCGGCGCGTTCGCTGTCGAGTTCGTGCGGCGACGGCCGCGGGTCGGTGGCAAATGTGAGCGTCATGCGGCTTCCCGTAGGCCAAGACCGACAAGATCGGCGGCGCGATTACCCGAGCGGATGGCGCTTTCGAGTGTCGCCGGCAGGCCGGTCGCGGTCCAGTCGCCGGCGAGCCACAGGTTGCTCCAGTCCGTTTCCGCTGCCGGGCGCCGCGCGTTTTGTTCGGGCGTGGCGGCGAATGTGGCGCGCCGCTCGCGCACGAGCTGCCACGGCGGCAGCGCATCCGGAAGGCTCGCGATCCGCGCGACTTCGCGCCAAAGCGTCTGGGCGAGGTCCTGGCGCGGCATATCGAACAAATGTCCGGCGTCGCTGACCGTCACCGAGATGCGGCCGGGATGCGCGAAGACCCATTGGCAGGCGCCGTTGATAACGCCGAGCATTGGCGGCATCTGCGCGGACGGATCGATGCGGAAATGCGCGTTGACGATGCCGCGGAATGCGTTCGGCACTGTCAGGTTAGGCACCAGGCTTTCCGCCGCGTAGGGCGGCACCGCCAGGATCACTGTATCGTTTTCGTCGAGGGGCACGCTGTGCTTGGCAAAATCGAGCCGCGTCGCGCGTCGACCGTTAAAATGCAAAGTGACGAGTTCATCCTGCATCGCGATCGAAACGCCGCGCGCCTTGAGATAAGCGATCGCCGGTTCGACGAAGACGTGTCCCAATCCGGCGCGCGCCAGCAGTGGCCGGCACGCCTGCCCGCCCAGCGCAAGCGTTTCGCGAATCAGTGCTCCGGCGAGCTTCGCCGATCCTTCGCGCGGCGCGATGTTGAGCGCCGCCAGCAGCAATGGCTCGAGCAAGCGCTCGTAGATCGGCCCGCTACAGGTCATGACCTCGCCGATCGGCCTGTCGGACGAACCCCAAGCCAGCCGCGCCAGCGGCAGATAGTCGACGACGCCGGTCTGCGGCACGCGGCGCTCTTTATCGAAGATCCACCACGGGAAGCGGCCATCGCCGAAGCGCAACGTCCATTGCGCGCCGTCGGCAAGATCGACGAACGGGAATTCCGCCTCGCCCGGACCCTGCAGGCCCGCCGCCGAGCCGATTGTCCGCACGAACGACATCACGGCGTGGTTGCCCGACAGCACCAGGTGGGTCCCGTTATCGATCAGCATGCCCGTCGCCTGGTCGTGATACGACCGGCAGCGGCCGCCGGCCTGCGCCGTCGCTTCATGGATGGCGATGGCCCGGCCCGAGCCGGACAGGCGCACGGCGGCGGCAAGTCCCGCCAGGCCGGCGCCGATGATGTGCACTGTTCCGGCGTCAGACGAAGGCATGCCGCAATGCGATCCAAATGAGACGCGATTTGTTGACGTGAACGCGATTGCGCGGCCGCGACCAGCCGCGCGCCACCATGGTCGCGAGCATCCGGCGATAGACCTCGCTCATGATCTTGGGCGCCCGCACCACGCGATGCGGGCAGCGCGCCATGATCCCGTCAGCCTTGGCGAAATGGTCGCGCGCGCGATCGGCAAGGAAGCCGCAGGCGATGCCGATCCGCGGATTTGCAATGACCGACTCCGGATCGGTGGTGTCGATGCTGGCCAGCAGCAAGGCCTCGCGCGGCAGATAGAGCCGTCCGACACTGGCGTCTTCGTCGATATCGCGCAGGATGTTGGTGAGCTGGAGCGCGCGGCCGAGATGATGCGCAAGCGCACGCCCCTCAGCGTCCTCCATTCCGAAGATGTGGACGCTCAGCCGACCGACCGCGCAGGCGACCCGGTCGCAATAAAGATGGAGCTGGTCCAGGCTGGGCGCGCGGATATCCTCGCGCGCATCCATCTCCATGCCGTCGATGACGGCGAGGAAATCCTCCTTGGGCAATGAGAATTGGTCGATGGCGCGCGCCAGACCGTCGAGCCCGGGCGGGACACGCCCGCAATAGAGCGCGTCGATGTTCTGCCGCCATTCGGCCAGCCGCTCCAGCCGCCACGGCCGCGGCTCGTCGCAGTCGGCGATGTCATCAACCGCGCGACAGAATGCATAGACCTCGAACATAGCCTCGCGCCGCTCGCGCCCCAGGATGCGCATGGCGAGATAGAACGAGCTGCCGCCGGCGCGCGTCGCCGCCGCCGAATGGTTACCCAGCACGTGCGGGATTTGGAGGCTCATGGTGATATCTTTGGCGACTGATATCGCCCGGTTGGTGGCTCGATCCGCAGCAGCCGGCGCAGCATTGCGCGGGCGCCGCTGCCTATGGCCGTTGCCAGTGCCTCGGTTTTGGTGAGGTGCATAGGCTCGCTCAAAGGATCGCGCCGGCGCAGAATCTCAAGCAGACGGCTCGCCAGCGATTGGATGACGGAGATTTCCATCGCCAGCCGCGCGTCGCTGACGGCCGCGTCCAGCCCCAGGCTTTGCTGCAGGAGCGCCGTGGTGCGCGTGACCAGCGTGCGCAGACAATCGCGCAACGCCGGGCTTGCCCGATCATCCGCCAGCGCTTCGACACCGATGCCATTCGCCGCCAGCGCGTCGAGCGGGATATAGACGCGGTCGAGTTTGCGGTAGTCCGCCGCGCAGTCCTGCAGATGATTAATGATCTGCAACGCCGCGCAGAGCGCATCGGAGGCTGCCCAGGTAGAACCCGGCTCGCCATGCACATCGAGCACGAAGCGGCCGACCGGCATAGCCGAGCGCGAGCAGTAATCGATCAGCTCATCCCAGTTCGCGTAGCGGAGCTTGGTCACGTCCTGCCGGAACGCGTTCAGTAGATCCTGCGCATGTCGCACCGGCAGGCTGTGCTGGCGCAGCATCGCGCGCAGCGCCACGCCTTCCGGCTCCTCGCCGCCGTTGACGAGCAGGCTGGCTTCGAGCCGATCGAGCCGGGCCAACTTTTCCACAGCGCCGAGCGTCGGATGATCGGCGATATCGTCGGCGACTCGGACAAATTCGTAGAAGGCGAGAATGACCGGCCGATGCCGGCGCTTAATCAACCAGGATGCCACCGGGAAATTCTCGTCCCGCGATCCTTTGCCCGATCGAAGCTGCGCGCTGTCGTTCATTGCAGGCTCGTCATGGTAGACTCGTCATGGTAGACTTGGCGCGTTGACATGCACGCGCCCCTTCCACTGGCCGCCGCGCCGGCGCAGATGCCGGTAGGCGGAATCGAGTGTGTAGAACAGATAAAGTAGCGCGATGCCCGGCAGTGCAACACCCCATAGCGGCGACAGTCGATAGAACCGCAGCGTCGGCACGAATGACGCCGCCATCACCAGCCACACTGCCAGTCCGAGATAGCGCGGCCAGCCTTCGGCAAAGATCGCTAGCAGCGGCGGCGCGAGGAACGTCAGCGCCATGCCAGCAGTCGCGCCGACCAGCAGCAGCGGCGAATAGCGAAGCTGCGCATAGGCCGAGCGCGAGATCATCTGTCGCACGTCGCACAGCGACGCGTAGGGCCGGATGCTGCGAACGCGGTTCGTGAGGCCGAGCCAGATTGGACCGTGGGCTTTCAGCTTTGCCGCCAGCGAGCAGTCGTCGATCAAGGCGTTGCGAATGCTGCCGATGCCGCCGGCGCGCGCGAGCGCATCCGCATCAATGAGCATGCAGCCGCCGGCAGCCGCCGCCGTTTTGGAGGAGGGCTTGCTGACCCAAGCGAACGGAAACAGCATCTGGAAGAAATAAATGAAGGCCGGCACGTGGCTGCGTTCCGCCAGGCTCTCGCAGCGCAGCTTCGCCATCAGCGAGGTCAACACCAATCGGCCGCTCAACGATCGAGCCACCAACGAGCTGAGCGTATCGGGCGCGTGCACGATATCGGCATCGGTGAGCAGCAGATAATCCGGCTGCGCGCCTTCAGTGGCGGCGATGCCCTGCTTGAGCGCCCACAGCTTGCCGGTCCAGCCGGCTGGCGGCCCCTTGCAGGTCACCACCGTGACATGGCGTTCAGCATTCGCCGCCGCGCTAAAAACCGCCGCGGCGGTGCCGTCGCTGCTGTCGTCATCGACCACGATGATGCTGAGCGGCCCGGGGTAATCCTGCCGCAGCAGCGATTGCACGCTCGCCGCGATGATGTCGGCCTCATTACGCGCCGGGATCACAGCCGCCACCGCCGGCCAGTGCTCCGGCCGCGCAGTCCCATGAGTATCCCGCACTGCAGCACGCCAAAACTGACCGCGGCCACCGATCAGGTAAAGCCACACCGCCGCGCAGATGACTGCCAAAACGCCGCTCATCAAGATGCCGCTCATCAGGATGGATTGTGAACAAACTAGGCCTTTACTTTCAACACTGCAGGAGCAAATTAAGTTCGACCGATTTTGGAACTTTTCTCCAGGCGCCGCATTCACTCGGGAACCGCTTGAATCTCAAAATCACCCGGTAAACTCATGAGTTTATTGTCACAAAGCCCGAATTCAGCCGTTTTGGCCAAGCGCCGCGCCTCCCCGGCCGATCCAACCACCGATTTCCAGCAAAGTCTAAACCAAGTTGCTGGCGAGACCGAACGCCTTCTCGGTCGGCTTTTAGCTGCCCAGCCGGTTGCCGGCGAAAACCTGCGCCCTGCCCGGCTCCTGGATGCCATGCGCTATGCCAGCCTGGGCGGCGGCAAGCGGATCCGGCCATTTCTGGTCGTGGAAACGGCGCGGCTGTTTGCGGTCCCGCGGCGCCAAGCCTTGATGGTCGCGGCCGCGCTCGAATGCGTGCACTGCTACTCGCTCGTGCACGACGATCTCCCGGCGATGGACAATGACGACCTGCGGCGCGGACGGGCGACCGTTCACAAAGCCTATGACGAGGCTACCGCGATCCTCGCCGGCGACGGTCTCCTGACCTTCGCCTTCGACATCCTGTCGCGACCGCAAACGCACCAGGATGCCGGCATCCGGATCAAACTAATTTCGGCGCTAGCGCGCGCTGCCGGCGTCGGCGGAATGGCCGGCGGGCAGATGCTCGATCTTGCGGCTGAAGGCCGCTTTGCGGTCGGCCAGCAAGGGGGACTCGATTTCAACGGCGTGCGCACTTTGCAGGCGATGAAGACCGGCGCGCTCCTGCAATATGCATGCACCAGCGGCGCAGTGCTCGGCGTGGCCGACCGTAAAGCACATTCCGCGCTCGAACGTTACGGCGCGGCGATTGGCGAAGCATTTCAGGTCGCCGACGACCTCCTCGATGTCGATGGCGACGCCGCCACACTCGGCAAGGCGACCGGAAAAGATGCCGCCGCGCATAAGGCTACCTTCGTGAGCCTGCTCGGCATCGATGGTGCGCGCAAGCGGCTGATGAATCTTGTCGGCAAGGCCGAAAAGGCGATCGCGTCGTTCGGCACGGACGGCGAAATCCTGGTGGCAGCAGCGCATTTTATCGCCAACCGCCGTAGTTGAAAAACCGTCGCAGAGCAGAGTATCGCTGGGAGTCTTGGCGTAATCCAGTCAGCCTCGGCGGTAGGCGCATTACCCTCGCCGCTTGGCTGCTTGAAGCAGTCCGGTGATCGCGGAACTGGGGACCTACCCTGCGCGTTGAGATCACGACAAGGCAGTTCCCATGAAATCCTTTGTTGCCATAGGTGTCGTCTCGGCTTTCCTGACCGCAACAGCCGTTGCTGAAACGCCAGAAGAACGGCAGGCCTGCACGAGTGATGCTTTTAGGGTGTGTTGGGCCGCCATTCCCGATCGCGATAGCGTGGTTGCCTGCATGGCAAAGAACAAGAGCAAGCTTGGCCCAGCGTGCCGTGCTGTTATGGCCCATTATGATGCGCTTAAACGGACTCATGGCTCCCGCCGCACCGTCGAATCCGAGAACGCCCCCGCCCTGTAAAATTAGTTTCATCAAACCCATAATTGAAAATGGGGACAGTATGTTCGCACGGCGCGACTTGTCGCAAAAATAACTCGCCACCGGGCAGATGAGTTACTGGCCTGATCGGGCTTTTTTGGACCAAGCGTTGTGAGAGATTACTGCATCAGTGTGATCTCATCGAATTGGGGAGCCCAGGGTACGAACATCGATGGAATGGACGACTAATGGTTTAGCGACGAAGGAGGCCGCATAGTGTGAACTAACCTGGTTTTGCCGACCGTCCTGTTCCGTAATCTGCCATCATCGAAATCCACCTCCCCTGCCCGCGCAAGGTTCTGACTTTGTTTGCAGTCAGAAAAATATAATGTGCAGGTAGATGCCGTGGTTAAGCGGCACATAACGAACAAAACAGTACGCCGAGCGGTACGACATGGAGTTCGTGGACCCCATCTAAGCACCCAGAATCTATTACAGATTCCCGCTCAGTCGGCCCACTCCATCATCGGTGCAATAGCGAATTCTCTTTTGATCTTAGACACTTATGTCACTTTCAAGATTCGTCGCAGCGTCCTTCGTTCGGGGCAAGCTGACTGCTTCTTCTTATACTTCTTATACGCCTCCGGATTTTGTCGGCCAGATGAAATTAAGAACATGAGAGGTCTAGCGTGTCGAATTATTTGGCACCTGCCAGTATGACTTTTGATACGACATTCAAAATTTAGCGCCGCTAAATCCGCGCATGACAATCTCTTCCACGTTTGTCGGTCCCATCATCAATCGGCAACCTCCGCTCTATCTCACTTTGCTGATGTTTCGATATTATCGACTATTTCTAAAGTCGCGTCGTTGAACTCACCACTGACGCCTACTTCTCGACGAATTCCAGAAATGCTGTATTGATTGACGAAAAATAAAGTGAGGAGTGCGCGATGCCGAAAGCCTATTGGGTGGTGACTTATCGGTCGGTGAAAAATTCGGAGGCCTGGCAGGCCTATGCCAAGCTGGCGATTCCGGCGATCACGGAGGCCGGCGGACGCTTTCTGGTGCTCGGTAACCCGGTGAAAATTTACGAGGCGGGCATGGACCAGCGCGTGGTGCTGGTCGAGTTCGACAGCGTGCAGGAGGCGATCGCCTGCCATGACACGCCCGCTTACAAGGAAGCGCTCAAGGTGTTGGGCACCGGCAATGTCGAACGCGACCTGCGCGTGGTGGAGGGCGCGGCGTAATGAGCGCGCGGACACGGCAGCAAATATAGCGGGCTTGCAGCCCGCTGGCCAACGGCTGCAGCAGCGTCCACCCACACAGCCGTTAAATCTACGCAGCAGTCGTCATACCCCTAGATGACGATGTAATATTTCAGGCCGCGCCTTTATTTCTCCGGCCGGGCTTTCGTGAACGATATGGCCATTGTTGATGATGTAGACGCGTTGCGCCAACGCGAGGGCCGCGGCGAGATTTTGCTCAACCAGCACGATGGTTTGGCCTGCTGCCGCAAGCTCGCGGCACGCCTTCATCAGGTCACGCACGATGACAGGTGCCAGGCCTTCGAACGGCTCGTCCAGCAGGATAACCTTCGGGTCGCGCACCAGAGCACGTGCAATCGCCAGCATCTGCTGCTCGCCACCAGACAGGTCGGTGCCGCGGCTGCCGCGTCGCTCCCTGAGCCGGGGAAACATTTCGTAGATGCGGTCAAGCGGCCACCGATTCGACGCCGTCAGTCCAGCGAGAATGAGATTTTCCTCGACATTGAGGCTCCCGAAAATGCGCCGGTCTTCGTGCACCAGCTGCATGCCGGCTTGCGCAATGGCG